>Ga0265325_10000283_pt1 | contig 36038 bp, 34 predicted proteins | sample 41420metaG_FD_202090 | JGI IMG/M metagenome (GOLD analysis project Ga0265325, IMG submission 202090) | Rhizosphere microbial communities from Carex aquatilis grown in University of Washington, Seatle, WA, United States - 4-14-20 metaG | ecosystem: Host-associated > Plants > Roots > Rhizosphere... | reverse complement strand
CAGGGCGGTCCCGCGCGTAAGCGTCAAAAGCTCGCCGCGCAGCCCGAAGATCGCGCGCGTTGGCATGGTGTACTCGAAGCGACGAGAGTCGCCGACGCTAAGCATGTTCGACATCGTCGCCTTACGTTGCCCGAGCGCCTCGATGACGGGGCCGCTATATTCTTCGGGAACGTCGACCACGACGTACTCGATCGGCTCGAAGCGCTGCCCATCGCGCTCGCGCAGGATGACTTGAGGCTTGGAGACGGCCAACTCGTAACCTTCCCGCCGCATCGTCTCGATCAAGATCGCCAGATGCAGCTCGCCGCGGCCGCGCACTTCGAGCGTATCGGGCGAGGCGGTGTCTTCTACGCGCAGCGCCACGTTCGACTCGAGCTCGCGCACCAAGCGTTCGCGAATCTGGCGCGATGTCAGAAACTTTCCTTCGCGCCCGGCAAACGGTGAGTTGTTGACGCTGAAGAACATCGAGACCGTGGGCTCGTCTACGGCGACGGCGGTGATGCTCTCGGGAGCGTTGGCATCGGCGAGCGTGTCGCCGATGTTGAGATCGTCGATTCCGGAAATGCAGACGATGTCGCCGGCAGCGGCCTCCTCGACATCGATGCGCTCGAGCCCGGCAAACGTAAGCAGCGTCGTAAGGCGCAATCCGACGGTAATCTCACCCTCGCGTGCGATCTTGACGATCGGATCGTTACGCCGCGCGCTGCCGCGGAAGATGCGGCCAATACCGACGCGACCCACATAGCGATTGTGGTCGATGGCCGAGATCAGCAGCTGGAACGGGCCGTCTTCGGCGGGGGCTTCGGGGATGCGGGCGACGATCGTTTCGAAGAGCGGCTCCAACGAGTCGCCCGGGTCCTCGAGCGAACGTTTGGCGATGCCTGCCTTGGCGTTGGTGAAGATCACCGGGAAGTCGGCTTGCTCGTCGTTGGCACCCAACTCGACGAAGAGATCGAAGGTTTCGTTGACGACCTCTTGCGGCCGCGCATCCTTACGATCGATTTTGTTGACGACCACGATCGCGCGCAGATCCAGTTCGAGCGCCTTGCGCAGCACGAAACGCGTCTGCGGCATCACGCCTTCGGCGGCGTCCACCAGCAGCAGCACGCCCTGAACCATCTGCAGCACGCGTTCGACCTCTCCGCCGAAGTCGGAATGTCCGGGCGTGTCGACGATATTGAACTTTACGGCGCCATGGCGGACGGCCGTGTTCTTGGATAGGATCGTGATTCCACGCTCGCGCTCGAGCGGGTTGGAATCCATGACGCGCGTCGCAACCTGCTGGCCCTCGCGAAATACGCCGCTCTGGCGCAGCATGGCGTCGACGAGGGTTGTCTTGCCGTGATCGACGTGGGCGACGATCGCGACGTTGCGTATATCGGAGCGGGTGTTCACCGCCGCCCTATTTCGCTATCTGACGGCGTCCCTCTTTAATCTAGCCGCGTCCCTCCTCGGCATCTTCCTCGTCGAGGTGGCTGGAGTTATCGTCGAGCACGAATCGGTTCGCCGCCTCACGATTTTTGTCGGAGACGTGCTGGTCGAAGAAGGCGACCAACCCAGCGTCGGCGGCATCCTGAGCAATTAACCGGTCGAAGTCCTCTGCGGCCACCCCGGCGCGGTCCAAGAAACCCATCGAAAGCGGGCAGTAGGCAACGTACTCGCCTTCGGTTCCGGCGTGCTCTGCTCGAACTTTATCGGCTAGTCGCGCGAGCCAGGCATATCGGCCTAGCATCTCGCGACCGCTGCGCGGTGGAGTCTTGCTGAGATCGGGTGCGGTATTCGTCATAACGCAAGATGAGTTTCCCTCGTGCGCCGGAACCAAACGCGCATGCGCGCAGCCCTCTTCGCCGTCGCTTGGTTGGCTCTGGTCGGTGCAGCCGTTGCGCCGTCGCCGAGCGCGTCTCCGAATCCAAGCCCGGCCGCGTCAGCGGCGCCGGCGCCGTTGGCGACGCCAACGATCTTGATGCTGGCACCCGACGCGGCGCCGCAGATTCTCTACGTGCATTTGAGCTCGAGTACTCCGCACGCCGGCGATACGCTCAACATCGTGGTGCTTACGTCGTCGAACGTCGCCAGCGTCGAGATTCGCATCGCCAGCTTCAGCGCGAATTTACCGAAAACCGACGTCGGACACTTTGAAGGCGGCAATCCGGTGCCAAAGCTCCCGTTCTTTGTGAGCCATAACTTTACGCTCGACGTGATCGCGCGCAATACCGCCGGTGCCTCGGTTGACCAAAGCTTCCCGTTTCAGATTAGATAGCGCGCGAGATCGAAGACGTCATCTTTATGGAAACCCAAGCTTGCATAAAATTGCGTAAGATGCGGTTCGCGATGCGGCAGTTCGACCATCACGCTTGAGGCCTCGGTCTCTCTTGCGTGTTCGACGGCCCGCTCGACGAGACGCCGCCCGATTCTGCGCTGGCGATGCAACTGGGTAACGTAGAGGTCGCTTAGGAACCAGATGCGGCGGCAGTACCAGGACGACCAGAGCGGATAGAGCTGGATGAAGCCGGCCACGTCGCCGGCAGCGCGCGCGAGAAAAACGACCGATTCGCTCGCGCCAAGGCGCTCTTTTAAAAACGGCCCCGACTCCGCCGCGTCGTGCTCGCCCGCGAAGAACGTTCGATAGGCGTCGAAGAGCGGCGTTAGCGCGGCGACGTCATCGAGGGTAGCGCGAACGATGGCGACATCCGTGAATTCCATGCCTATTAGGGCTCGATCGAGTAGACTGTTCCTGCCAAATTGCCGACGCCCCACCCGTTGTGGTCTTGGCGCGTGAACCGCCTTAAACCGGACGCCTTATCGTGGAGTGCGGATAGCGGGCCCTACTCGTAAAAATTGAGCCATTCGACCTATGAGCCTGGCGATAGGGCCCGCGGCGCTGCATGCTAAACTTGACGAGGTAGGAGTGCTATCTTGCATTTACGTGCTTTAATTTTTTTATTGGCGGGCGCGGCGTTTTTAGCCGCGTGTAGTTCTAATGGCGGCCCGTACACGCCGTCGTCGGCCGGCCTCTCGGGCGCCGGTCTCCGCTCGTCGCTGCACCGTTCCCAAGCGAACGGCTATGCAACGCTCTACAGTTTTCGAAGCGGGAGCGACGGCGCGGGCCCGGTCGGCGATCTCGTCGCAATGAATGGGGCGCTCTTCGGCACGACGCAGTACGGTGGGGGAGCATGCGCCGATTACCTCGGCGGATGCGGAACCGTGTTCGAGTTGCGCTCGGCCAGCGAGGAGAGCGTCGTCTACGCTTTTCACGGCCAGACGAACGGCGATGGCGCGCAGCCATTAGCCGGGCTGGTGCGTTTCGATGGTGCGCTCTACGGCACGACCTCTTCGGGCGGGCGGCCGAGCCAGTCGGGATGTGACTGCGGTACCGTATTCCGCGTGCATACAAACGGAAGCGAAGAGGTGGTTCATAGCTTCAGTGCCGGCGTCGGCGACGGGATGATCCCCGCCGCTCCATTGATTGAAGCAAGGGGCAAACTATACGGAACGACCGTGCTGGGCGGAACGGGTTCGTCCGCTACGGGGAGCGTTTTTGAAGTAAACGCTTCGGGCCACGAACGCGTCGTCTACTCGTTCTTGGGCGGAACGATGGAAAGCAAGTCGATCGACGGGGGCTTTCCCGATGCCGGCCTTACCAAGGTGAGCGACACGGTGTACGGCACAACCTCTGCCGGCGGCGGCACGGGCTGCACCCTCGGCTTCGACGAGAACGGATGTGGCACGATTTTTGCCCTCGCTGCGCCGCACGCGGAGAGCCTGCTCTATCGTTTTCGAGGTAAGGGCGAAAGAGGCGGCAAGCGGGGAGCATATCCGCAATCGACCCTGATCTTCTTCGATGGTAAGTTATACGGCACGACGTCCGGCGGCGGTGTGAGGGGTTCGATCTGCAACGGTACCGGTTGCGGCACGATCTTCAGAATCGACCCGTCCGGCAGTGGTTATCGCGTTCTCCACAAATTTACCGGAGGGGCCGACGGCTCGAACCCCTTTGCCGGACTCATCGAAGTTAACGGAATGCTCTACGGGACGACCACCACGGGTGGCGACGACAACGACGGCACAATTTTTAAGATCGGTTTGTCCGGACGCCAGTACGAGGTGCTGCACAGCTTTCAAGGACAAGGCGCCGGCGACGGATCGACACCGGAGTCGGCGCTAATCCAGATGAACGGTGTGCTTTATGGAACGACCTCGATGGGCGGAACGTCGACCAACTGCAGCACGAACGGTTGCGGAACGATCTTTAAGATAAACCCGTAGCCCGACTCTTCCGGCGACTCGGTCAGGGCGCCACCACGACATCGAAGTTCGATATGCCGATGCTCGCGATTGCGGCCTGATCGGCTTTCGTCCACACCGGGCCGCCATTTTGATCGTTGACAAAAACGATGGCGTTGCAGCATCCGGTATCGTAGCCGTACGCTCCATAGTGCTTCAGCGCTTCGGCAACCGCCCTTGCCTCGTTGGGGAACGCCGAATCGTTAAAACTCGCCTTCAGCCGCATATGGGCTCCATATGGTAGGGGCTTGTCACCGGACGGCCCTTTATAGGCGAGGTCGTCGGTGCAGTCCGTCTTTCCGGCGGGCGAAACGCATGCGGTCTGCGACCAGGTATGCGCCACGCCGTCCCATCCGAGCGCGTGAGCGATGACGCCTGCTTTCAGCTCCTCGGGGCGCACCGCGACCAATCCGATCGGAATACCGCTGGCGGTGGAAGTGGAGCCCTGCGCTGGACGAACGAAGGGTTTGGTTAGGTCCCACATCCCGCCGTTGTACATCGCGAGCGTTCCGTTGGAGTACGAAACGCTGTAGCCTTCATAGTATTGGCAGTTGCTCTCCTGTAGCACGAGCGCGTGAGCGTCGCCCATCGGAGAGATGAAGAAGTTCGACTGCCATGGCCACGGCGAGTACGGGGTGTGCCATTTCACCTTCCCCACAACCTTGACTAATTGGGTCGAAGAGTTCGCAGCATTGACGAGCTCGTTCGTGGTGGGAGCCCACACGGTAAAGGCACTTGCGCCACCCGCGTCCTGTGTGGCTTTGATGTAGGCCGCGCTGTAGGGATCGATCTTGGCGGAGGAAATGTCTTGCTGCCAGACGTCCCCCGTTTGGTAGGGGCACCCTAAGAAGTCGCCGCTCAGAGCCCGGTGCACGGTTGCTTGCGGCAAACCCACGTTGGCGTTAGGTGAAGGTACGGTGGACTGGTTCGTCGCGCCGCTGCAACTGGTCAACAGACCAGCCAGAATGAATGAAATGAATGCGAATCGAGGGGGATTCGAGACGTTCATTTTTTTTGCTTCTCCCGCCTTTGTTAGCTTTTGATTCTGCTCTCGTCTCCGCTGGTTCAGTCTTTGTTGTGAAAAAAAACTTTCCAGAGCTTACTTCAGGTGCGGCGCGTTAACGCGTCAACTTTTGATTAGACTTCCGCCCCAGTTTGCGGCGGCGCAGAATTCAAAATCGGAAAAGGTGAGTGACAAGAGTTCGTTCGAACGGACGCTTGTTCTCTAAACAAGAGTAGCGTTTTAGCGGATCGCAGAAAGCGATCGACGCTGCCCGCGACCGGCTATGATTCTATTGGTACGAGCCGTGCGTCGAGCAGTGATGCTCTCCGGAATGCCGGCCGTTTATGTCGGTCTGCTTATCACACTGTCTCATGCACATGGGACAGCTCGTCTGACAGTTTTGATATATATCGTTGTCATCCGTCATATCGCGTGACCTCGTTAGGTCTACCCGCAGCTTGCTCCTCTCTTGAGACTGCTAGGCTCCGCCGCAGCCATGCTCGGTATTTTGTCCGTAGTATTGTCTCTGCTGCTTGAAGTCGTAGACGCGAAAGACTCGGCCCCGAACGTCGAGGTCGGGGTTGCAATCGGCGGTCGGCGCCGGCCGCGAAATAAAGCACACCTGGACCCGATCTCCGGCGCGCTCTTTCGTCATGACCTCGGCACCCGGGACGCCTCCATACAGTGTCACGGAAGCAAGCATCTCGGGATGCGCAGGATCGCTGCCCAAGTGCGTGTCGTAGACGACCTCCACGCCGCTTTCGAAGTCCGCAGTGGTGAACGCCGTCTGGCCTTCCCCGGTGAGGCGCGGCTGAACCGACTTGACGGTCGTATCGGCGCAGGCGACCGAACGGAAATGCCAGACTCCCGGCGCGTATTGTTCTTGCGCCGCCGCCGTGCCGGTTTGTGCGGCGATCAGCCAGAATCCACAAAATACCGTAAACGCACGATTCATCCAAGTTTTCCCTCCGAGCTGAGTGTAGCGCGCCGGCCGACCGAAGACGTCCGGGCGGTGCGTTAGAATCAGATTTAATAGTTGGAGCGCAGGTGGGTTCGTGGGTATTATTGCATGGCGGGAACAACCCGCACTCGAGGAAAGCGACAACGCAAAAGGGCCGGGTCTATTCCCGGCCCTTTATCATTTGTGCCGCAGGCGTTCACTGCGGCCGAATCGCGTACTCCTGTTCCGAGTCGTATTCACCCTCGAGTAGAGTCGACTGCAGGTCATAACCGCCAAGCGGCGTCTTGACGATCCGAATATCGATCTTCGGCCGAACCGGAGCCTTTTGAACGTAGTCCCTGCGCTCGATTTTAATCACCGGATACGCTTTGACGGGGACCGCGACCAAGAAGCTTTCTTCCGCCGCGCTGTGCGCCGGAACGAAGAAGTCCGTCTTCTGGTTGCCGCCCACGGCGCCGGCGCGGAGCTTAGCAAAGGAGAAGAGCAGCGCCGTGGGCAGCCGAGGGACGTCAGCTTTCACCGTGACGCTCGCAGGCGACTCGATTCTTTTATAGCGCCGTGAATTATTCACGATTACTTCGCCGTAAACGGTGAGCGCCTCAGCAGCGATGTCGACGGGGATGTTCCCCGTGTTTTGGAGCCGTTTGTGAATTGTAAGGAAGGCGACGCCATTTACGGTCGCGCCTTGATCGACGATGGTCGGCAGTGAGAATGCCGGTGCCTCAGATAGCGGCTTGATGCGTTGCTCGTATACGAAGGTGTAGAGTGCCCACAACCCGGCAGCGATAATCGCAACGACTTCGACGGCAATTCGAATGTTGTCGCCGAGGGTCGGAACCGAGTGTACTTGCAACACCCGACCGCTGCGATCGCCTTTTTCGCGATGGTCCACGCCACCCTCATACGCCGCTTCCGCCCCCGAATCTTCGAATACTGAGTCGCCTTTATTGACCGGCGACCGGCGGGTCTAGTGCGGGAACCAGCAGCGTCCAGCCGGCTTGCTCGGTGATGCCCGTGGTGAACTTCGCCAGCAGCTTGCCGCCGGGGTAGGAAAACTCTTTTATGGCGGCGGGCGTGCCGCTGATAAAGCAGCTCGTCTGGCGGAATATCGTTCCGACATAAATGCGATTCTTTTTGCGGTTGAATGCCGGCCCCACCCACTCGTCGCAGTACGGATCCCCGGTAATCACGGACGACGGAGTCGTGGCGCCCTTTGGAAACGTGTCGATTTTTGCCGGCAAGTTGAAGTCAACGATGCCTTGTTCCGTGACGACGATCGTGCCGTCGTGAAGAACTTCGATTCCGCCTGGAAAGGTCGCCAGCGTGATGCCGAGGCTCTTGGGTGTCGTGGATCCGTGCACGAACTCGTCGATGGCACCGGTGTGTCCCGATTGAGATTCGTAAGCAAAGAACACGTCATGGTGTTCGTCGACGGCGACCCAACCGCAGCACGTACCGCTGGGATCCGTAAGGTGTGATGTCGGCTGATTGCTGCCGGGCGCGAACACCCAGATGGTCGCCGCACTGCTGTCCTGCTCGGTTACGTAGGCGGTACCGTTGCGATCGATCGCCACCGCCGTGGCTTGGCCGATGCCGCTCAACGCTCGAAACGGCGTCGACGCTCCCGGCTTGTAGACCCAGAGGCTGGGCTGGGAACCGTAACTATCGAGTGCGACCCAAAGATCGCCCGAGCTATCCACGCGAACCGAGTCGGGATAGTACGGGCTCGTACTGATCTCCCTAATCAACGTGTGCTTCGGAACCGAAATCACTTCTACGGCCTGGCGATACCAATTCGAGACATAAAGGACTTGCGATCCGCCCTTCCCCGCCTGCGGCAGCGACGCCGCACCTTGCATCGGCGTCGTCATCGCCGGACCGCCAAGGGAGGTCGTCGGAGGCGTCTGCTGCATGCCGGCGCAACCGGCAGCCAGCGCCGAGGCGGCGCAGGCAAGTACTGGGCCGAAGACGGCCCGCGCCAAGCACTGTCGATCAGACTTCATTTGATACTCCCACAAGCAAGGGCATGTAATGGACTCTGGGACGTAGCATAGCTTTCCGCAAGTCGGAAAAACTATGGGGAATTACCTACCTGCGCCCTCAACGGCGGAGTCGCCGAGCCGCCCCTCCTGGCCGTTCGTCGGTCACATCGCGGAGTTGAAAACGGTTCGCCAGCTCATAGCGCACGCCAAACCGGGCGCCGGCGTGCTGGTTATGATCAACGGTGAGGCCGGCCTGGGAAAGTCGCGGTTCTTGCAAGAGCTTGCCGCGCGCGAATCCCGTTCTGCGGCCGTGATCTCGCTCGGATGCACCGAAGCGTCGGGTAGCGGCGAGCACTCGCTGACCGAGCAACTCGCCGCGGCCCTGCGAGACGGCGATTTGCATCGCCTCGCGCGCCAGCGGCCAATTCTCTGCACGGTTGATGACGTTCACAGGGCGACGCCGGACGATCGCACCGTCGTCGAGGCGCTCGTTCACGCGTCCGCGTCGAACCGGGTCGTGGTGGTGATGGCGTGCACGAGGGAGTGGTCCGGAATCGGCTGCACGCTGCCGGCGTGGTTAGACGAGTGGACGCGAGCGGGTGCGGTTTCGATGAATCTGGCTCACCTCGATCGACCGCGCTCGGAGATCTTACTCAAAGCCATGCTGTCGGCGTGCGGCGAAACCGCCGACGCACAGACCGCGGCCACGATTTTACGAATAGCGGCCGGCAGTCCGCGATACTTGCGCGAGTTAGTGAGCCGGCTTCCCGAGGTCAGATCCGGGAACGCGCAACTAATTCCGCACTCCGCCGAAGCGCGGATCGTGCGGTTGCGCTCGGAGCTCGAACCAGCCGTCTTTGCGATCCTTCGCCAGGCTGCTGCATTCGGCGCGGAATTCGCCGAAAAGTGGCTCGTCCGCCTGACGCACCAGCCGAGAGGCGTCGTAATTGGGGCGCTGCAGGCTGGAGTCGACTCGGGGCTCGTGCGCGAGCTCATTCCTAGCCGGCCGTCGTCGTTTGTTTTTCGCGATGAGGCCATGAGGGCCGCACTATACGAGACGTTAGTGACGGCTCAAAGGAAGACGCTGCACCTTCGTATCGCGTCGGACCGTTGCGCTGAAGAATCCAACGATGATTTCGAGGCGTTCGTGGCGCGGCACTGGGCCGATGCGGGAGAAGCCGGCCGGGCCGTCATCGCGCTTCAGAAAGCATCGGCAGGTGCGGCGAAGCGCTTGGATTTTGGTGAGGCACAAGAACTGGTTAAAAAGGCGGCCGCGCTCGCCGAACGCGATTCCGATGCCTGGTGGAGTACGCAAGAGCAACTGGCCGATTATGCGGCATCGTCGGGCGAGTTTCGCGGAGCCTCGAAGCTTCGGAGAAGGCTCGCCCAGCATTATCGCGCGATCGGCCGCGACGACGACGCATTCGAACAGCTCTTCCGTCTCATGCACGACTATTGGTACGACGGCCGGCTCACCGCGGCGTCGGCAATGCACGGAAAGCTACAAAGCCTCGCTAACGTGCTGCACGGCGAGCAACTGGCGAAGGTCGAGCTCGGGTGGGCCGAACTGTGCGAAGCCGCCGGACGCCGCACCGCGGCGCTGCGCATCTTAGACGCCCTGCCTGCCGAGGCGTTGACCCAGCCGGCGATCGCATTGCAATATCGCCGGCAGTTAGCATCGGTGGGCTGCCGCGACCGCCCTGCCGCAGAATCGCTTTCCATGTTTGAAGAGTTGACGGTTTCCGCGCGCGACTTGGGTGAACCCAGCGAGGAGTACTACACGGCGACGGCGGCGGCAACGACAGCGGCAGAGTTAGGCCTGGTAGCGACGGCGCTGGAGTGGATGCAGCGAGCCAAGGAATTCTTAACGGAACACGCCGACGCCGCGGTGGGAACGGCGCGTTTTCTGCCACTGCAGTTGTGCGAGCTTTTCTTGCTGCAAGGACGCTTCGAAGAGGCGCGCGACGCGATTGCTGAGGCCGGATTGGGAAAGCGGTTTGGCGAGTACTGGGAGGGGCTGCTCTCCGGCTTTGGCGTGTTCATCGGGTTGCGATTGGGCGATGCGTCGTTGATCGCGCCGTACTTTAACCGGATGCACCTGCATCGAGCCATACGCGCAGGGCAGGCTGAGGCCGCCGGCATCATGCTGTGGGGCTATTCGGAGATGATGCAGTCACACGGCTTGCACGACGAGCTGGGAAGTGCGTTGCGCCGATGCGTGGAGAGCGACTTGATCGATCCCTATTTCTCGATCCAGCTGCACTGTGCACGCTTTGGCGGTGACGAAGACATGAGGGTAGCGCGCAAGCAACTCGACGTTGAAGTCGCGCGCGCGAGTAACGCGGTAGCTTGCGCGGCGGCGAAATTGTTCGACGCGTTCGCCGCTGCACGCCAGAACCGCACGCGCGCGGCGACGAGTGCCGCACGCGCCGCAGCTGCCGCCTATCGCGCGTTACAGTGGCCGTGGATGGAGGCGTTGGCGCTCGAAACGGCTGGTGACCGCGCTGGGGCGGCGAGCCTTTACGCGTCGTGCGGCGCCGTTCGCGACGCCGAGCGCGCCGCGGGTCACTCTCGAAAAGAACGTCGCGCCGCCTTCGGTACGTCGCTGACTCCGCGAGAGGCGGAAATTCGGTCGTTGGTCTTGCTCGGACTCAAGAATCGCGAAATCGCCAACCGGCTGCGCTTGAGCGAACGCACCGTAGGCCATCATTTGGAATCCATTTTTAGTAAATGCGGCGTGCGCGCACGCTGGCAGCTCTCATCTTCGAACGAAGAAGCTCGACTGTAGGCACGTCTGATTCTATTTCTTGGGAAGGAGCGTCCCTAGGCCGTACTCACAAGTACCGCTCGTGCTATTCCCTGTCTGGCTGAACCATAGCTTGCCGTCCGAACCCAGTCTTACGCCGTGCTCGCGCCGCAATGCGGCGACTCAAACGCTATGCGCGTCGCCACTCAAGCGTAAGGTGTTCATTGCCAACTGAAAACAACTAGCCCGTTGCCGTCCGCAGTTTTCCAGCCCGACCACATGTGAACGTTTGTCGCGTTGGACTCGACGTATGACGATCCGCCGCCGCCGCCACCGCCCCCGCCGGCTCCACAACAGCCGAAGAACATTCCTCCGCCGCCGCCTCCGCCGCCGTAATAGCCGCCGCCACCACCGCCACCGTTGCCGCCATTGTAGCCGCATGACTCCGTACCACCGCAGCCGCTTCCACCGCTGCCTCCCATGCCGAGCTGCCCGCTCTCGCCTGGATTTTGCGGAGCCTTGCCACCCGATCCGCCTTGGGATTGGGTGCCGCCGGTGCCCCCGTCGCCACCGTTGAAGAAGCGTTTGCAGCAACCACCGCGCCCCGGGCTGCCGGTGAGCCCGCCGCCCTTACCGCCTTCGCCGTTGCGCCTGCCGTAAGAAGGCCCGATGCCTTGCCCGCCGCCGCCGGCGGCGACGACAATACGATCCGTGATCGCCTCGCCGCCAGCTCGAACATCGGAAGCGCCGCCGCCGCCATCGCCGTTGTTCTGGTAAGGGGCCTGTCCGCCCGCACCGCCGCCATTGAATCCGCCACCCGATGACGTGCCCGCGCCGCCGACGTAGATTGCCAGCGTCTCTGATGATGTCACCGGAATCAGGGCGCTCACGCGCCCGCCATAAGTGGTGACGCTTCCACCTCCGCTCCCTCCGAGGGCGATCACGCGAATGGGCGTCACGCCGGGCGGGACTTTGAACGTTTGCTCCGTGCCGGTATAGTGGAACGTCATGTGATGGGTAACTGCGAACGGGGCGGCGCCACTCGGCGAAGTGGCGCCTGGAAACTGCGATGAACCGCAGCCTGCGAGCAAAGCTCCCGCAGCGGCGATGCTAAGCGCAAAGATACCTGACGTCCTCATGTGAGAGGCCTCCCGGAAGCGGGGCGGGTTTGCGACTTCAGAAGTTCGCCGCCGCAATGCCCTGGCCCGGCCAGGATACAAGGTCGGGCAGGCCCGGCGCCGAGCGGCGTTCGGTTTCGTCAGCGGTTCCTCGTTTCTGTCCTTGTCTGTTTGCGTATCCAACCTTTCGTCGTTCGGGCCAGTCGAGGCGTCCGACAGGTGCAACCCAAGTGCAACCCGGAAGCAAACCGCACATGACTCCGGCTACGCGTGTCGCGAAAACGTCATTGGTACGGAGCTCTTCGATCATCATGGGAGTGTACGGGTCAGGTGGCTCGCTCGGTCTTCAAATGCGGCTCTAGGCTAGGTCACGCAAGAAACGTAAGGTGAACTACGTCCGCGGAGCGCTGCTCACGCCCGTGACTGCTCCGAACGAGCGATGGTCACTCGACTTCATGCACGATCGGCTTGCCAACAGCCGGCAGTTTCGGGCGTTAACCATCGGCGACGATTTCACTAAAGAATGCCTGGCCCTAGGAATTGCGCATTTCCTGGGCAGCGCGGACGTTATCCGCGTCTTCGAGGCGATTGCGTTGGAGCGAGTGTTGCCGAAAACCATCCGCTTCGATAATGGGTCAGAATTTACGAGTGACCTGAGGTCAGTAGGTTGCAAAATCGAAGGCGTCGCTCAGTACGACCCCGTCGCTCTTTCTAAACGGGTGAGTCGCTTTCTAAATTGGTCAGGATCCACGACTTGCCATGCGCAGCGTGCTCCACGCGCGCCCATCTGCGGCTGCGCTCTGTCTGCCTCGACAACATTGCAGCCGCCACGCTTACGCAAAGCGCGGCGAAAAAACCTCGACTCAGAACGCGGCCATCGAAATAGCTCTGAACGAGGAATAAACGTTCGACGGCGCGGCTTTGTTCTCCAGACGCTCTACCGAGCAAGCAGGCGATGGGCGAGGCACCCGCGCCGGCCGTGTCAAAAAATCGCACCATGACTTCTTGTCGCGCTCTAGGTATCGCGGCAGCCTTTGCCGGTGCCGTTGTGGTCGGCGGTTGCGCCGCATCCCCACCCGCCAATCCCGTTCTGCCCGCCGCATCCGCCACCTCGTGGCTCACCAAAAGCGGCACGCAGCAAGATCTGCTCTACGTTGCGAACGCGAGCGGAACGGTAAGTATTTTTGAAAACGGAAACTCAACGCTTATCGGCGTTCTCACCAAGTTTTCGAAGCCGCGGGGCGAGTGCGCTGATAGCCTCGGCGATGTCTACATTACCGACTACGGAACCAGCAAAATCGACGAGTACGCGCGCGGCGGCACCAAGCCCATCAACATCCTCGACGACTCACCGAACACGCCCGACGCCTGTTCCGTCGCGTCGTCCAGCGGCAACCTTGCGGTCGTGAGTGATCCGGCCAGCCGCTACGGCAAGGGGAATCTGGCGGTGTTCAAACGCGGCAGCGGCCAGCCGGTTTTCTATTCAACCGGCAACGAAGATCACTTCGTCGGCTGCGCCTACGACAAACACGGCGATCTCCTTACGGCAAGTGAAGTGGGCGGCTTTGACTACTATGTCCGCTTTTACTACCTCCCCAAAGGCGGTTCGCAGCTCATCGAAGAGGACCTCACCGCCCCGAGCCAGCGGTCGAGCTGGTCCAGCGTTCAAGGCGTCGTCTGGGATGGAAAGTATTGGGGGATCTTGAGTTACAACAAGATCTACCGCTTTACCATAAACGTCGCGCCTCAATACATCGACACCATCACGTTCTCCGGAAGCTATGGCACCCTAACCGCGCCGTCAGTCTATCGGAAAACGCCAAAATCAAAGGCGACTCAATTCGTCGCGGCTGACTCCTCCTTCTCCGGCAAAAGCGCTGCCGACTATTGGACCTACCCAGCCGGCGGTACTCTCATCGGCCGCATCACTAAGGACCTGGATTCACCAACCGGCACTGCCATCAGTCTCGCACCGAGAAAGTAAGACACATGCTTTTTAAACCGCTCTTTCGCCTCGGGCTCACCGCGCTGATATCGCTCGTACTTCCGGCGTGCGGCGGCTCTACGGGTTCGCACATCGTCCCCGGCGTAGCTTCGCCCCCCATCTCGCCGACCCCGACGGGACAACAGCGCGATTTGCTCTACGTCTCCAATCAGAACGGCACGGTAAACGTCTATCGCTACTGGCAACAAAAGCTCGCGACCGTTTTGACAAAATTTAAGCAACCGTCTGGCCAATGCTCCGATCAATCCGGCAACGTCTTCATAACCGATTATCAAGCGAAGAAAGTCTACGAGTACGCGCACGGCGGCAGCAAGCCGATCGCCACGCTCGATACTTCTCCCTATACACCGCGCGGCTGCGCGGTCTCCCCGGCTACGGGTGACCTGGCCATCGCCGACTATGGAACGCGCGACTACTCCTATTACGGAGACGGTAACATCGCCATCTACCGCCATGCGAGCGGCACGCCGACGTTTTACGGCGGTGGCGACGACAACCATTTCCCGAGTGTCGCGTATGACGATCGCGGCGACCTGCTCGCGCTCAGCGAATCGGGCTATAGCGGGCACTGGTATTACTACGCGACGTTTTTTTATCTTCCCAAGAAGGGCTTACAGCTGCTGAGGATTGACGTACCGTGCGAATACAGCTCGAGTTGTTATTGGCAGTATGCCACCGCGGTGGCCTGGGACGGAAAATATTGGGTCATCGAGCAGTATCGGCTCTACCTTTATTCGATTAACGTCAAGGTGAAGTACGTCGGCGAGGTCGATCTCACCGCAAGCTACCGCGGTATTGGCCCTGTAGCGTTCTATCCCAAAACGTCGAAAGGACGCGCCACGCAAGTCGTGGCAGCCATTAACAATTATAACGGAAAAAGCGCGGTAGACTATTGGAAGTACCCCGCTGGAGGAAGTCCAATCGCCCAGGTCACTCAGGGCTTGGACAATGCCTCCGGCGTTGCGATCAGCCTTTGGAGCAACCCATGAATATACAATCGCGCTTCCTGTGCGTCGCATTGCTGACCGCCGCGCTTTGCGCCTGTAGCAGCAATGCGCCGTCGTTCCCGTCGGCCGCGGCCATGCCCGACCGCACCACCGTCTCACTCGCCCGCGGGCCGGCGCACGTCCACCCCGATCGTCGCAAGTCGTGGTTTTCGTCCGAACGCGCCCACAAGGCCTCTCCGGAGCTTTTCGTCTCCGACTCGGGCACCGCCGACGTCTACATTTACAAACTTCCGAAGCTTAAGCTCGTCGCGACGATCACCGGCTTTTCGCAGCCGCAAGGCCTCTGCTCCGATACGAAAGGCAACGTTTGGATCGCCGACACGAACAGCCGAACGATCTACGAGCTTTCACACCACGGACGCCTCGAAAACGAGCTCACCGACAAGACCGGCTTTCCCGTGGCCTGCGCGTGGGATCCATCTACCGGTAACCTTGCCGTGATGAATATCTTCGGAACCGCCAGCAATAGCGGCGCCGTCCTCGTCTACCCGCCGAACTCTCTGACGCCGTCGTCCTATGCGAACGCCGATCAGTACTATTACAACTTCGGCGGCTACGATAAAAGCGGCAACCTCTTCTTCGACGGCCGCGACGCCGGTGGCAACTTCATGCTCTCCGAACTTCGCAAAGGCTCCAGCTCGGCCCAAACCGTCCAAGTAACCGGCGGAACCATCGTCTTTCCCGGCATGGTGCAGTGGGATACGACCAAACAGGATCTCGTCGTCGGCGATCAGTCCTGCGGCAGTCCGTATGAAAGCTGCCTGTACGCGCTCAGGATCGCTACCAATGGCGCTACCATCACCGGTCAAACCGCCCTCCAAAACCAAAGCGGCGGACCGGTCTGCGATCTCGTGCAAGGCGCGCTGCTCAACGGCGCCGTCGCCGGCTCCGATTTTAACTTCTGCAACTCGACACCCAGCATAACGGCCTTATGGCCCTATCCCGGGGGCGGGGCTCCGTCGGTCTATACTTCTAAAAACGATTCCGTGCCGGTTGGCGCCGCGGTCAGCAAGTAAGGAGCATGAGCATGAAGAGATTCTTTTCCGTTGCCTTCTGTGTGACGATGGTCTTCGCAGCGGGCTGCTCGCAAGCGCCTCAGGGTGACGCCATCGACGCCTTGCCCAAAGCCCATCGCGCGTGGCTGGACGCCGGCGCGAAAAACCAAGATCTGTTGTACGTTTCCAATGGAAATGCGGAAGTGACCGTCTATCGGTACTGGCAGCAACAGCTCGTCGGCGTGCTGACGGACTTTACCGAGCCGAAGGGCATCTGTACCGACGCAAATCAGAACGTCTACATTGCCGACTACGCCGCTCGGCAGATTGTCGAGTACGCGCACGGCGGCACCAAGCCGATCGCCAAGTTCGACGATTCGCCGGATTCGCCGTACTCATGCTGGGTGGATCGCGCGAGCGGAAACCTTGCCGTAGCGAACGACGACGGAACCTCTGCGCAGGGTAACATCGCAATCTGGAGCGCCGCGAGCGGTATACGTACGACGTACACCGATTCGGCAATAACGAGCTTTCAGTTCTGCGCGTTCGACGACCACGGGAATCTGCTCGCTACCAATGGTAGCGTAGATTACCGGAATACGACGATGTTTGCGTGGCTTCCCAAGGGCGGCGCCAAACTCATCAATGTGCGAGTCCCGCAACCAAACCCGAGCTACCGCAAATGGTATTCCGTCCTGGGTATTCAATGGGACGGGAAGTACTTTGTTATCGATGATTACGACGCGATGTACCGCGAAAGCCTAATTCACGGCCAGGTTTACTATGTCGGCACTACTGAGGCGTACGCCGAAGAGTCGAGCGGCCAGGGGCCCGTCGGTTTCTATACACCCCCGGATGCTTCCCAAGCAACGCAAGTCGTCCAAGGAATGGGATCCGAAGAGTCCTACTCTAGCGTCGATTATTGGAAGTATCCGGCCGGCGGCGGCGACCCGATTGCCCAAATCACTCACGCCATCGACAAACCGTTCGGCGTCGCCGTCAGTTTAAAGAAATAAATTTGAGCGGCGCCTTTTCCCGATAATCGAGTGAGACGGCAATCCAAGCGCGATGCCAATGTCGAGACAATCGTTCGCCGTGAAGAGCAGCGGCGCGCCGACCGGCACGCGTCCCTGCGCAACGTTTCCCCGTTGACCTTCAACGTCACGTCGAGCGGACCGGCCGGCCGGAGTTCGGCGTACGCGGTTTGGTCCTCGATTTTCACCTTGCCCGTCGGCAGCTTTTTCGTGGAACGTATCTTCGTGGTCTGAGCGATAAAGAGGTTGTACTATGCCATGATGAGCAGCTCAAGCAGCAAGGGGAGCAAGAACACCGCTCCCGCAACGACCGTCAACGAGCGCTCAGGCCGCGTCCAGTCTTTTTTGCGAACACCCGTGATGACAAAAAGCGACGCCGGCTACCGTCATAGCCGCGATTACCGCGAAAAACATCCCAGCCTCAACCATTTAGTCGAAGCAATTCGGGCGCCGTCCATTCAGCGGACACATAGAAGTCTCGAAGGCGACGATAGCTCCTATGGCGAGCTCACCGCGATGCCAACAGGAATGCCTGCTTTTTCCTTGATGACTTTAACTGCCGTACCGCCGGCCGGATACTTCCAGATTCCCACCATCTGATCCACTGCAGCAGCGCCCACTACCTTTGAGCCGACAATCCAAAACTGGTTTAGGCCATAGGTCACGCCGCCAAGCGTAGTCGAGCCAACCTCCTTACCGGTACTTGCCTCGAAGCTGAACTGGTAGATTGCGTTCGTGCTTGAATCGCCGATCGCCATGTGCTTGCCGTCCCACTGTAGGTCTCCCGGCTCGTTAATGGTTTGGTTCAGAGTAATTCCAGTGAACTGCTTGGTGTTCGCCGGTAACTCTGCGAATAGAATCTGTAGGCTCTTGCTGTAGCCGTCGACAAATAGATTCCCGTTCGCATCGTAACCGCAGTACCGCGGACTGAACATATTGGGGGCGGTTAGTAGGGTCGGCTGACCTCTAGTCCCGGTAGGAGCGAACACAGCTATGGTCCCGCTGGTGTAGTTGCTCGAATAGAAATTCGTGACCGCTAGGTTTCCCGTTGTGGGATCGACCGAACAGCCTGTGGGGCTATACCCTGTGTCTTCGAAGACCTTAATCGGCGTTTTGCCGCCGGGCGCATACTCAAGGATCGTTGCCGGCAAGTTCTGATTCAGGATAAAGACGTCCCCATGGCTATCGGCGCAGTCTCCGTAAGGCGCCCCAAGGTCGTTCAACTGCCCCTTCGGCTCGCCGTCCGGGTATGAATAGATTTGGACGCTGCTCTTGCTATAAGCATGATTCTCCACGACGTAAATCCGTTGCTGGGTTTGTTTCGTCTGCCCACGCGAGGCGCTCGCGGCGACGCCTAGCGCATTGGGCGCAGAGATCGTCGGCTGCGACCCGGCGCCGCATCCCGCCAAAAACGCCGCCGAAATGCTCGTGAAAAGCGCGTAAAACAAATATCGCTCCATTAATTCCTTCCCTTGAAGCTTCGACGAAGAGGAAACGCTTCGACGGGGCGGCTTGGTTCCCCGGAGATAAGGCTATTCTTCCGCCTCGGGTAGGGTCGCCGATGCCGCCCGAACCCCGCACGGCGCCAATGACCTCACCTCGCGTAGCACTCGTGTCGAAAACGGACTAACGTCGGCGGTTGCCATCGCAGGCCAAACGCCTGTGCAGCTAACACTCCAAAACCGTATGCGCCGCTATCACACGACGGCCGTAAGTACCGCTTTCTTCGATGCTTTCGGGCATTCGTTGGGTGCGAGCCTATGGCGCTACGCCAAGCACGCTCTTTTAAGCCGCGTCGATCAATAGGCCGGTTTCGGCGGTAGGAGCGGGCGGCTGCGGGGAAGTACTTTCCGAAAACTTCCAATAAAATAAGGCATTTCACCATCATGGGAGCGTACGGGTCTGGTGGCTCGCACGGTCTTCAAAATCGCTGAGGTCGTCGCAAGGCGACTGGTAGGTTCGATTCCTACACGCTCCCGCCAGAACCGGTACTTCACTCGGACCAATCCGGACTAACGCCAGTTCCGACTAGCCCTTCCCCGACTCCACGACTGAGTTTAACAACTCTGCCGCGCCACGTAGCATGGCAGGGCTTACGTGCGCGTACACGTCGGCCGTGACGCTAATCGTCGAGTGCCCGAGCGCCGCGGAGACCGTCTTCAGGTCAGCGCCACCTTCTAGGAGTAACGATGCGAATGAGTGGCGTAGATCGTGTAACCGGATCCGTGGCAGTTTCGCCTCCTTGGCGATGCGCGAGAATGTCGTACCGAAGGTGTTGGGGTTGAAAGGGAGCCCATCGCGCTCGAAAACCAACGTGGCTCCCTCCGGGCGCCCTGAACCACTGGCCATGAACCTCTCAGCCTGATCCAGGCGGTGGCGCCGCAGTCGATCGAGGGCAAAACCAGGGAGCGCAATCGTGCGACGAGACTGCCTGGTCTTCGGTTCTTTGAATCGTAATATGTAGCGCTTGCGTTTGGAAGTCGCGACGGTCACGCGCTCCAGCGAGCGCGCAACTCGAAGCGTTCCATTATCGAGATCAATGTCGCACCACCGGAGCGCCAAGAGCTCGCCTCGCCGGCATCCGCTGCCTATGGCGACGGCCACTGCGCAACCCAGGCCCGTACCATCGAAGGCTTTGAGATAAGCCTGCACCGCAGCTGGACCGAGTGATCGCATTTCCGAACGCTCGATGCGAACGTGATCAACGAACTCGGTTGGATTTACATTAATCAAGCGCAAGCGCTTAGCCCGATTGAGGATCGTAGTCAACGTGTTCCGCACGCTCCTGACGTAGCGCGGCGTCACGTTGCCCTCGCGGTTGTCGCGACGCGGGCGTGTCAACCACGCCGTCTGAGCCTGCTCTATCATTTGCGGATCCTGTTCGAGATCGCACAACAGCACCTCGCCTAGGGTGGGCTTGATCCAGCACCGGACATGCTTCTCGTACGTGGCCAGCGCCCCCACGGTCACCGTGTTCGACAGCGACTTGAGCCAGCGATCGGCGAATTGGCCAAGCGTTAGCGGTGCTGCTTTGATAGCTTCATCTTTTCGGACGGGACGGTGCCGGTTCGACTTTTGAAGAACCCACCACGCGATTGCGTCGTCTTCGGTCTGGAAACCGCGCTCGCGCTTGCAACGATAGTCGCCAGCCTCTGCATCAAACGGTGCGAATTTAACCGTCCAGGTGGAGTTCTCTCGCACCTCACCGGTCTTCTTATCTTTGTACTTTTCCTTGCCAATCCAGGCACCAAGTCGATGACGTTTCATCGCTTTTTCTTTCCTTTCGCCACCTTGCGCCGGCGGGAGGGCTTATTTTGATCGGGAGGGAGTACCACCCCGTAGTCTTCGCTCGCGATTTGTTCGAGCGTGCGCGGTTTCTCGCGGAGTATCTCGTCAAAGCTTGATTCGCCAGTTTCTCCGAAGGAATTCATGGCCTCAAAAAGCGCATCGCGGTAATAGCTGAACGTCATGCGCTGGTCTAAGCGGGATCGACAGACAAAGCACGGGGCCACGATTGCGACGCTCCTTGGATCGCGTTCAGCAACCGAAACTGCCCAGCGCCCCAAGTCTTCGAACACCCGTCGGGTGCGGCTCGAGTGGTCTTGGAGACAAGCACTGGCGTACGCATCTGCGAGCGAAGTGCGAGCCGATGCAAAAAGACGGCCGAAAGACCCAGCCCGCTTCTCCAGTGCTTGCCAAACTTTACGCACCAGGTCGATTGCCGCAACATTAAGTTTGGTGAGTTCTTCCCGCTGTTGCCGTTGAAGTCTAACCAGTTCGTCGTCCGTTGGGGGTTCGCAAGATAGCACGGCACAAGCCGCGGCGAGGTGCACTGCGCGACCTTCTGCGCCTTGGCCGCCCAAGCTGAGCAGTGCAAAAAGTGCGACCAGCTCTTTGAAATGCCCAGCCACAGCTAGGGCGACTACACCGCTCGACCACGCAATGCCGCATTCTCGCAAGGCCTCACCGATCCAGAAGGCGCGTTTAGCACCCACTTTTTGCGCAGCCTTGAGATAGGCATAAATCTCGTTGCGAGCATCGCCTTCACGTTGTGTTAGTTCTCGCAAAGCTTCGTCTAACTGGGCTACGGAAACAGGCCGATCTCGACCGACAAGAGGATCGAGGAAGCGCTGCCACTGCCCGTTTCGTGCCTCTTGGACTAAGTCGCGCAGTTCTGCCACTGTTAGATTCTACTCACACCGATTTGGATTGTCCAGGCCCGTATGCTTACAGGTAAGGACACTTCGTCTGTTAGGAGTATGTAGTGGCAAACGAACATATGCCGTTGGCATCGGAAGGCTTGACCTTGACGGTGGCGCAGTACGCGAAACTCGCCGGCGTTGGGGAGGCGGTCGTCCGGGCAGAGATCGCTGCGGGACGTCTTCCACATCGAAAGTATGGAAGGCGTGGCTTGATCCGAATTCTGCGAGGCCCAGCTTTAGCCGAGCTCGGCTTTGACACGCGAAAGACGTTGGAGCCCGTCGAGGCTGCGGTCCAATGACGGTCCGAAATGATGGCTGCCGTCATCCCGATCCGGTAGGCATGCCATTAACGGAGTCGGATAGGGGCGCGGACAGCCGAGTTCACGACCAATGAACGAAGCCCCGCTCGGCAAAGCGGGGCATGACGTTGACAAAATTTATGTTCGCGAGCGCCGCGCTTCAGCTCCTCCAAAGGCTGAACGTTCGCGCAAGTCTTCGCTCAATAAACGCGTCGGTCTCGCTAAAAATGGAACGTTAATACACCCATCTCCCCGTAGGGGAGTCTATCGTTCCAATTCGCCGGGTATTAACGTTCCATTTGCCGCCGATCTTTGGCGGTTGCTTCACCTCGATCGTGCGCTGGCTGTTGCGCACTCGAATGGCTGCTATCGCGGCCGACGGATGCCGATCACGTGCGAGGACCTGGACCGCCATTTGACCGGCGAGATTGCGATCGCCTTCGGTGTGTTGCGAGGTAGCCACGCGTTGTTTGCAGTCCTCGACGTGGATGCGCTGTTTCGCGACCTGCTTGGGTTCATCAGAAAAGCAGCGGGCGCGATCGGTGGCGAGGACTTGGCGGCTGCGATTTTTTGCACAGGCGGCTCGGACGACGGGCGCGGCAAAGTCATCGTTACCTTCGCCCAGCCGGTCCCTTCGAACGATGCCCGTAAGCTGATTATGCGTCTCTTTGGGCGCGTTCGCGCTTCCGAGCCGGCTCAGGATCTCCCGAGCAATAAGCTTAGCGCCTATCCTCAGAAAAAGTCTGGCGGCGTTACACGGATTCTGGGGCGCAACGTCGCGCGGGGCGGTTCGCTTGAAAAGCCATTCTCGCTTGACGGCGAGCCGGGGTTGGCGCACGTTCGCCCGTTGGCGCCGGCCAAGCTCGCGGCAATTCTCGCAGACAGTGGCCCGAAAATCCTAGAGTGGGCGAAAAAACGGATCGAGACGGCATGGCTGCGGGTGGAAGGCACTGACACGCACTTCCGATGGATGATCGCGCTGGCTCGTGAGGCGATTCGGCTTTACGGGGTGCTGCGCGGACGTCCCGCCTATGATGAATGGCTCGACCACATCAAGGCCAAGTCGCCCGAGCTCTCCTTCGGATCGCTTAAGAACGCCGACCAGCGGAACGTGCTTGATCATGGTCGCGAGCGCGGCTGGCAGTACGCCTGCGAAAGGCCGAATGGGTGGGAACCTTTACAGTTGCAAATTCGAAAAGGCGTACCACGTGGCATTGTGCGGCTCTACTACGCGCTGGTCGCGTACGTACTGGAGAAAGGGCTGCGACCGTCGGGCTTCGGGATTGACTACGAGCGAATTGCCCTGCGGGCCGGCTGCTCAAAGTCAACGGCTTACAGGTGGGTACGCCGCGCTGAAGAGCTCGGCTTCATAGTTATTCACGATCGCGGTAGCCGGCGCGCAAAAGGCGCTCGCGGACAGTGCACTCGACTTGGGCTGGTTTGTCGTGGGCAAACCGTTGAGCAAGTGCGTGCCTCAAGCGGTTAGGAGAGTCGATCTGGAGTCTTCCCGCGCGAACCTCGGTAGCCGGATCAATGGGCCAAACGGGCCCGCGCTCGGAAAGGCGAGACTGTGGGAAGGGTAGCCAACTGAGGTGGCCGTACCGACTCATGCGTTAGGTGCCGCCGAATTCGACCGATGACCCTCTGGCTCGGCCCCAAGCCGGAAGGGCAGCGAGAGCCCGTTAAGCGGGCGTTCGTAAGCGAAGTAGCAACAAAAACTGCTCGTAAATGCAGGAATAGTGCCCTCACAACCAAAATAGTGCGTAAAAGACTACGAGGTTGCAATTCCCTAAGAGGGTAAAAATGAACGACGATCCGCTCACCAGATGGACTAGCATCCCAATCGCCAGCAAGCTTGGCCTTGCGTCGAGCATCATGGCAGGGAGCATCGAGGCTCATGCTTACGGGAAGCGTTTCGTACGATTTCCCAGGGCCCACGTTGTCGGTCAGGTCCGGTATGCAATCAATCAAGAAAAAATGGTCGAGTTCGCCGAACTGGATCCAACGTTTGATGCGGTCATGCGACGGCACCCTGGTGGGACGACCTCTTACGTTGCGCTCGTTGCCAACGGAATTCGGTTAACCCTCGCGCTGGTTGAGTCGACCGGCTCTGACCCAGAGCTGAATCTCTTTAGAGATCAAGAACAAGAGCGGCAAACTTCGTTCTTCGATGGTTTCGGGCCGTGCGTCTACACGCTGCTCTACGGTAATTTTGAGCGGATGCTCGGCCGGCCGACGTTTATTGGAATTCGTGCGTTAAACGGCAAGGGCGACTACCTTCCGGGGTACGTTGATCTGCTTGAGGTTTACAATGCAACCGCCACGCCGCCGCCAATCGAGCAGCAAGATGATCAAGCGCAGCCGCCGCGCCGCGAGCAAGAACGAGGAGACGACGCTCAGAACGAGCAGGCATGAACGCAGCGCCTTTCCCCGCTCGAATCAGAGAAGCACGCGAAGCGCGCATGATGTCTCGTGATGAGTTGGCCGAAACTGCCGGCACCTCTCGCCAACTTATCTATCGGTATGAAACCGGCGCTGTTACTCCACGGGCTGAAACGCTGCTTCGCTTAGGCGTTGCTTTAAACGTAAGCCCTGAGTTTTTCTTTGCCGAGCCGCCGCAACCTGAACCGTACGCCGCCTTTCTTCGAAACTTCGTTTCAAAGACAAGCAACAAGGAAATTGTCGCCGTGGAGCGTCAGATCCTCTGGATTCGTGATGCGGTGCGGTACATTGAGGAATTCGTTGTTCTGCCGCCTTTAGATTTGCCAGACTTCTCGGCCCCAAGTGATCCAAGAGAGATAGAGGTTGCGCAGATCGAAGCGGCTGCAACGGCTTTACGGCGGCATTGGGGCTTCGGCGATGGCGTAATTGCGAACATGGTAAAGCTCATTGAAAGCAAAGGCTGCATCGTCGTATCAGGCCTGGTAAGGAGTGCGGGTATAGACGCTTTCTCTGTTCCTACCAGGAGCGGAAGGCCGCTAATCGTTGTAGATTTTCACGAATCCCAAGCTCCGCGTCGCCGCATTGACATTGCGCATGAGTTAGGCCATTTGATCCTCCACCGGAACGTCGATAAGCGGTTTTTGCAAATGAACCCGGATACGCACCGACTGATCGAGAGTCAAGCCTTCAGATTCGGAAGCGCGTTCTTAATGCCTGAAGCGACGTTTCGTAATTCTGTGCCGCACGTCACCCTCGACACGCTTCTGCTGGCGAAGCCGCAATGGCGGCAGTCGGTTAGCTCGATGCTGTATCGGGCTGGCGACCTGAGAATGATCGATGCTAAAACTGCGAAGCGTCTTTGGATCAATCGGAATCGTCGCGGCTGGCGTGGAGAAGAGCCGTTTGACGACGCAATCACAGTAGAGCGCCCGCAAATGTTGGCTAACGCTCTTCGCACAATTCGCGATAGTGACGATGTTAGCTTGCAGATGCTGTGCCATAAACTTGGCCTTTATCCCGCCGACTTGGAGCGCTATGCTGGAATGGACGACGGCGAATTAAGTTTAGGACCTATTTCAGACTTTAGGATGGAGCTAAAGGAAAACCGTAGCGCAATTCACGCTTAACGCCAAATGCACAATCTTCAAGGGGAGCACATCGGGGCGCGGAGCAGGCGCTTCACAACTTCCAGGGCGGCCCCATGACGGCGCGACGCCCGTCGCAGGACTTATGGCCTTGAGGGCGTTCTATGCGGCACGACCCCATACCGGTGGCAGCTTACGCTGCAATCATAATCCCGCGTTCGGGTGCGGCACCGTATTGAAGCTGGGGCTATAGAGTCGACGATCGCGCGCGAGCCAGGACGGCGTAACGGTTCTGTGACTCGCGCAAGAGAGAGCTAGCTTCTAACAAGCTCACTTAGTGTAGAACACGTTACGGCCACGTCGGTTCCGGTAAGCTCTCTTAAAACGGAGGCGGCTCTCTGCGGATGGGGATCAATCACCTCGACGGTTCGTTTATGACCGACCGGCGTAAACAAGCGACGGGCGCGCACATCCGTTCGTGGAAATGAAAAGCCGATCACTCGGATGTGAGACGCCTCGGCAATGCGTCTTGCGGCTTCATCCCAAATCGGTTCCAAGACCTCAGCAAAATCATCGTAGGCCTTGTTTTTCACCGGCGCAACAATAAGTGGGCTCGTCGGAACTTCATCGTTGGGATCAAGGGGTGAATAAAAGTAGGTGAAAGGCTCATAGCCCGCTCGGAACCGCGCATCAAACGTCGGGAACGGCCTTGTACCGCGCACGAAGCAGAGCGGCCTTAGCATCCCATGTTCGATCGGTACGACCTTCCCATGAGTCTGGCGCATTGAAGGCTTATAGAGCGGATAGCCTCGCTCCAGGACGTCATCGACTGACCGATCTGTAGCGACGCTAAACGAAAGAATCACCGTTTTTGGGTCAGAGACGTGCATCGCCCGCCTTCCGCTCCGCATATCCCATGACACATACCGCGTAAGCCAGTTAGTGGAGCCGTGTAGCTTCAGCAGCATTGGAATATTCTTTCGAGGGCGTTCTGGCAAGCGCCAGCCGTCGTCAAATATTGAGCTGAATCTCACGTGGTAGCCGTCGTCGCACTGCCACGTCGATGACTCATTCAACGCGCGATCCAGCAAGGTGTCCCAGTTGAAGGTAATAATTGTGTCATCGACGTCGAACCTGTGGACCAGCTGCGTGTAAAGATTGCTAGTGGGGCCGTTTCCTATTTCGTTAAGGATATGAGTAAAGAGGAAGAGCGTCTGATCGTATGCGGCAGTCGCTTCGAAGCCGCGCAGTATTTCATCAGGCGGCAGTTCGTCGCGCTTATGCGCGAAGCGATCCAAGAACTCTCGAACCTCATCTTCAACGCCCGTCATAAACTCTTCGGCATCCAAACGAAAGGTGGCGAACTTTTCGACGGGCACGTCAAAGCGATCTCGTACGTAGTTCACAATCCATCCGACCTTAACGAGCAGGTCGCCAGAGATTTCGAGACTGCCGTAGGCTTCGAAGAGACCGGCAGCTAGCGGGGGTCTCACACCGGTTGGAGATTGATCATATCCGTGTGATGCCCCAGCACCCAGTACGTAGACGGTCGGCATGGCGGACTTTTTCGATTCACGGCGATGAAAACCACTGTAGGCCACAAAAAGAGACACGCACTTGGCCACAAAAAGAGACACGCACTTTGGGAAGCCACGGTCTGAGGCGGTGTGGCGCGATGATCAAAATGCTTCGACAGCATTTTTGTGCGCGAGATTGTGCCGGGGCTCGATGCGTTCTCGCTGAGTGGGATCGGCAAGGCGACGGGGCTATCGCTCGCAGCCTGCTCGCGCATCCGGGCCGGGACGCGCGTCCCGCACCTACGGAGCTGGGCGGCCTTGTTCGCACTTGTTGAGGGCTAGAAACGGCAATCTATGCGCAATGCTGACTAACGTCTCCGGGGAACCCCGACGACCCGTCGAAGCGTTATGGCCTCGACAGGCTAGCTCGGAGGCGGTATTCATGAATCGAAGGTCTTAGCGGAGCGCTTAGCACAAGCGTTGCCTTAGCATTGCTCGCCGGCTGCGGCGGATCGCAGCCGCCGATCGGAGGGCCAACAGCGGCGCCTCGAAACTCGACAACTGTAACGTACTTGCCGAATGACCGAACTTCGAAGTCCGGCGAGGCAACATGCCAGGATTTGCTTCACGTAGCGACCTTGGGCGACGTTATCATACTGCCTTACCCTAAGGGCAAGTCGATTGGGAAGCTCAAAGCCCATGCGCGCGAACCTTTCGTGTGCTCCGATCCCAGCAATGGCAACGTCTTTGTCACCGCGGTTCAGTTCCAGCGGAGCAGCCATCGCGAAAGCGCTAGAGCAATATTCGACCAACCATCGACCAATTCTCCAAGCTACGGACCCTCATCCGAGAACAGCGCGACTGAGATATCGGTCATGTCGAAATCAGGTGCTCCTAGAAGAGGGCCGCAGAGGCCTACAGCTTTCCCATCCCGAGGGCTCGCGCGGGCCGGCCACCCCGAGTTGGGTGAACGAGGTTGGCGGGGGTCGGGGGCTTACTATTGCCAGCACGCGCGACGTAATAGTTATTACCTCGCCTCCGCGATGCGCCTTAGCGTGACGGCGATAGGCTACTGCCGAAAGCGACCCGTGCGATTGTCTTCCGCGCGCGCCTGCGCGCGGAGGTGGGGGAGGGGTGCCCCCGAGAGAGTCACCGGCGGCCGTGCACCGCAAAGGGGTGATCGAGTAAACCGAGCCTGAACCTGCGCGCGCACAGGCGGGAGGAGAGGGGAGGGTCCCCGGTTTTGAGTCGCGTGCAAACCATACGCGGCCAATGGGCGAACGGGTTGCCGCGTCTCGGCATGGTTGCGCGTAGAGGGTGGGTGGCCAGGCCCAAATGAGTCCCCGGTAGCGGCGGGTCCTCGTGGCGTATGCGGATTACGCGATCCGGCAGCTGCAGCCTTTAGAGCCTCGCACAGGGGGACGTGGGCTGTTTATCCGTTTGACGCACTAGTACTCCTCCGGTTCCTTCTTGCGGGGTAGCAAGCAGGCGTCCTAAAATCGGTTAGCGTGAGTAACTGGGAGGGTTTGGGCCTTCATCACTGGTCTATGTTGGCACTTCTGTACGGAGATGGGCCTCCGCTGGCCATTGACGAGAACTTGCCGGGACTTGACGTTGACGAGCGCCTCAGAAAGGTCGCGGAACTGCTCGGGCTCAGTGATCAGCAACCTAGCCGGCAAATTGTCTGCCCCGGTGACCTAGGGACCCTTACCCTAAATGGCCGCTTGGTTCAAAAAATGCGTGATGACCAATACGCGAAACGGACCCCGATCATTCCCTGGGTCTCCTGCGCGGTTGAAAACGCCATAGAGGTTTGGCGTCAAAGTGTCACTCCCAAGAACGGGGGACCGACCGAATTGAGAACCTACTACCTCGCGCCGTTAGCATTTGCTCAAGAGCACGAATGCTACATGGCTATCGCTGGCGAGGACGGGGTGCTATTCAATATCATGCGCTCCGACGCCAGTTATACCAACAACATACGGAATGGCAGCCTAATCTATGCGAAAGAGGTTTCGCCCTGCAAGAAGATTTGCTGTGAGCGCTACCTGGAGCTTAGGTCGAACTACATCCAAGCTAATGCAGAAGTTTTGGAGCTGCAGCAGAGAAACCGTAAGCTCCGAGAAGCTCAGAAACGCTTGGGCCACTGAAAAGACTAAGACCGCCCATCTAGGCGGTCTTATCCAATGGTTTGGGGTCAGAATCTCCCCGGCGGGAACTCTGTTCCCAGAGGGTTCGACGCAGGCCGTCCGCTTTCGCGGCCCCCTCTGAGCAAACTTATTATACCCCACTGAATAGTGGTATACAAGCCGAAAGCAGCCGAGCGGGGCCTCCTGGCTCGCACCCGCTAGGCGGCTGGCTTCTTCCGCCTCTCGCGCTTTACGCGCCTCTGCTCGGCCTCGGCAAGGGCGGCCTTGGGCGTGTCGATCAGCCGCTTCAGGACGGCCTTAAAGTGATCTTCGGCCACGAGGGGAGCCTGTCCGGTCGGTCCTTCAGCACACCAGTATATCAGGACGGCAAATGGGTCACAGCGGGGCTCCATCGCGACCCGCGGTCCTTCTTGACCCGTAGCTTGACCCAGCGGGCGTTTCTGCCCTACAATGGTTCCGGTAAAAGCAAACCGAGGGGACCTCTAAACGCTAATCCAGCGGTCCCCTTGGTACGTAGGCTCTGTCGGTCTTGGCCGACGCGGGGACTGGCCCGCGCCGTCACGTTCAACTCGTGAAGAGCCTACCAAATTTTACGGGATTCTCGTCAGGTTGTCAAATCGAGGTGGTTGCGATGAGTAAACAGTTAGACGACATAGCGGAGGTCATAAACAAATATCTCAAGCTGCAAGAGGCGGCGAGCATGGTATTGGAAGATTTCCGGCTACGGCGCGAGCAAACGCAGGCTGAGTGGGACAAGCAGGAAGAAACGCTTCGCAGCCATGTTCTCTTTTACCAGAACGTCATCGCCAATTATCAGCAACAGTATCAGGCTTTGAACGACGCCGAGTCGCAGCAAATGCTGAAACAAATAGAAGAGGAAACGGCAGCCGTACAGGTCTTTTTCAATACTGCCAACGAGAAATTCCAGGAGTTGGCCGAACGACACGCCACGACGACAAAGCGCGGTGCAGTAACCGAGGCCGTCGAGAATATGCTGCAGTATGCCGAGGGTTCCGTTAAGGTCGCGAAGCTTACCGACAGGCTCGTAAACACAAACGTGCGGCCTGATCGAGAAGACGCTTCTGCCGCCGTCCGTAGCGCGTTAAAGAACCTCAAGAAGCAGGGAAAGATTCGTTCTGTCGGCCCGGGCGAGTACGTTCACGTGGAGCCAAAGAAACCTACAACACTTAAAGCGCTAGCGGCCTCCGGTTTGTGAACGTCCCCGCGCGCTAAGTTTCTCGCTGGGGTGCACGGCTCTAAGATCACGGTAAGGGTGCTCAAAGTCTCGCGCGTGTGCTTTGTGTAGCCACCGTGCAGGTGGATTGATCGAGCCACCCTCTTATGATTGCGGTAGACACTCTGTCTTCCACGGAAAGCGATCTAATTGATATTATCTCGCGTTCGGCCCGCTACGGTCTAGCGTTGTCGTGCAATTAGGTCTAGCCTTATGGTGCGACGAGGGCGCAACCGCCATGCAAGGTGGCTTCCCGATCGCACCTACACCGCCCAGAACATGATATTTTCCGCGCACTTCGCACGTGCACGCGCGCGTAGGGGAGGGGGTGCCCACGAGAGAGTGGTTCCGCGGGCAAGCACCGTAAGGGGGTGATCGGGTTTTCACGAGTGTCGGCCTCGCGCGCGCACCCGCGCGCAGCCGCGAGAGAGGGGGGAAGGTCCCCGGTTTTGAGTTGGTTCCGCGGGAGGGTGTGCTACGGGGTGATCGGGTTCCAGCCTCGCGCACCGCGCGCACGCGTCCACGCCGCGGCGCTCCCGGCAATCGTGTGCGAGGCGAAGCGATCAGCGAGGAGAATCGCCGTAGTCGCAGCTGGGTCCGCGAGCATCCAGCTGTGCGGCGCAGCGTGGTTCAAGCGGGAGGTCGAAACTTGACAGCTTTACGCTTGCACAGATCGCGGCTGCGACGGGTTTGTCGCTCGCGGCCTGCTCGCGAATCCGCGCAGGTGTGAGAGCGCCGCATCCAAGTCATTGGGGTACCCTGCTGACCTTGACCGCGGAAACACGCAGATAGCAGTTTTCATGGGCAAGAAGTAGATGGCCCCTCTCTTAGAAAAACTAATCCCCATGGGCGTTTGGGGAACCGCCATATTCTCTGATGATGTCGCGGCGGACGCACGCAACGAATACCGCGGTCATCTCGAATACGGGCTTGATGGTCCGGCAGCGACGGACAAAGTCTTGGAGGCGCTTCGAGGATCAGACGGCGATGGAAATGACGATCCGTCAGTGTGGCTAGGACTCGCTGCCGCACAGGTCCGGCTTGGGCGCCTTGAAGACCGAGTAAAGGATCGCGCGTTAGCAATCATCGCTGACGGTTCTGATCTTCAGCGATGGGCGGACGAGCCCAATCTTCAGGAAACGCGCCGTCGCGTACTCCAAAAGCTAGATAGCGCGCTTCGTGGCCCGCAGAGAACCCCCGTGAAAGTCCGCCGCCGAATTCCGATCGTGTGCGAATGGGCTCCCGGCGAAGTCATAGGTTTCCGCGGCGAGAGCAGAACGTGGTTGCTCTATGTGCGGGGCGTTTTTCCTTATTTTAGAGATGAGGTACCTCTCGTTTCTGCACTAGCCCTTCCTTTCGATGAGGCGCTGAAAGCCACGGCAGACACGCCGTACCTCCCTACAACGCCGCCCAAACCTGTAGTTAGTTGCGAGGATTGCTTCTCTTTTCATCTTTCGCAGCGAGATTACAAATCAAAGCGTTTTTGCAGAACTGGCGTCTTTGTGCCATCAAAAATGAGCGCATCAAAGCCTGAGCCACCCTTAATCGTGACGGATCTACATGGTTTAGACTTCTTACTGACCCGCTCTTTAAAGGGCCGACCGCATGACTATGGAGCCCCTCCGATAATGCTTGGGACGTTAGCTAGGGCGTTGAAGTTGAGGGACGCCACTATCCCGCTCATTGTCTCTACGAAGCCTCCTGCCGACATGCCCACGTTTAATAAGCAATGGCACTACGCCGGCACTCGGGCGAAGTTGGCAGTCCGAGAAATGCACGTTTGGATTAATGAAACCCTGAAAGGCGCTGACAGAGAGAACGCCATTAAAGCGGGAGTTCTGGTTGCACTGGCTGATGGAGGCTACTTCGGCGCGGAGTACAAGCATCACTACGATATCGGCGCGGCGAAGGATGCGCAGTTACCGGCTGATGCTCTTGACCCTTTTCTGAACCGCCGCAAGTATGCGGATACGCTCGTGGAGATAGTGCGACCTCACGACGATAGCTACGCGGTTAAAGATGCTTAGCCGCGGATCGGCGCGCCGGGCGCGATGTTGTAGGTCAGAGATCCCGCAAGGATGAGCGATGCGCTGGCATTTACGCCGCTCCAAACAGATATCAAACTCGAACATCCAGACATCGATGAGATCCGCGACTTCACATCTTTGGTCATCCGGATCCGAGACACGCACGACATCGGCATAAATGTCGAGTTTAGTGGTTACCTGCTTTACCAAAAGGCCGACGAGAGCTATTCGCTGGATACCGTCAACGAGCTTTACGAACATGCCGGCCCACCCCCGTTCCATTGGCTCTACGAGGTAACTAACTCCGAGTTCTTGACGCGCTTTTGCGAGCGCAACTCTCACTTAAACTCTAGCTGGGTGCCGAGGCACTATTTGGTATGCACTGATAACGACGTGGTGGACGTAATAGCGCTCAATGCACCGACGGTTTCCGCGCGCTCGGACAGTGTGCGGGGTTGGATTCGTCCTGGAGAGGAGCGGTCAGGTTAGCGCAACTTTGGGGCGCCCCCTAGCCGCGCCAGGCCACACGCCGATCGCATTGCTATCCGGGGAACCTAAGCCCCCGTCGAACGTTAAAGCCTGGACAGGCTAGGTCGGAGGCGGTATCTATGAATCGACGCTTTATCGGCGCGCTTTGCATGAGCGTTGCCCTAAACTTAGTTCCGGGATGTAGCGGGTCGCAGCCGCCGCTCGGCGCGTAGGCTCTAGTGTTCAAATGAACGGTTCTGACGACTGGCATGGCTTCTGGATTGGGACACAGCCCGCGTTGACTCTTTGCCTCACGTATTTAGAGCCTTCGGGAAGGTCTGAGGATGAATGGCATCTTTTTCGAGCTGAGGCCATCGCGCCAGGCTTCGAAGCGCACTTTGATTGTGCGTCACAACTCGGCGAGTTCGAAGCCTTCAGAAGCCAAGTCCTATCGATGTACGAGACACTACGAGGGGAAGCGCATTTCGAGACGACCGAGTCGAACGTAAGCGTAGACGGCACAATGGACCGTTTTGGTCACGTCTTCTGGGCAGTAACCCTTCGCAGTCCACGCAGCGGCGAGATTTGGCCCGAGCTGAAGTTCAACATCAACGAAGATCAGACTCTACTTTGGAACGTCGCTGCAAAGATCGAAGACTTGCTTGAGTGGCTCAGCGAACGAGCTGAGACTTCTCGGACATGACTGCATCGCTTACGGCGTCTAGCGAATCGCAACCACCGATCGGCGCGCCCGGCGCGATGCCGCGGAGCCGCACGACACACCAGCTATGACCAGCGGACAGCCGACGCTCGCATTTGGCTTCGTAGTGATATGGACGGGATTACTACTAATGGCCTTGGGGTTTTATTCGAATCCGATCAAAAGGCGGCGTGGCCTTAGAAAAAAGTTGAGCATGCAGCCTAGAAGCCTGCTCGAAGTCGCCCTTGCTGATCGCACGATGCCAAGCGACGTAATTGAAGTCATCTCGCGTCCGCGATGCAGGTTAGCGTGACGGCCGCACACCACAGCCGAAAGCGCGAACCCGTGCGACCGTGCTGCGCGCTATCCGCGCGCGTACGTGGGGGAGGGGGTGCCCCCGAGAGAGTCATTTTGGGGCTGCTTCGGCTGGTCTAGGTCAGTCCCACGGATCAAAAGGCTCTACGTCGTGCGAATCACGAGCCTGTGCGAGCACGCGAGCCATGTGCTCCTGAGCCATTGCGTCTAGGATTCTTTGGTGCTCGCTCACCTCAGGTTGGCGTGGACCAAAACGTTTGCGCGCGGCGAGCAGCTCGGTGATTACACGACGGCGCGCGGTGTTGGGGACCGTGTCGATCGGTTCCGCGATCCGCCCTTGGGCAGATGCGGCTCCGTGCTCGAGGATCGGAGCCTCGCCGAGCTTCGCTCCGTCTAGGTCGGCGGCGATGCGCGCCTTGCGCGCGGCGACGGAAGCCTGTCCGCCCCGCCGGCCGATGTTGCGGTAATAACACGGGTCGCAGCCGTGACGTCGTTTTGTAACGGCCCCGCCCTTGCGCGCCAGCGCTCTCATGTACTCGCGATAGGCTTCTTCAACTGGGTCGTTCATCGTTACGACCGTAGCGTAGCATACCGACGCTTAGCGATTGCCGTTTCGTGGCGTTTGCGAGCCTTCTGAGCGCACTTTGAGCCGCGCGATGACGTCGCGGCCATGCGCCCCCGTTCGAACCGTTACACGGCCTGCATTTGTTCCGGCATACGCCACGTGCTCGTGCGCAAGGTGCTCGAATAATGGCGACGATTCGACCCGGACTAATCCGGACTAATCAACTGCAGTGAGCCGCTATGACTTGCTACGACTTGCGGGTCCACCGTGACTCGCCACGCACGAATAGCCGCGAGAGTAATCGAGATGCCATGAGCCGAAACGATGCTTTAGAGATTCGATTCCTACACGCTCCCGCCAAGCCTTATTTCTAGATGTTTTAGCTGAAGTGAAGGGCACAATTCAGCTGGGTAAGTACTCTTCGTCGTCGTCATCGCGGCGTTCGCGCAGCGAGCGTTTCGTGGCCGCGTGCGCTTTCTTAAACGCCTCTCTGACGCATTCGACGTCGCCCGGGTCGGCGGCGGCGTCGTCGAGCGCATCGAGCGCGTGCTGCGCATGATGCGCCGCGATCAAATGCTGTCGCCCCGTGTGAGCTCCAAGATCGTCGGCGCCGCCAACGGCATCGCCTACGACTCGCAGACGGGCATCGCGTGCACCACCACCGAGCTTGATGGCGGCGTCGAGTTCTACGATGTCGCCGCGCAGACCGGCATCCACTTATACATGCACAACGGCGGCGGTCAATCCATCGCCGGCACCTACGTCATCAACGATCCCATCCACCAGCTCTTTCTGATCGCGCAGCCCATCTCGGGCACGTCGTCCTCGGGCAGCAGCATCCAGGTGTTCAAGGAAGACGGGACGTTCGTCGAGTCAATCGACGGTTTCGACTTCACCAACGCGGGCTTTCTCGTGATCCCCGTGCGCATCGCCATCAATCCGTAGCGCCGCACGGGCTGGGTCAACGGTCCGGGCGTGAACCATCTCCAGCAGTTCTCCTACTAGCCGAACGCCCCGCTGCAGACTTGCTACGATGCTTCATGGGGTCTGCTGTTCCGCATTTGTTGTTGCTGTATTCCCAGCATAGCTCGATAAAGCCCTCGCCCGATTCCTGGCCGCTATTCATGATCAGGTTGGTCGCACTCGCCTCCGCGAAAGCCGAGCCGCCCCCGCCCCCGCCACCATAGACGCCGCCCCCGCCGCCGTAATAACCGCCGCCCCCGCCGCCGCTGCCGGTGGCAATTTCGTAGAGTCCGCAGTAGGCATAACCGCCGCCGCCTGTGCCGAGCGTGCCGGGGTTTGCAGGTGACGAGCCGCCTGAGGTCTGCGTCCCGCCGCCACCGCCGACGCCTTTGCCGCTATAGCCCTCGCCCAAACATGGGCCATTGCTGCCGGCGCCTCCGCCGAGGCCGCCGCCGCTGCCGCCGGAGGCGTTCAAGGGTCCGCCGCTGCCACCGCCGCCGCCCGCCACGAGGACGCGGTTCGTCAACGCACTGCCTCTTTGCCGGACGTCGCTTGCGCCGCCGCCGCCGCCACCGCTCAATCCTTCGCTAGGCGTGTTGGTGCCCTGAGCGCCGCCGTTGAATCCGCCATAGCCCTGGTTGGAATACGAGCCATTACCGCCTTCGCCGCCGACGTATATCGCGAGCGACTCGCCCGGCGTCGTCGGGATCGTCGCCCCCGTTTCGCCCCCATACCCGCCAAGATTGTACCCGGCATAGTTCTGAGTCGAGCCTCCCTGCGCGCCGGCGACAACGATATACACGGTCGCGGCGCAGACCGGGACCGTAAATTTTTGCGAGCCCCCCGTGTAAGAGAGGAGTTTGAAGCCTTTGGTGCCCTGCGGCGTGAACTGCGCGCTCGTGAAAACGTACTTTCCTGCATTCGCGTCGATCGTCG
>Ga0265325_10000281_pt1 | contig 36084 bp, 33 predicted proteins | sample 41420metaG_FD_202090 | JGI IMG/M metagenome (GOLD analysis project Ga0265325, IMG submission 202090) | Rhizosphere microbial communities from Carex aquatilis grown in University of Washington, Seatle, WA, United States - 4-14-20 metaG | ecosystem: Host-associated > Plants > Roots > Rhizosphere... | reverse complement strand
CACCGGCGCCAATGTGGCCAATCTGGCGCCGACTTTTTTTTCCGGTCTGGAGCTGCGCTTCGGCGGCACCCGTCTCGGCCGCCAGGAACTGGACGCCGAGCTGATCGAAGACAACGACGCCGCCTTGTGGCGGCGCGACTGGATCGAAAAATCCCGCGTGCGCCAAGCGCCGCAACTGACCCGCGTCGTGGTGGCCGTCGATCCGCCGGCCTCCGTGGCAGGCGACGAATGCGGCATCGTGGTGGCCGGCAGGGGCGAGGACGGTGCAGCCTATGTGATCGCCGATTGTTCGGCCGGCGGATTGACGGCGGCCGGCTGGGCCGCGCGCGTCGCCGACGCTTATGAGCAGCACGACGCCGACACCATCGTCGCCGAAGCCAATCAGGGCGGCGATATGATGAAACAAGTTCTGGTCGACGCCTTGCCGAACGCCGCCGTCAAGCTGGTGCATGCCACGCGCGCCAAGCGCACACGCGCTTCGCCCGCTGCCGCGCTTTACGAACAAGGCCGGGTGCATCACGTCGGAGCGTTTCCCGAACTGGAAGACCAGATGTGCAGCTATGACGGCGAGGGCAAAAGCCCCGACCGCATGGATGCTCTGGTCTGGGCGCTCGCCGATCTCTTCCCGCGCAAGCGCGCGGCGCCGAAAGTGCGAAGTTTGTCGTAACACCCTCGCTGTCATCCCCGGCGAGCTCGGATCGCATTGCGATCCGAGCGAGGGAAGGGGATCCAGGAGTCAACACCATGGCTCCCTCCCGACTCCTGGATTCCCTTCCCCTCGCATTGCTCGCGCAATGCTCGGCCGGGAATGACAGCCTTTCTATTTGAGAGAATCTTATGCTCAATCGTTTCTTCCGCCGCCCACCCGAAACGAAATTCGCCCCGCCGCTGATCGCACTGTCGCTGATGGGCGCGCCGCGCTGGTCCTCGCGCGATTTCGCCACGCTCGCCCGCGAGGGCGTGATCGGCAACGCGGTGGCCTATCGCTGCGTGCGGATGATCGCCGAAAGCGCGGCCTCGGTGCCGTGGCTGCTCTATGACGGGGCTGAGGAAATCCAATCCCATCCGCTGCTGTCGCTGCTGGTCGCTCCCAACCGCGAGGACGAGGGCACGGCGCTATTCGAGCGCTGGTACGCCTATCTGCAATGTGCCGGCGACGCCTATCTGGAGGCGGTGAGCGCGGGCAGCGAAGTGCGCGAGCTTTATGTGCTGCGCCCCGACCGCGTCGCCATCGTGGCGGATTCGCGCGGCTGGCCGATCGCTTACGATTACAAGGTGGAGGGCCGCACCACGCGCATCGCCCGCGAGCCCACCACGGGCTTTATGCCGGTGTTGCACTCCACCTTGTTCCATCCGCTCGACGATCATTACGGCCTGTCGCCGATCCAGGCAGCGGCCAACGCGGTGGACGTCCACAATGCGGGCGCGGCCTGGACAAAGGCGCTACTCGACAATGCGGCGCGGCCTTCGGGCGCACTTATATATAAAGGCCCCGACGGCGCGCCTTCCCTTACCGACGAACAGTTCCAGCGGCTCAAGCGCGAGCTGGAGGATGCCTATCAAGGCGCCTCCAATGCCGGCCGGCCGATGGTGCTGGAAGGCGGGCTGGACTGGCGCGCCATGAGCTACACCCCCGCCGACATGGATTTCGCCACCACGCGCGACGTCGCCGCGCGCGAGATCGCGCTCAGCTTCGGCGTGCCGCCGATGCTGCTGGGCATTCCCGGCGACAACACCTATGCGAACTATCGCGAGGCCAATCTGGTGTTCTGGCGCCAGACGGTTCTGCCTTTGGTTTCACGAACGGCAAAGGCATTGACCCGCTGGCTGGCCCCGCGCTTTGGATCGTCATTGCGTCTCGGTTACGACAGCGATGCCGTCGACGCTCTTGCCCTGGAACGCGAAGCGGTCTGGGACCGCCTGTCGAACGCAAACTTCCTTACCGTCAACGAGCGTCGCCAGGCTGCGGGCTATTCGCCGGTGGAAGGCGGGGACGCGATCCTGTGAATAGTTCGGGTCTCAGGATTTGTCGGGACCATAAAACCCACTAAGTTTCGCCCTCCCGGGGGATACATGAAAAAGCTTGCACTCATCTTGGCGGCCGCTCTTTGGACTATGCCGGCGCTGGCCGGCATGCCGAGCGCGGAGTCATGGACCAGCCTTCGTCTGTCGCGGCAACCGGATGCGCTGCTGCAGGACCGCTCCGGCTTTTCCGGCGACCTTTCCGGTGCGAACGAACGGGACTACGCGGCCATTGTGAAGTCGGCGTTTCGGGATGCCTTTGCGCGGGATGTTCGCGCGCGAGTGATCATCGTCGCGCCATTCAGCGGCCAGGAATATTCGATTGCAATCAAGCAGCGCGCCGGACGCTTCCGGGTCGCGGCCGCGCAGTCGACGAAGTGGTTGTGGCGCTACACCGCGTCCGGCAAGGCGCAGGCCGCTCAGTTCAAGGACAGACTTGTCCCCGCCGACTACCACCAGGTCAGGATCGAGCGCTGCTCGGTTCCGATCGATTCAAAGCTGGGCAACGACCTTGTGACGGTCTGGCAAAAGATGCTGACCCGGATGAACAATCAGGCTTGGTACGATCCGCCGGCAGACGACGCGCAGCTGCATTTCTCGACTTCCATTAATAGCCAGATTTTGGCCGGGCAAACCTGGGCCACGGCGACGGGAGACAAGATCGGATCCTTGATACGGATCGCAGACTCGCTGAATCAATACTGCCTGCACAAGAAGAAGGAGTTTGCGGCCGAGGTCAGAACGGATGTCGATCGCTTGCTCCCCGTCCTCGAGTCCGAAAGATAACATGACCCTCACCGAAGTTATCCAGCCCGTGCTGGACAAGCGCCTTCCGGCCGCCCTTGTGGCGGCCTTTTTGTTGCAGACGGCTGGCGCGCTGTTCTGGGCAGGCTCGGCGGCGGAGCGCATCTCCACGTTGGAGCGCACGCAGGCGAGCGATCAGTCCGCCATCGCCCGCGTCGCCGTGCTGGAAGACCAGATCGCAACGATCAAGCAGACGCTGGATCGCATCGAGAACAAGCTGGATCGCGTACACGAAAAATCCCAACTGTCATGGCCCGCGAATGCGGGCCACCCAGTTGACATAAGCAAAACTTTCTAAAGGGCAGACAGGTTTCACCTGGGTCACCCGCATTCGCGGGTGATGAAAAATAAGAATTATCGAAATGACCACCATACACACCGTGAGGCGCCGCCTCGCGCGCTTCGACGCACCTGCGCGCCTGACCGAATTGAACGACGACGAGTTCGAAGGCTACGCCTCGCTGTTCGGCGTGCCCGACGGCGCGGGCGACGTGGTGGCGCGCGGCGCCTTCGCGGCCACATTGCGAAAGCGCCCGCCGGAGAAAGTGCGCATGCTCTACCAGCACTTCGCGCACGAGCCGCTCGGCGTCTGGCAAACCATCCGCGAGGATTCGCGCGGGCTTTACGTCAAGGGCCGCCTGGTGCTCGACGTTTTGCGCGCCCGCGAGGTGTGTTCGCTGATCCGCGAAGGCGCGCTCAACGGCCTCTCCATCGGCTTTCGCACCGTGCGTGCCACGCGCGGCGCTGCAGGCGCGTGTCCTGACGCCGGACGGCGGCGGCGGTTTTTCGGAAAGCTGGCAGAGCTTTGCCAGCGTCTGGGCCGCGGTGGTGCTGGTCGGCGGCAGCGACACGGTGGTCGCCGACGCGCTTCAGTCGCGCGTGCGCCATCGCATCGTCTTGCGCCGGCGAACCGACCTTGCCGCGGGCCAGCGCGTCGTCGTCAGTGTGCGCCGCTTCAAGGTCCAAGGCGTGCTCGACGAAGGCCCGCACGTTTCAACCATGACTCTGTTGTGCGAGGAATTGCCATGAGCAGCGCAAGCTGGGCGCTTCAGCAAGCCGTCTTTGCCGCGCTCAGCGTAAGCGACGGCATCAAAGAGATCGTCGGCGATCCGCCGCGCGTCTTCGATGCGGTGCCGCGAGGTGCCGCGTTTCCCTATGTGGTCGTGGGCGAGGGCAGCGAGCGCAACTGGGACACCGCGACGGACGCGGGCGGCGAGCACAGTCTGCCGATCCATATCTGGTCGCGGGCCGGAGGGCACAAAGAGACCAAGCTGGCGGCGGAAGCCGTACGCGATTGCCTGGACGGCGCCTCGCTGGCGCTCGACGGCCACACCCTGGTCGATCTGCGCTACCTCTCGGCCGACTTCGCGCGCGAAACCGACGGCGAAACTTTCTGCGCGACGCTGAAGTTTCGCGCGGTGACGGAACCGGAGTGAAAGAGTGGGAACAAATACATGATGTCATGGCCCGCGTCCTTCGACTCGTCGCCCTCATCCTGAGGAGGCCGCGCAGCGGCCGTCTCGAAGGACGAGGGCGACGGCTCAGGATGAGGAGCGGGCCACCCAGTTGGGGACAACCTTCCTGCTGAAGAATTGAATTTTGTGAAATCGGCAACGTCGAGCGCATGTCACCTGTGTGGCCCGCACTAGGCGGGCCATGACAATTGTAGAATAGGAGAACACCCATGTCCGCCCAACGCGGCAAAGACCTGCTCATCAAGATCGGCAACGGCGCCACGCCGGAGCTGTTCGTCACCGTCGCTGGGCTGCGCGCCACCACGCTCGCCTTCAACGCCCAGAACGTGGACGTCACCAATTCGGATTCCGCCGACATGTGGCGCGAGCTGCTGGCGGGCGCGGGCGTCAAGTCCGCGACCATCTCGGGCTCCGGCGTGTTCAAGGATGCGGCCTCCGATGCCGCGCTGCGCACCGCGTTCTTCAGTCAGGCGCTGAGCAACTGGCAGATCGTGATCCCGGACTTCGGCACGGTGTGTGGCCCGTTCAAACTCGCCTCGCTGCAATATGAAGGCCCCTACGACGGCGAACTGAAGCTTTCGCTGTCGCTGGCGAGCGCGGGAGCGCTGACCTTCACGAGCACATAGTTTTCACCTCCCCCTTGCGGGGAGGTCGGAGAGCCGAGCGTAGCGAGGTGATCCGGGTGGGGGGACGGTGCTTGCGTCGAGCGTCCGCCCCCCACCCGGAACGCTTCGCGTTCCGTCGGTTTGCTGGCGCTCCCGACCCCCGCAAGGGGGCGGTCAAAGGAGTACATCATGCCCAATCGCATCCGCGGCGAAGCTGAGTTGATTGCCAGCGGGAAAAGTTTCCGCCTGCTGCTGACGCTCGGTGCGCTCGCCGAAATCGAAGACGGTCTCGGTCTTGCCGATCTCACCGAGGTCGCCGCGCGCCTGAAACACGCGCGAGCCTCCGATCTCGCCATCGTCGCAGCGGCCTTATTGCGCGGCGGCGGGCAGGAGATGACTCCTGCCGATGTGCTGCGCTTGCCCTGCGATCTCGGCGCGCTGGTGCAAGCGGTGACCGCGGCCTTCGACCGCGCTGGGCTTGCGCGCGTCGAAAACGAAGCGAGCGAACCCCGCGACCCTTTTCCTGGGACGCCTGGCTCGGCCTCGGGTTAGGTGTGTTTCGCCTCACGCCGAAAACCTTCTGGAGCATGTCGCTGGCCGAATGGCGCGCGCTGCTGGCCGGCAAAGCCCCGCGCCGCGGCCTCGCCCGCCGCGATCTCGATCAACTGATGCAACGCTATCCGGATTGAACCATGATAGATCCCGCCTCCTCCCCGCTCAGTGCCGACGTCAGCGCCGGTCTGAACGCCGCCGCCAAATCGCTTGCCGAATTCGTCGGCGGGCCGGTGACGGACGCCACCAAGGCGATCGACGAAGCGGTGTCGCGTTCCTTCCGCTCAGTGGAGAACACCATCGCGAGCGCCGCGCTGTCGGGCAAAACCTCCATCGGCAAGCTGGTGGATTCCGTCCTGGCGGATTTCGACCGCATCGCCACCAGCCAGTTCATCGTCAAGCCGATTGAAGGCGTGGTCAGCTCGCTGATCTCTTCGCTGTTGCCGATTTCCGGCGCGCGCGCCAGCGGCGGGCCGGTGGAGGCGGGCGGGGCCTACCTCGTCGGCGAACAAGGACCCGAATTGTTCGTACCCTCGTCGAGCGGCGCCATCGCGCCGAACGCCGCGCCTTCGCGCTCTTCGATCACCCTCAACGTCCAGGCGCGCGACGCACAGAGCTTTCTCAAATCCGAAACCCAGCTCGCCGCCATGCTGTCGCGCGCGCTGGCGCGCGGACAGAGGAATATGTGAAGACGCGCTACATCAATCTCTTTGTTGTCATGGCCCGCGAATGCGGGCCACCCAGGTGACCCAGACTCGCTTTTCCATGGATAGCCGGCACGCGTCCGCACGCTGATGCTACGGACCGCTGCGCTCGCTAGCCGGCCATGACGAGGTTCTAATGTTCCACGAAATCCGTTTCCCCACCGCCATCGCCTTCCATTCGACGGGCGGCCCCGAACGCAAGACGGAAATCGTCACGCTCGGCTCCGGCTTCGAGGAGCGCAACGGGGTGTGGGCGTCCTCGCGCCGGCGCTACGATGTCGGCTCGGGCGTCAAGACGCTGGCGGACTTGCACGAGGCCATCGCTTTCTTCGAAGCGCGCATGGGCCGGCTGTACGCTTTCCGCTTCAAGGATTTTCTGGATTTCAAATCCTGCGCTCCGTTAGCGGAAGTTTCGCCCGCCGATCAACCCATCGCCACCGGCGACGGCACCACCAGAACTTTCCAGTTGACGAAGACGTACAGCTCCGGTCCCGCCGCCTGGACGCGCGTCATTAAGAAGCCTGTGACGGGGACACTGCGCGTGGCGCTGGCGGGCGTCGAACAATCGAGCGGTTGGAGCGTGGATACCACGACCGGCCTTGTCACCTTTGCCTCCGCCCCTGCGCGTGGCACCGCGATCACCGCCGGCTTCGAATTCGACGTACCGGTGCGCTTCGACACGGATTCGCTGTCGATCAATCTGGCGAACTTCGCCGCCGGCGAACTGCCGAGCCTGCCGCTGGTGGAGGTGAGGATATGACCGAAAAACACAAAACAAAATGTGTCATGGCCCGCGAATGCGGGCCACCCAGTTGGGGACAGTCCTTCTGCCGAAGAATGACGCAGCGTCCTTGGTGAAACCGACAAAGCCTGGGGTGTATCACCTGGGTGGCCCGCACTAGGCGGGCCATGACAAAAAAGTTTGCAAACATGAAAACCCTCCCACCTGGCCTGCAATTCCATCTCGATTCGGGCACCACCACCTTGTGCTGGTGCCGGAAGATCGCGCGCCGCGACGGCGCCGTGTTTGGCTTCACCGATCACGATGCGCCCGTATCGTTCGGCGGCACCACCTACGCCGCCGTCACCGGTTTCACCGCCAGCGAAGTACAATCGACGCTGGGACTGGCGGTGGACAATCTGACGGTGATGGGCGCGCTGTCGTCCGAAACGCTGAACGAAGACGATCTCACCGCCGGCCTCTACGACAACGCCGCCATCGAGATCTGGCGCGTGAACTGGTGCTCGCCCGATCAGCGCGTGCTGATGCGCAAGGGCAGCCTCGGCGAAGTGAAGCGCGGCAAGACGGGCTTTGCCGCGGAAGTGCGCGGCCTGGCGCATGCGCTGGGTCAACCGGTAGGCCGCGTCTACGGCCATGCCTGCGACGCAGATCTCGGCGACGGGCGCTGCACCGTCGCGCTCGCACCCGCGGCCGGAACCATATCGACCGTGACCGATGCGCGCCGCTTCACCGTCTCTGGGATTGCTGCTTATCCCGATGGCTGGTTCACGGACGGCAAACTTGCGTTCACCGGCGGCGCCAACAGCGGCCGCGCCATGGAAGTGAAACGCCACGCGGCGTCCGCGAACGTGGTCTGCATCGAACTCTGGCAGGCGATGAGCGAGCTGGTCGCCGCAGGCGATACGTTCGCCGTCACGCCCGGCTGCGACAAGCAGTTTGCCACCTGCAAAGCGAAATTCGCCAACGCGGCGAACTTCCGCGGCTTTCCCTATATGCCCGGCAACGATGCGGTGCTGTCCTATCCCGCCGCGTCGACGCCACTCGACGGAGGCAGCCGCTATGGCAACTAAAGAGTCACCTCCCCCTTGCGGGGAGGTCGGAGCGCGTAGCGCTCCGGGTGGGGGGCGTTGCATATCACAAGCCAATGTCGTCTCCCTTGCTCGTTCCTGGATCGGCACGCCTTATGTGCATCAGGCGAGCGTCAAGGGCGCGGGCTGCGATTGTCTCGGTCTGTTGCGCGGGGTGTGGCGCGAGCTGCGCGGCGAAGAACCGGAAACCCCGCCGCCTTATTCGCCCGATTGGGCGGAAGCAGGCGGAGAGGAAACGCTGCGCGACGCGTTGGCGCGCTATCTGACTGAGATCGAGATCAAGGATATCGCGCCCGGCGACGTGGTTCTGTTCCGCATGCTGGCGCGCGGCCCGGCGAAGCATTGCGCCATCGTCGCAGAGGTCCTGAGCGGCAGCGAAGGACACGGAGCCCTCACCCTGGTCCATGCGCGCCAGAACAAACGCGTCAGCGAGGAACCGTTCGCCCAGGCGTGGCGCCGCAAACTCGCTTATGCCTTTCGCATTTGAGCAATGAAAAACGCAGTCCTTCTCTTGGTTAACCCCGTCGCGGCGCCATGGCGCGCGCCGCGGTTTCCCGCTAGGTTTGCCGTGGGGTCGGGGGTGATCAATAAAGTGGGCGGGCGTCTTCTTCTCATCGTGCTTTCGCTGATCACTGCCGTTGCCATCGGCCTGGGCGGCTATGCGTTCTACAAATCCGCCACGGCCGCCGATCCCAACGCCGAGCGTTGCACGCAGGCCTCCGGCAAGGCGGCCATCGACGCCTGCACCGCGATCCTCAAGGCGGGCGATCAGGCTGCGGCCCGTATCCAGCGCGGCAACGCCTATGCTGCGATAAACCGCACGGCGGAAGCGCTCGAGGACTACGATGCGGCGCTTCAACTGGCGCCGCAGAGCAGCCAAGCCCATAACAATCGCGGCCTGATCTATTATCGCCTCGGTCAGTACGATAGCGCGCTCGCGGATTACGACGCCGCCATCCGCCTGGTTCCGCAGGACGCCAAGGCGCTGGTCAATCGCGGCAAGGTCTATGTGGCGATGGACAGCTTTACCCTTGCGATCAAGGATTACGACGCGGCGCTTCGCATCAAGCCCGCCAACGCCTTCGCGCTTCTCCAGCGCGGTCGTTCCTATGCCGCGTTGCATCGCTACGGCCTGGCGATCCGCGATTACGACGCCGCGGCGCGGCTCGAGCCGGACAATTTGAATATCGTCGCCAGCCGCGGCAGCGCCTATGGCGGGCTCGGCCAATACCGGCGCGGCCTCGCCGATCTTAACCGCGTGGTTGGCCGCTATCCCCAGGCGGTTTCGTTCAACAACCGGTGCTGGATGCGCGCCAATTGGGGGCAGGAACTCGACCTCGCGCTGGCCGACTGCAACGAGGCTTTGCGGCAGAAGCCCGGTTACGCGCCCTATCTGGATTCCCGCGCGCTGGTCTATCTGCGCATGGAGAAATATGCCGACGCGATCGGCGATGCGCATGCCGCTCTGGCGGGCAATCCTAATATGCCGACCTCGCTTTACATCCTCGGCGTGGCGCGCCTGAAGACCGGCGACGAGAAGAACGGCAATGCCGACATCGCCGCGGCCGTCCAGATCGATCCGACCATCCCGGCGATGTTCGCCAAATGGGGCGTCAAGCCTTAGCGAACGCAACACTCTGATTTCACCTCCCCCTTGCGGGGAGGTCGAACCATCGAGCAACGCGAGATGGTTCGGGTGGGGGCGACGAAAGCCCCCCACCCGATGATGCTCGCTGCGCTCACATCATCGACCTCCCCACAAGGGGGAGGTGATGGAAGAACCGAACATGGCCTCTCTCGTTCTCTCCGCCGCCGGAACGGCGCTGGGCCCGTCGCTGTTCGGCGGCGGCATCTCTTTTTTGGGCGCCACGATCACGGGCGCGCAAATCGGCGGCGCGCTCGGCGCGCTGGCGGGCACCCAGATCGATGCGGCGCTGATGCCCGCCGTCAAACGCACGGGCCCGCGACTCTCCGACATCAATATTCAATCCTCCACCGAAGGCGCGCCGATCCCGCGCCTTTACGGCCGCGTGCGGGTGGCGGGCCAGCTTCTGTGGGCCAGCCGCTTCAAGGAAAGCTCCACGACCTCGGGCGGCAAGGGCGCCGCGTCGACCGCCGTCGAGGAAACCGATTATGCCTATTCCATTTCCTTTGCCGTGGGATTGTGCGCCGGTCCCATCACCAAGATCGGCCGGGTGTGGGCGGATGGAACCTTGATCGATCTTTCGCACTATACGACGCGCGTCTATCCGGGCGACGAAACGCAATGCGCGGACCCCGCGATCGAAGAGATCGAAGGGGCAGACAACGCGCCCGCCTATCGCGGCCTCTGTTACGTCGTGTTCGAGGACATGGCGCTCGCCGCGTTCGGCAACCGCATTCCGCAGCTGCAGTTCGAGGTCATCCGCGCGATGTCGTCCGGCAATCCTACGGCGCTGGAGAATTTGCTGCCGGGCGTGGCGCTGATCCCCGGCGCGGGCGAATTCGTCTATGCCGACGAGATCGTCACCCAGGACGACGGCGCCGGCACCACGGCGCCCGAGAACGCGCACAACGCCTCGGGCGAGACCGATCTGAAAGCCTCGCTCGACGAGCTGCAAAGCCTGGCGCCGAATCTTGGCGCCGTATCCCTGGTGGTCGGCTGGTTCGGCGACGATCTGCGCGCGGGCAGCATCGCTATCAAGCCCGGCGTCGAAACCGCGGCCAAGCTCACCTATCCCGAAACCTGGAGTGTCGATGGTGTTGCGCGCGCCGCCGCGCATCTCGTCAGCCAGATCGACGGCCGGCCGGCCTATGGCGGCACCCCGTCGGACGACAGCGTGGCGGCCGCGATCGCCGAGCTCAAATCGCGCGGCTGGCGCGTGCTGTTCTATCCGTTCCTGTTCATGGATGTGGCGCCCGGCAATACGCTGGCAAATCCGTACACGGACAATGCGGCGGGCACCGGCCAGCGGGCCTATCCCTGGCGCGGCCGCATCACCGTCAGTCCGGCAGCGGGTTATGTCGGCAGCGTGGACAACACCGCTGCCGCCGCCGCCCAAGTGAATGCGTTCTTCACCGGCGGCTATCGCCGCATGATCCTGCATTACGCCCAGCTGTGCGCGGCGGCCGGGGGCGTCGATGCTTTTCTCATCGGTTCCGAATTGCGCGGGCTGACGCGCGCCCGCAGCGACGCGAGCAGCTATCCCGCCGTCGCGGCGCTGAAGACGCTGGCGGCCGACGTGCGCGCGATCCTGGGCTCGGGCACCAAGATCGGCTACGCCGCCGACTGGTCGGAATACAACAACCATCAGACCGGCGGAGGCGCGCTCCTCTTCAACCTCGATCCGTTGTGGAGCGATGCCAATATCGATTTCGTCGGCATCGACAATTACATACCGCTCGCCGATTGGCGCGATGGCACCGCCCATCTCGACTACGACGCAAACGGGCCGGCTGACGTCCACGATGCGGCCTATCTCGCCTCCAACATCAAGGGTGGCGAAGATTACGACTGGTATTACGCCAGCGCGGCCGACCGCGACGCGCAAACCCGCACCCCGATCATCGACGGCCTGGGCAAGCCGTTTGTGTGGCGCGCCAAGGATTTGTGGAACTGGTGGTCGAATTTCCATGTCGACCGCCCCGACGGCAGCGAAAGCGCCAGCCACACCGCCTGGGTGCCGCAATCCAAACCCATCTGGTTCACGGAACTCGGCTGTCCGGCGGTGGAGAAGGGCGCCAATCAGCCCAACGTCTTTTTCGATCCCAAATCGAGCGAGAGCTTCTATCCTTATTACTCGACCGGCGCGCGCGACGATCTGATCCAGCGCCGCTTTCTCGAAGCGCAGCTCAATTTCTGGAACGCGCCCGCGAACAATCCCACGTCCAGCGTCTACCACGCGCCGATGCTCGACACCGCCAACCTGTATGTCTGGTGCTGGGACGCGCGGCCGTATCCGTTCTTTCCGGCGCGCGCCGACGTCTGGGGCGACACCGCCAATTACCGCACCGGCCATTGGTTGAACGGGCGCTTGGGCGCGGTGCAGCTTGCAGACCTCACGGCCGCGTTATGCGCCGACGCGAATTTTTCCGATTTTGACGTCTCGAATCTGAACGGCTTGGTGACCGGTTTCGCCGTCACCGACACGATGAGCGTACGCGACGCGCTGGCGCCGTTGTCCGTGGCGTATTTCTTCGACGGGGTGGAAAGCGAAGGCTTGGTCAAGTTCGTCATGCGCGGACGGCCGTCCGCCGCGCCGTTCTCGGAAACCGACATCGCGCTCGGCGACGGCGATTCCTCCTTCGGCTTTACATTCGACCGCGCCCAGGAAACCGATCTGCCGAACGCCTCGCGCATTTGCTATCTCGATGCCGAGGCCGATTACCGCCAGGCGGTGGCCGAGGCGCGGCGGCTGGTTACCCTTTCCGACCGCGTGGCGACCTCGTCTTTGCCGCTGGTGCTAGATCAGGGTCAGGCCACGGGCATCGGCCAGCGTTTGCTGCAAGACGCTTGGGTGATGCGCGAAAGCGCCAAATTCGCATTGGCGCCTTCGCAGATTGCGCTCGATCCCACCGACGAAGTGCTGCTGGACGCTGGCGGGCGCACGCGCCGTCTGCGCCTGACGGGCATCGACGATGCCGGCGCGCGCCAGGTGGAAGCGGTGGCGACCGATCCTTCGGTATACGAAACCGTCGTCGGGCCGCAGCGCACCACATCGGTTCTTCAGACGCTGCGTCAGCCGGGCCGCGCCCTGGTTGTCTTCCTCGATCTGCCGCTGCTCAGCGATGCGCAGAATCCCAACGCTCCGCTGGTTGCCGCTTACGCCGATCCCTGGCCGGGCGCGGTGCAGATCCTGAAAAGCCCGACCGGCTCGAATTACGTCCTCGACACCTCCGTTACGCGCCCCGCCACGCTGGGTGTGACGACGCAGGATTTTTATTCTGGACCGTTGTGGCGCTGGGATCGCGTCAATGCGCTGTGCGTGAAGCTCGGCAGCGGCACGCTGGCGTCGACCGACGACGCCTCGGTGTTCGCGGGCGCCAATGCGCTGGCGGTGCAGAACGAAGACGGCGATTGGGAAATCGTCCAGTTCGCGGGCGCCGAACTGACCGCACCGAACGAATGGCGGCTGACGAAATTGCTGCGCGGCCAGCGCGGCAGCGAAACCGCCATGCGCAACCCCATCGCCGCCGGCGCGCGCGTGGTGGTGCTCGATGCGGCGCTGGCGCAGCTCGGCCTGACGCAAGCGCGCCTGCCGTTCGCCTATCTGTGGGGCCCGCGCGGCAAGCCGATTTCCGATCCCGCTTACCAGGGCGCGACGCTCGCCTTCGACGCCGTCGGGTTGATTCCGCCGGCCCCCTGCCATGTGCGCTTCGCTTGGACTTCGGGCGACCTCGTCATTTCCTGGAAACGGCGCGACCGCGCGCCCGCCGCCGCCAATCTGCTCCAGGCCGAAACGCCCATGAGCGAGTCCGGCGAATCCTACGACCTCGAAATCACCAGCGGCGCATCTGTGGTTCGCACCTTCTCCTCCATCCCCCAGCATTCGCAGACCTACACGGCGGCGCAGCAGACCGAGGATTTCCCCTCGGGCCTGCCCAATCCGCTGATCGTCAGCGTGTACCAACGCTCGTCCGTGGTCGGCCGCGGACGGCAAAAGACGGAATCCCTCTATGTCCGATAGCACCGCGCGCCTGCGCCTTCCCGAACTCGTCTCGATGCAGGAGATGAATGTCGCCACCTGGAACGAAGCGCTGGTCCAGCTCGACGCCTTCGTCGATCTTTGTCTGCTCGGCCAGTTCGTCAACACGCCGCCCGCATCGCCGACCGATGGTGACGCCTATCTCGTCGGCGGCTCGCCGACGGGCGTCTGGAGCGGCTATGCCTACAAGATCGCGAGCTGCCTCGACAGCGCGTGGCGCTTCTATACGCCGTTCAACGGGCTGCGCGCCTGGGTGGCGACGACCGGCGCCTTCATCGTCTACGTGGGCGGCGCCTGGACGGATTGGAATTCACTCATCAGCGCCAACGAAGCGTCCGTCGCCTCGGCCGCGACCTGCGATCTGGGCGCGGCGGGCTCGCTGTTCGTGCAGATCACCGGCACGACGGCGATCACCTCGTTCGGCACCGGCGCGAACAAGCTGCGCTTCGTGCGTTTCGCCGGCGCGCTCACCCTTACCCACAATGCGACCTCGCTGATCCTGCTGGGCGGCGCCAGCCGCACCATAGCGGCCGGCGATGTCGGCATTTACGCCTCGGATGCGAGCGGCAACTGGAGAGAGCGTGCCTATTTGCGCGCCGCTGTCGATCCGGGAAATTATGCGAGCAAGACCGGCGTCACCGACGGCTCCTCCGCCGCCTCCGGCATGATTGGCGAATACAAATATTCGACCATCGCCTCGGGCAGCGCCGTTTCGCTCACCACCGCCACCACCGCGAACGTGACGAGCATCAGTCTTACCGCGGGAGATTGGGATGTAACCGGTCTGGTCGAGTTCATCGGGGCGAGCGCGACGGTCGCGGCGAATGCGCCGATCTACGCCGGCATCGGTTCGACGAGCGCCACGCTGACCGACACCCAATATTGCCTGATGCGGGCCGGGGCCATGACCACGACATCCTATTCGCCGTGGAATGCGATCGATACGCCGATCGTTCGCGTTTCGCTGACAGCCACGACGACCGTTTATCTACACGCCCAGGCGACCTTCACGGCGGGAACCATGACGGCCTACGGCACGATTCGGGCGCGGCGCGTGCGGTAAACGATTTCGGAAAAACGGAACCCGCCGCTGCGCGTTGAGTCCGGCCATCGCGGCGTCCCGTGCGCTCGTTCTATGGCGAAAGGAGCAAAGTAAAATGGACATTGGAACTCTGATCGGAACGGGCGCCTCGGCGCTCGGCGGCGGCCTGTTCGGGCTCGTTGGCAACGTCGCCTCCAAGCTGATCGGCATCGTCGAAGCCAAACAGGAATTCGCGCAGAAGAAAGAAGAGTGGGGCCACGAGGAGCGTCTGCTCGACATGCAGACCAAGGCCAAGGCGGCAGAGACCGAGCAGGAGCTGGCCGTCACCGCCTCGTCCGGCTCGTGGAGCGGGCTTGCCGAAAGCCTGAAGGCGGAGACCGCAATCGGCGCGACCTATCCCTGGGTCAATGCGGTGCGCGCCCTGGTGCGCCCGGCCCTGACGCTCGGCCTCGCGTCCTTCCTCTGCGCCGCCTTCTTCGCCCTGACGCCGGGCGACATCGACCGCGCCTACGTGGCCGACTCCCTGATCTTCGCCGCCGTCACCGCGATCGTCTGGTGGTTCGGGGATCGGGCACCGAAGAAAGAATCCAGATAGCAACGGCCATCACGGTCTAGGGGGTCAGTAAAAGGGAACGGTCAACAGCCCTTTTCGGTTTCCCCCAAGATCGAGTTAACCTCTTGGAAACCATAATCATTAAACACCTATCAGTTTTGACCTACCAATCGCACCTACCATATTGACAGGCACCGGTTGCCTACCATATTGATAGTATCCGTGAGTGAGATCGTCCCATTCCCGGTACCGAACACTCCTCCGCCGACGCGGGAGGAATTGTTGTCGCGGCTTCGGGCATTGGCGCTTCAAAGCGCCAACATGAGGATGGAGCACCCACACCTTCGGCTGCGGCTAGCACAGCGTGGCATCACGATGCGCCAAATGTTGGAAGTCATTCAGAACGGAGAGGTGATCGACGGGCCGCGTTTGGATAAATTCGGAGACTGGAGGATCAAACTGTCCAGAAAAGTTGCGGGCAGAAGAGTGCAAGTCGTGGTGGCAGTAATGGAGACATACTTCGTGGCAGTCACCGTGATTTGAGCGCCGGGCAGGTTGGCAAGGCGTAATTGGCAAGGAGGCCACTGTGAAGAAGAACATGAAAAAAGAACATCGGGGGACCTACCACTACACAGAGTGTGGGTTGGAGAATGTCTTTCTTTCGGGTGGCGTCGATTTCTTCGACGGACCACGGGGAAAACAAATCACCATTCGTGACTTAGAGGGCCTTCACGCGGCTATCGGGCGCTTTCTCGTCAACGAGAAGAAGCACCTTTCAGGTAGAGAGTTGCGCTTTCTTCGACATGAAATGGTTATGTCGCAATCATTGCTTGCTACCTTATTGGACGTCGCGGAACAGACTGTACACCGGTGGGAAACCGGTAAGACTGAGGTTCCGAAGCCTGCGGAAGCGTTGGTACGCATGCTTTACAATGAGCATTTGGGAAACAACGAAACCGTCAAGGCTGCCCTGAAGCGTATTGCGGCGCTTGAAGATGAGATGGACCGGAAAGGTCTTACTTTGATTGAAGGTGGAAACGGTTGGCAACCTGAGCCGAAGAAAGCGGCGTAAATCAAAACCAAGCGACCCCCGTTAACACACCGAACGACTCTCGTGGGCCCCCGACACATCCCAGGAATCACCAAACACCCAGGGCCAGATAATGACTATTCCTGTTTCAGTCACAGCCAAGTGCCCCAAGTGCGGCACGCAAGTCACTTGGACCGAAGATGTCACCAACGAAACGACGCTTGTCTGCAAGAAATGCGGCCTCGATCTCGGCACATATGGTGACTTCCACGATAAAGCGATTGGTCTCATCAAAGATAAGGTCAGGGATACCTTTAAAAAGGCGATCAAACGCCACTAGATCACATTCCGGCTTGTCGAGTATCACGAGCACGTCCCATAGTTGGTGCTCTATTCGTCAAGTGCATAGCTCCGAGCCGCTTTACAGCGTTGCCTTGATCCCCGCATGCTCGCGCCTCTCCATTGGGGCAGAGCCATGCACGTCTCCGAAGCCATCGCCTCGCGCCGGTCGATCCGCGCCTTCACGTCCGATCCGGTGCCGCGCGCGACCGTGGAAGAGATTCTGACGCTCGCGGCGCGTGCGCCGTCGGGCGGCAACCTGCAGCCTTGGCATGTCTACGTGTTGCTCGGCGAGGCGCGCGACGAACTGGTGCGCCGCGTCGCCGAGGCCCGCAAGCAATCCCCAATGGGCGAGCCGCCGGAATATCCCATCTATCCGGCGAACCTCGCCGAGCCTTACCGCTCGCGCCGCTTCGCCGTGGGCGAGCAGATGTATGCGCTGCTCGGCATAGCGCACGCGGGCAAGGCGGCGCGGCTAGGCCATTTCGCGCGCAACTGGGAATTCTTCGGCGCGCCGGCCGGGCTGATCTTCGCGATCGACCGCGCCATGGGCCAGGGCCAGTGGGCCGATCTCGGCATGTTCATGCAGAACGTGATGCTGCTGGCACGCGAGCGCGGCCTTCACAGCTGCGCGCAGGAGGCCTGGGCGATGTGGCACAGGATCGTCCGCGACTATCTTTCGGTGCCCGCCGACCGGATGATCTTTTGCGGCATGGCGCTCGGCTTCGCCGACGACAGCGCGCCGGTCAATGCGCTGGTCACCGAACGCGCGCCTCTGCAAGACTTTGCGACCTTTCGCGAGAGCACCTGAACGCCGAAAGCCCGCGAGGGATCTCGCGGGCTTTCGCTTGATTGTCGTGCGGCTCTACGGGGAGGGGCTAACCGCGAACCGCGCGACTCAAGTTCCAGAACTTCAGAAGCGAATCTCGCCGATGAAACCGCCGGTGTAAGGATTCACTTCCACGAACACGACATTGCCCCAGCGGTCGTACGTCCTGACCACATAGCGGCCATGGTACCAATACGGGTTGCCGATGAAGCGGTTGTAGTTATGGCTGCGCAGTCCCATGAACACCTGGTCGCGGCCGACGTAACCGTGCCCATAGCCGGACCAATAATAGGGGTCGTGCCAGACGCCGCGGTTGCCGTCGTGACGCTCGCCGCGCCAATCGCGATTGCGGTAACCATCGTTGCGGTCGCCGTCGTGGCGGTCGCCGCGGCGATCCATTTCGTGATGACCGCTGCGATCGTAAGGGGCGGCCGTCGCCATGCCGGCGCCGGTGCTGCTCAGGACTGCCGCCGCAACGGCCGTCAAAAGAAGGGTCTTGATCCTCATTGTCTTCTCCTTTGGTCGGGCCTTTGGCCCTTGCTGCGGAAGGCGGACACCTGAATCACCGCCGTTCCCATGTGTGCGACATTAGGGGGCGGCTCCTGAACGGGCTCTGGACAAGACGTTCATGACGGGTTCATCTCTAGCGTCGTAGGAAAAGCCATGCGCGCGCGTGTTGTTTCCGGCCTTGTTGTGCTGCTGTTGGCGCTCGCTTCCCCGGCCCATGCCGGGGACAGGCGCGGCGAAAATACGCCCTCGCTGGACCGCATCCTGCCGCAAATCCGCCAGCACACGCCGGGAACTTTTTATGACGCCGAAGGGCCTTTCCTCGGCCCGGATGGCTCAGTCCGCTATCGTCTCAAATGGATGACGCCCGACGGGCGCATCACCTGGTTCGATGTGGATGGACGGTCGGGCCGCGTCCTCGGTGGCTATGCGGCTCCCGGACGGCGCTTTGACAGCGATCGATTTGACAATTTCGGCGGACCGCCCTCGCGCTACGATGACAGGCAGCAAGACGGCGACAGGCGGCAAGACGGCTGGGGCCGCGACCGGGACGATCGGCGCGGCAGAAACGACGGCGACAATGGCGGCGACCGGCGCCGCGGCAATTCCGGCCGTCGCGGCCACGATTGAGAGAGCCATGCGCATTCTGCTCGTCGAAGACGATACCGATCTGCAGCGCCTTCTGAAGAAGGCGCTGGGCGATGCGGGCTATGTGGTGGACACGGCCGGCGACGGCGAAGAAGGACATTTCCTCGGCGACACCGAACCGTACGACGCGGTGATCCTCGATCTCGGCTTGCCCAAGATGGACGGGGTGCGCGTGCTGGAGCAGTGGCGCAAGGCCGGCAAGACCATGCCGGTCCTCATCCTCACCGCGCGCGATCGCTGGAGCGACAAGGTGGCGGGCTTCGATGCGGGCGCCGACGACTATCTTGCCAAGCCGTTTTATACCGAAGAGCTTCTGGCTCGCGTGCGCGCGCTCTTGCGCCGCGCTGCCGGGCTTGCGACGTCCGAGATCGAGATCGGCCCGCTCTGCATCGACACCCGGGCCAGCCGCGTCACGCTCGACGGCAATCCGGTGAAGCTGACCAGCCTGGAATACCGCCTGCTGTCCTACCTCGCCCACCACAAGGGCCGCGTGGTATCGCGCACCGAACTGGTCGAGCATCTCTACGATCAGGATTTCGACCGCGACTCGAATACGATAGAAGTGTTCGTCGGCCGGCTGCGCAAGAAGCTGGAAGCCGATCTCATTCAAACGGTGCGTGGCCTTGGCTATTGCCTCGACGATCCGGCGGCTCCTCGCAAAGACGGGGGCTAAATTCAATTCGCTCGCCTCGCGCCTGATCCTGGCGGCGGCGGTGTGGACGATGATCGGCCTTGCGGCCGGCGGTTTTCTGTTGTCCGACGCGTTCGTTTCGGCCGTGCGCGACAATTTCGATACCGGGCTGCAGGTCGATCTCGACGGCATGATCGCCGCGGCCGAGCCCGATCCCCACGGCCAAGTGGCGCTGCAAGAGCGTTTTCTCAACCGCCGCTTTGCGCGGGTCTATTCCGGCCACTATTGGCAGATCCTGCCGGCGCAGCCGGGCGCACCGGTGCAGATTTCCCCTTCGCTGTTCGACAAGACGATCAAGCTGGAAGGACACCCCGGCGGCGACGGACAGATCTGGGCCACCGCGGCCGGTCCCGACAATCAGCATCTGCGCGTTCTGGCGCGGCGCGTTTCGTTTCCGATTTCCGCAACGGCGAAACCGGACGACAGCCGCGCCTACACCTTCGTGGTTGCGAGCGATCTTTCGGTCGTCGAGCGCGAGATCGCCGATTTCAACGACACGCTGATCTGGTCGTTTGCGGTCCTGCTTGTCGGACTGGTGCTGGCGGTGTTCGTCCAGGTGCGCGTCGGGTTGATGCCGCTGCGCCGCGTGAGCGAGGCGCTGACGCGCATCCGCAGCGGCGCGGCACAGCGGCTGGAGGGAAAATTCCCCGCCGAGATCGCGCCGCTGGCCGGCGAACTGAACAGCCTGATCGAACACTCCGCCGAGGTGGTGGGCCGCGCCCGCACCCATGTCTCCAACCTTGCGCATTTCCTCAAGACCCCGCTCACCGTGCTGGTCAGCGAAGCGGAGGCCAATCCGGGCCCGCTGGCCAACACGGTGCGCCGTCAGGTCGGCGTCATGCGCCGCCAGGTGGATCATTATCTGACAAGGGCGCGAACGGCCGGTGCGGTGAACGTGCTGGGCAGCCGCACGCAGCTTGCTCCCGTGCTGGAGAATCTGGCGCGGGTGCTGCGGCGCATCCACGCCGAGCGGGGAACGGCGATCGAGGTGGACTGTCCGTCCACCCTCTACTTCCGCGGCGAACGCCAGGACCTGGAGGAGATGGCGGGCAATCTGATGGACAATGCCTGCAAATGGGCGGCCGCCCGCGTGCTGGTCCGGGCCGCCAAGGAGGAGGGCGCCTTCTTTACCCTAGTGGTGGAGGACGACGGTCCGGGGCTGGCCGCCGCCGACCGCGAGCGGGTCCTGGAGCGGGGCGAAAGGCTGGACGAAACCGTGCCCGGCTCGGGCCTGGGATTGTCGATTGTGCGAGAGATTTCCAAGCTTTACCGGGGCGGCGTGGAGCTTGGAGAGGGCGCCTTGGGCGGACTTTGCGTTCGCCTTCGCCTGCCGTCGGTCGGCTGAGCGGACTGTCACAGTCCGCAATGGCCCGTTAAGAATAATTCGCTAGGCTTGCCACGAGTGCTGTGTTTTGGGCGCGAGCGGAAGTTTCATGCTGAACGCGGAAAAAACAGGTTTGCTGCAATCGTTCCTCGGCAGTCTGCCCGAGCACGTTGCCGCGCGCCTGGCCAAGGCGGTGGAGGTGGACCGGCTGACCGAAGGCATGGGCCTGCCGCACGAACTCATTCTCGAGGCTTTGCGCCCGACTTTGCGCCGCAGCGAGCATCGTCACCGCACGCCGACTCCGCTGCGCCTGTTCTGCCAGCCGTTCGAGGATCTTCTGTCCAGCGGATCCCACAAGGAAAAGCAGAAGGGGCGCATCGCGCGCGCCAGCGTATCTCCCGTGTGGAACTGGCTCTGCAAGACGCTGATCCCGGACGAGTCGACGTCCTATCTGCTCGACGTCAAATCCCTCGTGCTGGCCTACAAGTTCGAGGACGCCGAAATGCGCGCGACTCTGTTCCGCGCGCTGGCGGGCGAAGCGCTGGGGGCGGCCATCGCGCGCGATCGCAAAGCCGCGCGCCTGGCCCTGATCAACGATGCCGCCGTCGCCGATGCCGAAGAGATGTCGCTGCTCTTGCGGGCGGCGCCCTCGATGCTCGAAATCCAGCGATTGTTGCCCAAGCCGGTTCCGGCGCTGACCGACGAGCTGTTGTGGAACCTGCGCCGGATCTACGACGAAGTGGCTACCGGCGTCGTCGATGCCGCGCCTTACGTGCCGGTGGCGGCGATGCGGCGGCTGGCCAAGCCGTGGGAAGCGCTGAAGCTGGGGCTGCTGATCACCCACCAGGCGCAGGACACGCTGATTTCTTCCACGGATCTGGGGCTGGTCGGCGACATCCTGTTTTGCGAGATGGAAGAATGCCGCGTCGCCATCCACGCGGTGCGCCCGCCCGAATTCGACGTCGATGCGCTGCTCAAGCATTTGACCGGCTTCACCGACGTTTCCAGCGCCATCGTCAAGGAAGTCGAAATTCTCAGGCGCGGCAAATGGGGCCAGCGCCTGCTCAAGGATCGCGCTGCGGTGGGCGCCGTCATGGACGGCTTCATGGAGCGCGCGCCTAAGGAAATTGCCGCCGCGCTGCCGTCGCAGAAGACGGGATTTTCCGGCGCCTCCCGGGTGCCCGATTTCACCAAGCCGGTGGCCGAGGAAAGAGTCCTGCGGGCGCTGCGCTATGCCAGATTGATGGTGGGCTGCAGGAAGCTCGCCGCCGCCGCCTCGTTCGGCGCCAAGCTCGCCGACGCGATGGACGAGGCGATGCAGACCTTGCGCAGCTACAACGAGGACGTGGTCAAGGAAATGCGCACCGCCGAAGGCGTGCGCCGCGAAATCGTCGAGCGCCAGTTCCAGCTCTGCATCGAACTCACGTCTATGCTGTTCAGCGAAGAAGAAGCGGATTTCCTCCGCCGCCGCGGCAAGGCCGCGCAATCGCAGCAAGCGGCGTAATTTTTTCCTCCCGAAAGAAAATCTGCAGAATAAAAAACGCGGTGTCATCCCCGGCGAGCGTGCGAAGCACGCGAGGGAAGGGGATCCAGGGCTTGAAACATCTCGCTGCGTCGTATCCTGGATTCCCTTCCCCTCGCTCCCTGCGGTCGCTCGGCCGGGAATGACAACACGAATTAGGGAGACAACAAGCGCTCCTACACCGCCCCTTCCTGTTTCAGCGCCGCGATCTCCATCGCGGAGTATCCCAGCTCGCGCAGCACTTCGTCGGTGTGTTCGCCGAGCAGCGGCGGACGTGTGCGCACCTCGCCCGGCGTCTCGGACAGCCTCACCGGTGTCGTCGCCACCGAGACCGGCCCTAATCCCGGAAACGCAATCTCGCGGAAAAAATCTCCGGCCCGCACATGCTCGTCGTCGAGCGCTTCGCGCAGCGTGTTGACCGGTCCCGCCGGAACGCGCGCCCGCTCGAAGGCGGCGATGGCTTCGGCGCGCGTCTGCGGCGCGATCCACTGGCTCAGCCGTTCGCTGATCAGCGCGCCGTGATCGCCGCGCGCCTGATCGCTGGCGAAGCGCGGATCGTCCAGCCAATCTTCTGCGCCGATCAGCTTCGCCACGCGTCGGAACAAGCCATCGCCGTTCACCGCGACGACGATCCAACCGTCGCGCGCGCGATAGATATCGGATGGTGCCGCCGTCTGGCTGCGGTTCAGCGTCGGCTGACGCGCGCCCTTCAGCGCGTCCTCTTCGATCAGCATGTTGCTGAAGAAGGTGAGCGCGGTTTTCAGCAGCGCGCCTTCCACCAACTGTCCGCGCCCGGTTTTTTCGCGCGCCGCCAGCGCCGCGCAAACGCCCAGCGCCAAGAGCGACGCGGTCCCGAAATCGACCCACGAGGCCGCCGAACGCACCGGCTTGTCGGCCTCGCCCGAGAACCAAGCGACCCCGGACATGGCCTGTGCCACGCCGTCGAAGCCGACGCGACCCGCATACGGTCCTTCCAGGCCGAAGGCGCTGGCCACCGCCAGCACGGCGCGCGGATTGATTCGGCTGACGCTGTCGTAATCCAGCCCCATCGCTTTCAGCGTTTCGCCCGGCAGGTTGGCGACCACCACATCGGCCGAGGCGATCAGGCGGCGCACCACCTCGCGTCCCGCCGCACTCATGGGATCGAGCGTCAGGCTTCGCTTGTTCCGGTTCATTTGCAGGAACATGGCGCCTTCGCGCGGCATGCCGTCGTCGCTTTTGCCCAATGAAATCAGGGTGCGATCCTCACGGCCCTCGCGCTTTTCCACCCGCACCACGTCTGCCCCAAGATCGCCCAAAAGGGCTGCGCAGAATGGTCCTGCGATATAGCGGCCGAAATCGACCACCCGCAGTCCGTCATAGGGTCCGGCCATGTGTTTGTCCTTCGATTGTTGCGGCGACGGGCAGGCGAGAATATACCAGTCGGGGGCCGGAGAAATGCATGACGCCTCAGGCTGCGTTCGAGTACCTGAATAGAGTGGCCGGAATCGCTCCCTTGAGCGTTCCCGGTTTCGATGGACCGGAGGCGGTTGTTCCAACGCCGTTCCGGGTGGCTGCCGCAGCGGCAACCTCGTTGGGTCTTGGCGCCGCGACCGCCGGTGAGATCTGGCGGTTCCGCGGCGGCGAGCGACAGACCATCTCCGTCGATTTTGCGGCAGCCGCCGCCTCGACCGTGTCGGCATCGCTGCTGCGCCTGGACGGCACTCCGCTGCCGCGGCCCGGCGAATCCGATCCGACGGTCGGCTTTTACCAGGCCGCCGATGCGCGCTGGATTCACCTGCACGGCGGCTTCCCGCATCTGGCACGGCGCACGCTCGATCTTCTCAACGCCGCGAACAGCGCGAGTGCGGTTCTTGACGGCGTCTTCAAATGGAGCGGCTTTGCGCTGGAAGATGCGCTGGCCTTCATGCAGCTCTGCGGCGCCGTGGTGCGCACCGAAGACGAATGGCAGACCAGCGTGCAGGGCCGCGTGCTGGCGGCCGGCGCGCCCATCGTGCTCAAGAAGATCGGCGATGCGCCGCCGCTTCGTCTGTTCGAGAGCCGCGCGCCGCTGGCCGGCGTGTGCGTTCTCGATCTGACGCGCGTGCTGGCGGGCCCTGTCTGCGGGCGTATTCTCGCTTCGCATGGCGCCGACGTGCTCGCCGTCCGTGCCGAGCGCCTGCCGACCGTCGCGGAATACGATTTGGATACGGGCGCCGGCAAGCGCTTGGCGTTTCTCGATCTGGTCAAGCCGGCCGATGCGGAGACGCTGCGCCGTCTGGTGCGCGGCGCCCATGTCTTCGTCGATTCCTACCGGCCCGGCGCTCTGGCCCGGCTCGGCTTTTCGCCCGCGGCGCTCGCGCATAGCGCGCCGGGTATCACCTATGTTTCGATCTCGGCTTACGGCAGCGATGGTCCGTGGGCGGGCCGGCGCGGCTGGGAGCAACTGGCGCAAGCCGCAACCGGGCTGGCGGTGGAGCAGGGCGCCTTCATGGCGGCGCGCCGCAAGAGCCGCCGCGAAACGCTGCCCGAACTGATACCGGCCGACGTGCTGGATACGGTGACGGGCTATCTGGCCGCGGCCGGCGCGATGGCGGCGTTGCTGCGCCGCATCCGCGAAGGCGGCAGCTGGCAGGTGCAGGTGTCGTTGGCCGCTACCGCGATGTGGCTGCAATCGCTGGGCAAGATCGACGCAGCAAGGGTGCCGCAGAGCTGGTCGCCGCGCGACGGACTCGACCCGTATCTCGGATCGTGCGAAACCCAGGGCGGTCGACTCGAATTTCTCGGGCCGGTCGTCCGGATGTCGAAAACGCCGCCGATTTCGGCGCCGCCGCCATCCGGTATTACGGGCGCGCCGCGCTGGGCGCCCGTGCATGGGGATGCGAATGCCGCCGAAGTCCAATCCGCTTAAACTGAACGCCCTGCAACTGCGCACGCTGACCCTGCTTCAAGGGCTGGCGAGTCTTCCCGACTCCGCACAGCGCGAAGCCAATGGCGAGGTCACCGTCACCCGCTTCCCGCAGGCCCATGGCGATCATTTTCACCTGGGCAATGCGGTGGTCGCGGCGAAGGATGCCACCGGCCTCTACAACGAAGCGGTGTGGAATGCACTCGGCCGCAAAAATCTGGCGCGCCCCGACTGGCCGCACCGCATCACCCTGACGCTGGACGGCCTGGCCTACGACACCGGCCTCGGCAACGAAATCTTCCACGCCTCGGGACATTAGCGGAAGAGAGAACATTTACTGCAATGTCATGGCCCGCGAATGCGGGCCACCCAGTTGAAACCTGCTGAGATCGTCAAAGAACAGGTGCAGTGAAATCCCTTCGATGGCGCGCCACCTTCACCTGGGTGGCCCGCATTCGCGGGCCATGACACTGAGGATTTCTGCATCACCTTGATATCAGCCGCTCTACTCCGCCCGTCTCAAGACGACGAAGACCTTGAACAGATCGGCTGCTTCCGGCGTCGCGAAGAATGCGTCGAGCGCGGCAGGCTCGGCCGTGATCTTCACGTCGCCGAAATCGCCCGTTTCGATGGTGCCCGCAATCCTGCCGGCCTTGATCGCCGCTTTCACCTTGTCTTCGTCGAGCATATAGAGCGTTAGCCTGTGGTGCCTGCCGAAGCTGTAGAGCAACGGGATACTCGTGTCCTTCAGGCTGCCTTCTGCTGGCGCGTCCTTGTCGAAGGTTTCCACCGCGTTGATGAAATGGTTCTTGCCGAGTGTTGGCGTGCGCACGTTAAACACGGTCCATCCGTCGTCGTCGCCGCCGGTCGCCAGCACCATGACCGCTGTGATGCTTCCATCCTTGGCTTTCATGAAGTGGAAGTAGCCGTCGTTCTTGTCTTTGGCGTCGGTGCTCTGGCCTTTCCAGGTGCCGTAGAGCTCCGGATCGGCGCCGAGCCCCACCGTCGTCCCGACCGGAGTTTTACTGGTCACCGGCAGGCAGCCGGCGGCGAGAAGCATGGCGGCCATCGCCACCGCGGCACGCAGCAATCGCATGGTTTTTCCCCCCGTGAACCCCGCCGGTCCGGATAGTGGAAACTACGACATTGGACCCGGCATGGCCGCTCTTTATAGTCCTTCTGGGGCTTCGGACGCGACTGGAATGAACGCACGCAAACGCCGCCGCCTGTATTTTGCGCTGTCGCTTCTTGTCGGCGGTGCGGCCACGGCCGCGCTTGTCGTTGCGGGACTGCAGGACAACGTCCTCTATTTCTACAGCCCGTCGGACGTGTTCGCGAAGCATGTCGCGCCGGGCGTCAATTTCCGTATCGGCGGAATGGTCGAGAAGCACAGCGTGCACAAGAACGACACCGAGATTCACTTCACCGTCACGGACGGCCGCAAGCAGGTGCCCGTCGAATTCAAAGGCGTTCTGCCGGCTCTGTTCCGCGAAGGCCAAGGCGTGGTGGCGGTGGGAAGCCTGCGGGAATCCGGCACCTTCGAGGCCAGCCAGGTGCTCGCCAAGCACGACGAGAAATACATGCCCCCCGAAGTGGTGGACGCCCTCAAGCGCAGCGGCCGCTGGAAAGAATCTGGGCCGTAGCGGGCCCGACCTCTTTCAACATGGCCAGGAACGATACGTTCTGGCGCCGCGAGGCGCTGGGGAACGGAGCATTACACCCTATTCACGTTACAGAAACTATCGGGCAATCTTAGAGGCGTATTGGGAGGAGGCCTAAACGGCTCGATTGACGCCCGCGGCAAACGGAGCACCACGTGAACAAAGACCAAATCAAGGATTTCATCAAGCGGAACAGCCGCTTGGTCGTAGCAGGATCGGCCGGGACTCTGATCCTGGTAAGCTTCGGCGCTTTTGCCCTGCTGCCCCGCTCGGCCACGCCGGAGATTGCCACCGAACCGGTCCGCTATGTGGCCTCGTCCGACCAATCCGCTCCCCAGGGCACGCCCCCACGTATGGTGGAGAACGGTACGCCTTTCAGCTTCGCCGATCTGGTCGAGCGCGTCAGTCCCGCCGTCGTCAGCGTCACCGCAGAAACGGTAGAGACCGCCGCCGACGACGGCCTGCCCGATAATGTGCCCGATCAGTTCCGCCAACTGTTCCGTCAGTTCAATCAAGGTCAGGCGACGCCCCAGCCGCGCAAAGCGGTGTCGATGGGCTCCGGGTTCATCATCGACAAGTCCGGCCTGATTGTGAGCAACAACCACGTCGTCGACAATGCGAAGAAAATCAAAGTGAAGCTGCCCGACGGGCGGACCTTCGACGCCAAGCTGATCGGCACGGACGCCGCGACCGACGTGGCGCTTCTCAAGATCAAGGCCGACGGCCCGTTGCCGACGGTGGAATTCGGCAACGATCGCGCGCTGCGCGTCGGCGATTGGGTGGTGGCGGTCGGCAATCCGTTCGGCTTGTCCAATACCGTCACGGCCGGCATCGTTTCTTCGATCGGACGCGATCTGGGCAATACCGAGCAGCCCTATACCGATTTCATCCAGATCGACGCGCCGATCAATCGCGGCAATTCCGGCGGCCCGACCTTCGATTTGCGCGGCCAGGTGGTCGGCATGAATTCGATGATCTTTTCGCCGTCGGGCGGCAGCGTGGGGATCGGCTTTGCGATTCCCGCCTCGACTATCCGCGATGTCGTGGCGCAGCTTGAAGCGCACGGCCGCGTGGCGCGCGGCTGGCTTGGCGTGCAGATCGGCAGCGTGACGCCGGATATCGCCACCGCGCTTGGAATGACCACGCCCAAGGGCGCGATTGTCGCCAGCGTCGTGCCCGACGGGCCCGCCGCGAAATCCGGCTTCCGCCAAGGCGACGTGATCGTCGCCATCAACGGCGCCGGCGTGCAGGACTCGCACGATCTGACGCGCCGCGTCGCCATGCTGCCCGCCGGCAAAGGCGCCAGCTTTACCGTCGTTCGCGACGGTGCGAGGAAGACGATCGACGTCACGATCGCGCCAAGGAAGGACCAGCAGATCGCTTCGCTCGATCCCTCGTCGCCGGCCTCCGACGCGCAGGGCCAGACCGGACAGGCGCTCGGCCTCGGGCTCGCCTCTGTGACGGCGGATACGCGGCGCGCCTACAATCTGGATGCCGCTGTGCAGGGCGTGGTGATCACCAAGGTCGATCCCAACAGCGATGCCGCCGACAAAGGATTGCAGCCCGGCGATATCGTGGTTTCGGTGGGCAACAAGGCTGTGCACAGCCCGCAAGATGTCGAGAAAAGCGTCGCGGCGGCGCATTCTGCCGGGCACAAGAGCGTACTCCTATTGGTGACAAGTGACGGTGCGCCTCGCTTCGTAGCGGTAGACATCGGCAAGGCTTGAGTTTGTTGCGTACCGGGCGGCGTTCGCGAAAGCGGACGGCGCCCGGCCCCCGCACCGGCGGCGACGGCCCCATCCCCCCGTTGTCGCCGCCGGTGCGGACCCTCTCACCAGCAAACACGAACGGAGGCGGGCATGCGCATCCTCGTCGTAGAAGACGATCTTGAAGCGCAACGCTATCTCGTGAACGGCCTCAAAGAAGCCGGCCACGTCGTGGACGATGCCGCCGACGGCGACATCGGACTGACACTGGCGCTTTCGCGACCCTATGACGTGGCCATCATCGATCGGATGCTGCCGAAGCTCGACGGCCTTCACGTCGTGGCCGAAATGCGCGAGCACGGCAACAACATGCCGGTCCTGTTTCTCAGCGCCCTATCCGAGGTGGACGATCGGGTTAAAGGGCTGAAAGCGGGCGGCGACGATTATCTGACCAAGCCCTACGCCTTCGTCGAACTCTTGGCGCGGATCGACGCGCTGATGCGGCGGCGTTCGCCCTCGTCTGTCAAAACCAAACTCTCGGTCGGCGACCTGGAACTCGATCTTCTCACCCGCACGGCCACGCGCAACGCGCAGGCGATCGACCTTCAGCCGCGCGAATTCCGCCTGCTCGAATATCTGATGCGCCATGCCGGACAGGTCGTCACCCGCACCATGTTGCTGGAGAGCGTGTGGGAGTATCACTTCGATCCGCAAACCAACGTCATCGATGTCCATATCTCGCGGCTGCGCGCGAAGATCGACAAGGGCTTCGAAGTACCTTTGCTGCAAACCGTTCGCGGCGCCGGTTATATGATCCGTGCGCGTTGAGTCGTTCTGGCATGGGGCGCGGGGCGTCCTGCGTACCCAGGCATTTCGCATCGTCCTGATCTATGTCTTCGTCTTTGCCATATCGGCAACGGTGCTGGTCGGCTTCACCTATTGGAACACCGAGCGCGCGCTCGACGCCCAGACCGACGAGATTATCGAAGCGGAGATCGTCGGTCTCACCGAGCAGTATCAGCGCATGGGCGTGCGCGGCCTTGCCGACGTGATCGCCAGCCGATCGATGCAACGCGGTGCCGGCAGCCTGTATCTGCTGGCGGACAATCTGGGGCGCGTGATCGCCGGAAATCTCGACGAATGGCCGCAGTCGGTCACACGCGACGGCAGTTTCATAGAGTTCGACTATCAGCGGCGCGTGCAGGGCGACTTGGTATCCCGCCGTGCCCGCGGCAAAGCCTTTTCGCTGATCGGCGGCGAATTCGGGCTGCTGGTCGCCCGCGACGTCTATGAGCGCCATCTGACCAGGCAACTCTTCACCACGACGCTGCCGTGGAGCGTGGGGATGATGCTGCTGTTCGGCCTCATCGGCGGCGCTCTGATCAGTCGCAACATGCTGAGGCGTCTGGATTCGATCAACCGTACCAGCGCCGAGATCGTGGCCGGCGATTTTTCGCGCCGCGTGCCCGTGACCGGCACGGACGACGAGTTCGACGAACTCGCGGAGAATCTCAACCACATGCTCGACCGCACCGAGCGGCTGATGAAGGGCATGCGTGAGGTGGCCGATTCCGTCGCGCACGATTTGCGCACGCCGCTGAACCGGCTGCGCAACCGTCTGGAGGAAATGCAGCGCCGGTTGGATCCGCAAAGCGCTTACGCCGACGACATCGAATCCACCATCGCCGAAACCGACCGGTTGATCGCCACCTTCAACGCCCTGCTGCTGATCGCCGAAGCCGATTCCGGCGCGGCGCGCGGCGCCATGACCGCGATCGATCTGTCCGCGGTGGTGGCGGACGTCGCCGAACTTTACGCCCCGCTGGCCGAAGAGAAGGGCATCGCGCTTGTCGTCAGGCCCGCGGGCGTGGCCACCATCGAGGGCAACCGCAGCCTGATCAGCCAGGCCCTCGCCAACCTGATCGACAATGCGATCAAATACCTGCCGGAAGGCGGGCGCGTCGAGGTCGGCGTCGGCGAAACGCCGGCTGGCATCGATCTGACGGTGGCCGACAGCGGTCCGGGGATTCCCGAAGAGGACCGCGCGCGCGTGCTCGAACGTTTCGTGCGGTTGGAATCGAGCCGCAATTCGCCCGGCACCGGGCTGGGGCTAAGCCTCGTCGCCGCCGTGGTGCGTCTGCACGAAGCACGGCTGACACTCGCCGACAACGCCCCGGGACTGAAGGCAACGATCTCGTTCCCACGCCCGATGCTGCGTCCGCAGAAAAGAAGCGAATAAGAATTAGCGAGTTTGGTTTCTGCCCCCGCGAAGCGGGGGAAGTGGATCGCCGCGTTCGCGGCGAGCCGAAGGGGGCGCTATTCGCCATTCACGATCCACCTTATTATCTCCTTATGACCGGCTTCGCGTTCTCGACCACCTCTCTGCCGCGGCCGTTCGATCGTGCCCGTGCCGAACGCACCTTCGAACGGCTGGCTTCTGAGGGCTATCGCCCGGACGGCGACGCCCGTGCGCTGCTGGAATCTGCGTTCGGCAACAGCGCGTTCCTCTGCCGGCTGGCGCTGCGCGAGCACGCCGCGTTACTGCATTTGTTTGCGGCCGGTCCGCGCGCCGTCCTCGACGAGGCATCGGATCAGGCCTTGGCCGCCAGCGATGCACCGAAGGAAGCGGCCGTCATGGCGGCGCTGCGTCAGGCCAAGCGGCGCGCGGCGCTCGCCATCGCCTTGGCCGATATCGCCGGAGTTTGGACGCTGGAAGAGGTCACGGCGGCGCTCACCGGATTTGCCGACGCCGCCGTCAAAGGCGCGCTGCGTTTTGCGCTGAAAGAGGCCGCGCGGGGCACGCTGCTGGACGGCGCAAGCGGCGCCGATCTCGAAGCCTCCACTGGCCTGGTGGTTCTGGCGATGGGCAAATACGGCGCCTTTGAGCTGAACTACTCAAGCGACATCGACATTATTACCTTTTACGATGCGGAGAGTTTTCCGTTTCGCAAGCGCGGCGATGCGCGTGGCGCGGCCGTCGACATTGTGAAGAAGCTGGTTAAATTGATCGGCGAAGTCACCTCCGATGGTTACGTGTTCCGGGTCGATCTGCGCCTGCGTCCCGACGCGGGCGCCACCCAGATCGCCATCTCCACCGACGCGGCGGAATCCTATTACGAAGGAATGGGACAGAACTGGGAACGCGCGGCGATGATCAAGGCGCGGCCCTGCGCCGGCGATCCCAGGACGGGCGCGGAATTCATTGCGGCCATCGAACCCTTCATCTGGCGGCGCAATCTCGATTTTGCGGCGATCGAGGACATCCATTCCATCAAGCGTCAGATTCACGCCCATGGCGGCCATGGCGAAATCGCGGTTGCCGGCCACAATATCAAGCTCGGCCGCGGCGGCATCCGCGAGATCGAATTCTTCGTGCAGACCCAGCAGCTGATCCTGGGCGGACGCGATCCCGCCTTGCGCGCGCGCGCCACGCTTGCCGCGCTCGAAGCGCTGCGGGCGCGCGGCCGCGTCAGCGACGATACGGCGCGCGAACTCATTCGTGCCTACCGCTTCCTGCGCACCCTCGAACATCGCTTGCAGATGATGGAAGACGAACAGACCCATACCGTTCCCAAATCCCGCGACGGCGTGGCGCATACCGCCTGCTTCATGGGATTTGAAAATTCCGACGGCTTCGCGCGCGCCTTGATCGCGGAACTCAAGACCGTGCAAGGATATTATGCGCGCCTGTTCGAGCGCGCGGCGCCGCTCGACGCCAGCGGCGGCAGTCTCGTCTTCACCGGCGTGGAGGACGATCCCGAAACGCTGGAAACCTTGTCCCGCATGGGTTTTCGCGATCCCGCCCACGTCTCGGGCGCCATCCGCGGCTGGCATCACGGCCGCATCCGCGCGATGCGCAGTGCGCGCGCCCGCGAGCTTTTGACCAAGCTGGTGCCCGCGTTGCTTGCGGCGCTCGCCGCCACCGCGGATCCCGATGCCGCCTTCGCCCAATTCGACCGCTTCCTCACCAACCTGCCGGCCGGAGTGCAGCTTTTCTCGCTGCTGCTTGCCCAATCCGAACTGCTCCAGCTGATCGCGGAAATCATGGGCTCGGCGCCGCGTCTCGCCCAGCACCTTGCCCGGTCGCCGGCGACGCTGGATGCGCTGCTCGATCCGGATTTCCTTGGCGCGCTGCCCACGCGCAAGACGCTCGACACCTCGCTGCAAGCGCTGTTGGCGCGGACCGACAGTTACGAGGGCGCGCTCGACGCAGTACGGCGCTTCGCCAAAGAGCAGATGTTCCGCGTCGGCGTGCAGGTGATCGAAGGCGCGGCGAAGGCCGACGCGGCGGGGCCGGCCTTTGCCGCCATCGCCGAAAGCGTGATCTGCAACCTTCTGGAACGCGCGGCCGGCGAACTGGCGGACGGTGCGGGGCAGGTGCCGGGCGGCCAGTTCGCGGTGATTGCGATGGGCAAGCTCGGCGGGCGCGAAATGACCGCGGCAAGCGATCTCGACCTGGTGTTCGTCTTCGACGCGCCGCAAAAGGTGGAAGCGTCCGACGGCAAGCGACCCCTGCCCGTCATTCTCTATTATGCGCGCTTGGCTCAGCGGCTGATCGCGGCGTTGACCGTGGCGACGGCCGAAGGCGGCCTCTACGAAGTCGACATGCAGCTTCGCCCGACCGGCAACAAGGGGCCGGTGGCGGTGAGCCTGGAATCCTTCGCACGCTATCACCAAAGCGAATCCTGGACCTGGGAGCGCATGGCCTTGACCCGCGCCCGGGTCATCGCCGGGCCGCCGGAGCTGGCTGTCAAACTGGATGCCGTCGTCGCCGATACGCTGCGCAGGCGCATGGATTGGGCCAAGCTGGCGGGCGACGCGCGCGACATGCGGGCAAAGGTGGCGGCCCAGTATCCGGGCCGCAATCCCTGGGACCTCAAATACGCGCCGGGCGGTATGATGGACATCGAGTTCGCCGCCCAGACGCTGCAACTCCGTCACGCGCCCGACAATTCTTCGGTGCTGTCCACCAACACGATCGCCGCGCTTAAGGCGCTGTCGAACGCCGGTGTGCTTGGCGCAGCCGATGCCGGTGCGCTGATCGCGGCGGCCGCTCTCCAGCACGCGCTGACCCAGGTGTTGCGCATCGCGCTCGACGGTCCGCTCGACGTGGAGACCGCCACGCCGGGGTTGAAGGCGCTGCTGCTGCGTGCCGGCGGGGTGGAGCAATTCGCCGGCCTGCAGAAGCTGCTCGCCGACCTTCAGGCTCGCGCGCGGCAGGCCTTCGAGCGGGTGCTGGCGTAGGGCTGGCGCAGTCCGGCGTCGCGCCCTGAGCGAAGGCATTCAAGCGGCTTTCGACCGGGAATCGCGTTCGGCGCTCTGTGTCGCAGCCCCGTGCGTGCTTGCAGCACTGACAATACGGGCAACGTTGCGGCCCGCGATTGACCACACCGGCAGAACCGGCTTGAATCTCGGGCTAGGGCGGGCGATAACCCGCCCCCAACTTGGAGTGCGGGCGTAGCTCAGGGGTAGAGCATAACCTTGCCAAGGTTAGGGTCGGGCGTTCGATTCGCCTCGCCCGCTCCAAGTCTTCCAGATATATCAGTGTGTTATTGGGGGGTGCCCAAAGCACTCCGGGTGCAGCTGTGTCCGGGGAAGCGTGGGGGAAGCAGTTGGGATGAACATTCAAGTCTCCCGTCCTGTTCATTGCGACCAACGAGACCTTTGATGGAGGCGAAGAGGGTGATTAGCGCTGGCCGTCGGCGCAGGTGCTTTCCGTGAATTTTGCGAATGCGGCGGCATGTGCACGACCCTTCTCAGTGTCATTCTCGCCGGCAGAACTGCGCTGGTCTCATTGCGCGCATTGCCGGTGATTTTTCCCGAAAGGCTGAAGAGGCACGCAAAACAAAAAGGAGCGGAGACCGGCGCTCATAAGCAAAATTTTCTCCGCCATTTCCCAGAATTCCTTTTCTTGCGATACGTCCAATCCCGTTCGCTCGATGTGGAGAATTGCCGGCATCGATCGCCGCGAATTGCGCTGATCGCAGGAACACTGATCACCTCGCCACGCCGCTCGTTTGAAGCTCGTGTTTGTCCGCGAAATCGACGTTAATGGAGCACCCAAGCGAGGGTCCGAAATGCCCAGAAACAACCTCTTGCATTCGATTGCATTAAGGGGTATCTCTATGCAAACGATTGCATAAAGGATCCAGGGGAGGCTCATCATGCGTGTACGTTCTTTGCTTCTAGGTTGTGTGTCGGTGTTGTCGCTCGCCGGTGTTTCCGCCGCCCAGGTACAGAGCGCGGGTAATAGCGCTGGCGCGGAGAAGGTCGAAACGGTTGTCGTCACGGCGTCGAAGACTGGGGAGCAGTCGGTCCTGACGGCTCCTATCTCGGTACAAGTGCTGTCCGGTGAAGAGTTGAAGGCAAAGCACATTACCGACGTCCACGACCTGATCACCACAGCCGTGCCCGGCGCCTCGGAAGAAGAGCAGATCGGTATCTTCATTCGCGACTATGCGCTTCGCGGATCGGGTGCCGGCGGCGGCATCGGCGATCCGATGATCGGGTATTACATCGACGACACGGCCTGGTCCGTTCCGAACTCGCAGATGGGGCCCGCGCTTCGCCTGGTTGATATCGATCGCGTCGAAGTCCTCCGCGGCCCATACGGAACTTTGTACGGCCAGGGCGCGATGGGCGGCATCATGATCTTCCACACGCGCAATCCGAACCTCGACCACATGACCGTAGACGCGGACGTCAGCGCCGCCACCATGCAGAACGCCGGAGGTCTGAACTACACGACGGAAGGCGCGATATCGATACCTCTCGTGGAAGGAAGTCTGGCGCTCAGAATAAGCGGTGGATACGACTACCAAGCGGGGTATGCGAGCGTCTACAGCGGCGATGCAACTGGAACACCGGTGGCACGCCATGCGAACGACGTCAAACAGGAAGACCTCAGAGCGGTTCTCTTGTGGCAGCCCACCGACAAGTTTTCCGCACGCCTCCAGTTCATGACTTTTGGAGGTTACCAGCACTACAGTACGCAGCTGCAGTCCGTCAGTCCGGCCGCCTTGACCAACTGGGGCGATATCAAGGGATACGAATACGCGCACAGCCATCTCTACAGCGCGACGCTGCAATACGACTTCGATTTTGCGACACTGACCAGCGCCAGCTCTTATCTTCGTACCGGCGGCGAGGATCTTTATGCGCTTTACCCGACGGTCGGCCTGGATCAGGGCGGTGCCAAACAGGGCCTCCCCTATAGACCCGGTACCTACAACGCCCAGGAGGAATTGCGGCTGGCGTCGGCAACCGGAGGTCCGCTCCATTGGGTGGTGGGCATGTTCTACCAGGATGCGAGAAGCAACTACTGGTTCAAAATACCGGCGTTTGCCTACAATACCCAAACGACGATCAATACGAGGAACTGGTCGACCTACGGCGAAGTCAGCTACGACCTGTTCGGCGGCAAGCTGGTTCCGCTCGTGGGGCTTCGGTATTTCACCGACGACCGTAGCTTCAACACCAACGACAATCCCGGCAGCTCTACGGCGAACGTCGTGACGGGGTCGACCAAGCCGAGCGTCGCGACCTGGCGCGTCAACCTCAGTTACCATCCGAGCGACGACATGACGGTGTACTTCAATTCCGGCACGGGTTTCCGCAGCCCCATCATGCAGTCGGCGGTGCAGGTAACCGCGTTGCAAGGGGTGGGTAT
>Ga0265325_10000280_pt1 | contig 36085 bp, 39 predicted proteins | sample 41420metaG_FD_202090 | JGI IMG/M metagenome (GOLD analysis project Ga0265325, IMG submission 202090) | Rhizosphere microbial communities from Carex aquatilis grown in University of Washington, Seatle, WA, United States - 4-14-20 metaG | ecosystem: Host-associated > Plants > Roots > Rhizosphere... | reverse complement strand
AAGCCTCTTTAGATTGATGTGGATATTCTGAAAGGCATCCGGACCGAAGTAGAGAGTGCCCTCTGCTTTTGACGGTACGATGAAAACGCCCGGATTGTCTTTACGGAATGTCATGCCGCAGGCTTGCGCCTCGGTGAAAACCCATAGAACCGTTTCGTCCTCGCCAAACTCGAGCGGAGTTGGGCCCACGATCGAAACATAGGCCGGAATTTTTCCATCGGCGAGGTCGCCTACGATGCCTAACTTGATAAGCTTTTCGTCGAGCCCGAGACCATCGGGAAACGGCGCGCCCAAAGCGTCCACGAGCTCGCTGACGCGCTGAAGCTCGGCCGGGTATAGGGCGTGGCTCTGCAGCGTGCGATTGACGATGCTGTCAATACCCGCCGCGCATATTGATTTGAGTTCGTCGGAACGGACGAAGGAATCCTTGGCCGCGGCATGCAGCAATTCGCTGAACCTTTCAGCCGCGATAGGGCTGTCGGCAACCTGCAAAAAAAGACGCGGAATCTCCCTTACCGCTTTTTGGTGGAGGCTGAAGCATTCCGCGTGCTGTCTGCGCAGGAAGCCTGCTGGCAGACCGCAAAACCGGCACCTTGTCATCGGCACTCCTTCGCTTTGCACCAGATACAAGAAGGCCGACAGGATTGGCTAGTCATATGTGAGAGGCGGGCAGCCGCAGGCACGGAATTGTCTGCGCCCGAGGTTACAGCACAGTCGTCGGGGCGGGTATACTCCGAACGCTTCCGCATATAACGATCAGTGCCAAAATTGGCTTGACGCCAGCCGCGCGCCGTCCGCCATGGCCTTGAATTTGGCAAAGACCACGTCCGGGTCGACCGCCGCCTGGCCGACCCAGGTGCCGAAGCCGCAATCGGAGCCTGCGATCACATTCTCGCGGCCGACAAGATTGGCGTAGCGCGCAATGCGTTGCGCGATCAACTCAGGATGCTCGATGAAATTCGACTTCGATTCGATCACCCCGGGGATGAGCGCCTTGCCCTCCGGCAGCTTCACAGTCTCGAACAATGTCCATTCATGGGCGTGTCGCGGATTGGCGGCCTCGAGCGAGATAGCGCTCGGCCGCGCCGTGAACACGATGTCGATGATGTCGCCCAGTGCCACGTCGCAATGGTGCGGGCCCTCATAATTGCCCCAGCACAGATGCATGCGTAGCTGTTCGGGCGGGATGTTGGCGAGCGCGTGATTGAGCGCGGCGATATGCAGGCCGGCGCGCTTGCGGAACTCCGCCAGGCTCAGATCGGCATACTGGATGTGGCGGCCCATGGCGAGATCGGGACAGTCGATCTGCAGCACAAATCCGGCTTTCGCCACGGCTTCATATTCGTGACGCATGGCATCCGCGATGGCTTCCAGATATTTTTCCTGGCTCGGATAGTAATCGTTGCGGAAAAACAGCGACACCACGCCGGGCGAAGCCGCGCTCATGAATCCGCCTTGCGAAGTGACGCCATCGAGCGCGCTCTTGAGATTGGCCGCGTCCGTCACGGCTGCCTGCGCGTCACGCACGGTGATCGGCGCGTTGCAGGCCGGCGTCTTGCGGCGCGAGCGGCCGGGATCGCCGAACACGCGCTGTGCCAGCTTCGGGAATTCGGCGAGGTCCTGGTAGACGAAGGTATTGCCAGTGCCGCCGAAGCCGGCGAGGCGGTCCTTCACGTAAGTCGCATAGCTCGGCTTCGACATCTCGCCGTCATTGATGAGGTCGATGCCGGCTTCGGCCTGCTTGCGCACAATCTCGGCGACCGCGTCTCGCACCCGCGCCGCCAGCGCCGCCGGATCGACCGGGACGCCTTCCTCCTTGGCGTACATCATGCGGATCAGGTCGTCGGGGCGCGGCAGGCTGCCGGTATGGGTCGTTAGAAATCGCTCGCTGCGCAGCATTGCTTTCTCCAACCGGGGAACCATAAAGCAGGCCCGATGGCCTATCCACCAGACTCGGCGCGTTGACAGGGCTGCCTCAGCCCCCTATGAACCACGCCAAACCAGCCCCAAAACGCCTTTGAGACCGAGCCATGAAAGTCCGTAATTCGTTGAAATCCCTGCGCGGGCGCCACCGCGACAACCGGCTCGTGCGTCGCAAGGGCCGGCTTTACGTGATCAACAAGACTCAGCGCCGCTTCAAGGCCCGCCAGGGCTGATCCGGCTGCAAGGCCGTCATTCGCAAGCCGTCCCAAACAAGCGCTCGACGCAAGCCTGTCGCGCAACCCAGTCACGCGCGTTTGATGCGGTCCGCGGCTTTGTTTCGAGCCTTGGCGGGTTTAAACTTGCGTCATGCGCTGGCGATTCCTCCTGCTCGGGCTTCCGATCGCGGTTTTGACTGCCACGGTGGCGCGGGCCGCTGATCCCAAGGACCTGATCCAGCCGCCGGCCAAGCTGCCGAAGGCGCAGTCCGGCGATCCGACCCGCAATCTCGATTTCCTGTTCGACGCGCTCAAGATTGCCCCCGATGACGCGACCGCCAAGGCGATCGAGCAACGCATCTGGGCGATCTGGTTCGTGTCGCCGAGCGACACCGCAAACCTGCTGATGACGCGTGTGCGCGCCGCGGTCGAGGACAAGGACCTCGATCTGGCGATACAGTTGCTCGACGCGATCGTGAAGATCCGCCCCGACTATGTCGAGGCCTGGAACCGGCGCGCCACCATCCACTTCATGAAGAATGAATATGGCGACGCGCTTGCCGATATCCGTGAGGTGCTCAAGCGCGAGCCGCGCCATTTCGGCGCCTTGTCCGGCCTCGGGCTGATCCTTCAGGACATCGGCGACAATTCACATGCGCTCGAAGTGTTTCGGCGCGCGCTGGCGATTTACCCGCGCATCGAGCGTATTCCGGACACGGTCAAGACCTTGCAGGAAAAAGTCGAGGGCAAGGATATCTGACCCGCATCCAGCCGGTCGTCGCGACCGTATCTGTCGCATAGGTACGGTCCATTGCGTGTGATACTTCTCATCGTTCTCGGTATCGCGATTGTCCTCGCGCTGCTGGCCGTCATTACGATGGTCGGCACGGCGTGGATTGAGCGCGCCAACCCGCCGGCAGGCCGTTTTGTCGCGGTTGATGGCGGACGGTTGCACGTTCTGGAACTGGGCCGCCCCGACGCGCCGCCAATCGTGCTGCTGCATGGCGCCAGCGGCAATCTCGGCGACATGCGGCTGGCGCTTGGCGAGTGGCTGGCGTCGGGTTACCGCGTCATTCTGGTCGACCGGCCGGGGCACGGCTGGAGCAACCGTCCGGATCGCCGGGGCGATGCCACTCCGGCACGGCAGGCCGCGCTCATCCATCAGGCGCTGACGCAAATCGGAGTTGGCCGCGCCATCATTCTTGGCCATTCCTGGGGCAGCGCGGTGGCGACCGCCTATGCGCTGGCCTATCCGCAGGATGTCGCGGGACTGGTCCTGCTGGCGCCGGTGACGCATCCGTGGCCGGGCGGCGTCGCCTTGATCAATCACATCGTCACCGCGCCGCTCATCGGTCCGCTCATCGCCCGCACGGTGATCCTGCCTGCCGGATACATTCTGATGCAGTTTGGCGTTGCGGCGGTGTTTGCGCCGCAGACGCCGCCCGATGACTATGTCCGCCGCACGTCGTTGGAGTTGCTGCTGCGGCCATCGGAATTCACCGCCAATGCGGAGGATCTGATCGCGCTCAAGGCGGCCGTGACGCTGCAGGCGCCGCGGTACGGCGAGATCCGCACGCCGGTCTCGATCATTTCCGGCGACGACACCGATACGATCGTCTCGACCGAGATCCATTCGCGCGCCATCGCCGCGCAACTGCCGCAGGCCAGGCTGACGGTGCTGCCGGGGGTCGGGCACATGGTGCAGTACGCCGCGCCGGATATCATTTTGCAGGAAGTCGATCGGGTGGCGGCGGCGGGCGTCCGCTAGAGCGGCCTAGACATCGCCGGCATTGTCCTGGCCGACGAAGGCCAGCCGCAACATATTGGTCGCGCCCGGCGTGCCAAGCGGCAATCCGGCGACGATGATGACGCGCTCGCCGGCTTTGGCGAAGCCCTCCTTGAAGGCGATGCGGCACGCGCGGCTGACCATGTCGTCCTGGTCATGGGCGTCCTCGGTGACGACGCAATGCACCCCCCACACCAGCGATAGCCGCCGGCCGGTCGCGACATTCGGCGACAGCGCGACGATCGGCGACTTCGGCCGCTCGCGCGACACCCGCAGCCCGGTCGAGCCCGACGAGGTCCAGCACATGACCGCGGAAAGGTCGAGCGTCTCGGCGATCTGCCGCGCTGCGTCGGCGATGGCGTCGGCGCCGGTCGCCTCCGGCTCGGCGCGCTGCGCGCTGATGATCGAGCGATAATTGGAGTCGTGCTCCACTTCCTCGGCGATGCGGTTCATCATGGCGACGGCTTCAGTCGGGTATTGTCCGGCGGCGGATTCCGCCGACAGCATCACCGCGTCGGCGCCCTCGAAGATCGCGGCGGCGACGTCGGAGACCTCGGCGCGAGTCGGCACCGGTGAACTGATCATCGATTCCAGCATCTGCGTCGCCACGATGACCGGCTTGCCGGCGCGCCGGGCCATGCGCGTCATCTGCTTCTGCACGCCGGGCACCTTTTCCAGCGGCATTTCGACGCCGAGATCGCCGCGCGCTACCATCAGCGCGTCGGCGGCGTCGAGGATTTCATCGAGCCGCGTCACCGCCTGCGGCTTTTCGATCTTCGCCATCACGGCCGCGCGGCCGCGGGTGATCTTCTTTGCCTCGGCGATGTCCTCCGGCCGCTGGATGAAGGACAGCGCCACCCAGTCGATGCCGGTATCGAGCGCGGCTTCGAGGTCGGAGCGGTCCTTCTCGGCCAGCGCGGAAAACGGAATGGTCGAATCCGGAACGCTGACACCTTTTCTGTCGGAGAGCCTGCCGCCGACCTCGACGCGGGTGGCGATGCGGCTCGGGCTGGATTCGGTCACGGTCAACCGCACCTTGCCGTCGTCGAGCAGCAGCGTATGGCCGGGTTGGGTGGCGGCGAAAATCTCGGGATGCGGCAGGTAGGCACGGCCCTTGTCGCCGGGCGCGGCGTTGCCGTCGAGCACGAAGCTGTCGCCTTTGACGACCTGGACCGAGCCGCCGACGAAGGTGCCGAGCCGCAGTTTCGGCCCCTGCAGGTCGACCAGAATGCCGATCGGCCGTTCGAATTCCGCTTCGACAGCCCGGATCATGCCCACCAGTTCGCGCATGCGCTCATGGCTGGTGTGGCTCATATTGATGCGGAATACGTCGGCACCGGCCTGAAACAGCCGCGCGATCATCTCAGCGGTCGACGAGGCCGGCCCGAGCGTGGCGACGATCTTGGCGCGGCGCAGCCGTCTCATTGCTGAGGACCTTCCTTGGGGGTGTCCTTGGGAGTGTCCCTGGCAGGTGGCGAGGTCGCATTGGGCGCGCCGCGCGGCGTGGTTGAGGACGATGGCTGCTCGGCGCTGTCGGTCAATTGCACGGTCCAGGAGCGTTGCTCACTGGTATCGACCTCGAAATAGCCGGTGCGGTCATAGCCGCGCGCCAGGCAGTCCTCGGTGCCGCGAATGGTGAATTCCTTGTCGCGGGAACACATGAAAGCGTGGCCTGACCATTCGCCGCCACGGTCATAATCGACCGCGTAGATGTAATAGTAGCGCGCCACCAGCCCGCCGCGCAGCAGGGTTTCGCAGGAGCGGGCGGAAATGTTCCACCAGCCCTCGGTGATCCAGCCTTCGGCGTCCTTGTAGCCGAGCGCGACGCCGACGCGGCCGCCGGTATTGTTGCAGAGGCGGAAATCGGCCGAGGCCGGGCGGCCGAACGCGGCCAGCAGCAATAGCGCGAGCGCCGCCGGCGCGATGACGCGATGGCAGCAGTCGCGGACGAATTTGCGGACCGGGTTCACGATGGATTTGTTGCGCTTCGGCAGGGATTTCGCGTGATAGCCTAGCCCCTGTCAACGACGATGACGCGGACATCGTTGACATTGGTGTAGGTCGGGCCGGTCTGGAGCAGATCGCCGAGCCTGGTGAAGAATTCAGTCGAGTTGTTGTCGGCGAGGTATGCGGCAGGATCGAGGCCGAGTGCCCGGGCGCGGGCGGCGGTGGTGCCGTCGGCGAAGGCGCCGGCAGGGTCCTCGGCCGAACCGGCGCCGCCATCGGTGCCGTCGGTATCGGCTGCAAGCGCGCTGATCCCGGGGGCGCCATCGAGTGCAAGCGCCAAAGCGAGGGCGTATTCCTGATTGGGCCCGCCACGGCCATTGCCGCGAATAGTCACGGTCAATTCACCGCCCGAGACGATGACCGTCCGTTTGCCCTGCGCTTTGAGGCTGCGCGCCAGCTTGCCATGCGCGGCGGCGACGTCGCGGGCCTCACCTTCGACGCGATCGCCCAGCGACACGCATTCGTAGCCCGCTTCCGTCACCTTGGCCTCGACGGCTTTGATTGCGTCGAGCGGCCGCGCCGCGATGGTGAAGCTGGTATTGGCGAACACCGCATCGCCCGGCTTCGGCGTTTCATTGGTCCCGTTGGCTAGCGCACGCGTCACCGCCTCCGGCAGGTCGAGCCGGTAGCGCGCGACCACGTCGCGCGCATCGGCGAGCGTCGTCGGGTCCGGCACCGTCGGTCCGCTGCCGATCGCGGACGGCTCATCGCGCGGCACGTCGGAAATCGCCAACGTCACGACCTTGGCCGGATAAGCGTGGCGCGCCAGCCGGCCGCCTTTGATGCGCGACAGATGTTTGCGCACGGTGTTGATCTCGCCGATATTGGCGCCCGAGCGCAGCAGCGCCCGCGTCACCGCCTGCTTGTCGGCAAAGGTCAGGCCGGCGGCGGGCGCGATCCAGTTCGCCGAGGCGCCGCCCGACATCAGCACCAGAACGAGGTCGTCGGCGCCGGCGCCGTCGGCGAGCGCCAAGGCGCGCTCGGCCGCTTTCAGCCCTGCTTCGTCCGGAACCGGATGCCCAGCCTCGACCATGGTGACGCGCCGCGTTGGCCGGCCATAGCCGTGGCGTGCCACCGCGATGCCGTCGAGCCGTTGCGCCGGAAATTTCAGCCGGTCGAGATAATGCGCCTCCGCCGTTTCGCTCATCGCGCCGGCGCCCTTGCCGGCGGCCAGCACGATCAAGCGGCCTTGCGGCGGCGGCGGCAGCAAAGCCGGCAGCCAGCCGGCCGGGTGCGCGGCGGCGACCGCGGTGTTGAACAGATCGAGCAGGAATTGGCGTGACTGCGGCGTCATTGAGATCCCGGCCGTTCCGGCGCGCATTTGCCATCGGCGCCGCCGCTATGGCAAGCGGCCGGGCGGCTGATTATCTTGGTGATCGACGCCGCAAAGGACGCAGAGCATGGACGACAAGACCCGCACCGAACTCGAGGCCGCCGTTTACCGGCGCCTGGTCGAGCACTTGCGCGAGCGCACCGACGTGCAGAACATCGACATGATGAATCTCGCCGGCTTCTGCCGCAATTGCCTGTCGGACTGGATGAAGGACGCCGCCGAGGCCAAGGGCCTCGCAATGTCGAAGGAGCAAAGCCGCGAGACCGTGTACGGCATGCCGTTCAGCGAATGGAAGGCAAAGTACCAGAAAGACGCCTCGCCCGAGCAAAAAGCGGCTTTCGAAAAGGCAAGCCCCAAACATTGAGCTGTGGAGCCATGTGAATGTCGGGGGCTTCCGGCCGCCGGGAGCATCCGCGCGCGCAAATTTCCGGCATGACAGGCCGAGGAAAGCGCCCGTTCACGTGAAGGAGATTGCGATGCCTGCCAGTGCAGCCGCCGCCAAAGCCGACCAGCCCGCCACCCGTTTCGCCAAGGACCAGCTCAAGTCGGTCATCGAACGCATCGAGAAGCTCGAGGAGGAAAAGAAGGCGACCTCCGACGACATCAAGGAAGTCTATGCCGAAGCCAAGGGCTCAGGCTTCGACGTCAAGGCGCTGCGCACCATCGTGCGGCTGCGCAAGCAGGACGTCGACGAGCGCAAGGAGCAGGAAGCGGTGCTCGAGACCTACATGCATGCGCTGGGGATGCTGAACTAGCTCCTGCGTATCCCGGACGCGGTGCAGCGCGCAGCGGTGCACCGCAGATCCGGGATCGTAAAAAATTCGGATATTTGGCGATCCCGGGTCTGCAGCGCACCACTTCGTGGTGCACTGCGCCCGGGAAAAGCATCAAGGCAGTGACGCTGTCCGGACCGTCGAATTGAGCGTCGCCAGGAACACCACGGCGTGGCCGGTGAAACTGTCGGTGCGCAGCCCGTCATTCGGATCGGCCGAGAAGCTCATCATCACCACCGATGTCGGCTTGCGCATGAACTCAAGCAATTGCCGGGTGTCGACATGGCCGACCCGCATCACCGTCAGGTATTCGCTGACGCTCGGCGTCAGCATGGCAGCCCGCAGCCACGGATTGTCGAAGCGATAGCCGGGCTGCGCTGCCGTGAGCATGGCCGGCGCGGGCGGGGCAGGAAGCGGTTGGGCGGCGATCGCTGGCGCCAGCTTCGGCGGCCGCGCGCCCATCGGCTTGGCGCGGGCGGCCGGGTCAACCGGGCTTTCCGCGGCATAGCCGAGCGCCTGACCGGCGCTGGCGGTGATGACAGGATCAGCGCTGGCCAATTCAACCGGCAGCGCCGGGCGCGGCGTCGGCAGCGGCATGTGCGTCGGCGTCACGACCGCCACCACGGGGCGGCCTTTCGGCAGCGGCACGATCACCGTGGTCGGCACCTGGATCGGCGCACTCAGGCTCGCCGTGACGATCGGGGTGCGGGCCTGCGCCGGCAGCGGTAATGCTTGGTTCGTTTTCTCGACGGGGCTGCCGAACAGCAAGTCGGCTAGCGGGCTGCGCTGCTGCGGCCGGTCGGCTGCTGCGGCGAGCTGCTCCTCCGGCGCGCCGATCACGCCGGCATTGCGCGCCGAGGCCAGCGACACCGAGGAGGGCGCATTGCCGCGGCTCTCGACCTCGGCGAGCGCCAGCGCATAGCCTGGCAGCGGAACGCCATCCGACGGAATATGCACGGTGCGGCCATCCGGGAACACCTTGACCAGTTGCTGGCGCGTCATGCGCGGCCAGTGCCGGATCGAGCCGGTGTCGAGATGGACGAACGGCGAGCCGGAGGTCGGATAGAAGCCGACGCCGCCGCGCTGCATGCGCAGGCCAACTTCGCGAATCGTCTCCAGCGACACGCCGGGAATATAGAAGTCGATGGCGTCGCCTTTGGTGTGCAGGCTGTATTGCGCGACGCCGCTCGAGCGCGCGCGGAGCATTGAATTGGTGTCGGGCGAGCGATAGCCGCAGATGATCTGGATCGCCTCGCTGCCGCCGGCCTCGCGATTGGTTTCCCACAGCAGGTCGAACAGATGCGGATCCATGTCAACCTGCTCGTTCTTGCGCCAGTCGCGCATGAACCAGTCGAGCTTGCGCAACGCCGCGTCGTCGTAACGGCCGTTGCGCTTGTAAGTGATGGTGATGTCTTCGCCGGTATGGGTGTGATGGAAAGAGATGGTGCGGGTATCGCCTTCGGCGATCGCGGTCTGCAGGCTGCGATTTCCGGCGATCAAGCCGAGCGCGGCGACGCCGAGGCACGTCCCGGCGCGGACCAGCCAACGCTGCACTGAATGCTCACGCGCGATGCGTCCCAGCACGATCCCGTCCCAACCCCACTCGCGTCACTCTTGTGTGACAGCGGGCCAAAACATCGACCCGGAAGCCACAAGCCCCGCACCTTTAACCGGGCCGGTTAACGTGTGCTTAGCGCGCGAATATGCGATTTCATTAACTATAAGGAGGACTGTGGCGAAAAACGGACGCGCCGCCCGAAGGCGGCGCGCCGAAGCAGACGCTCAAAGTTCCATCAGCGGAAGATGCGCTCGAAGAACGCGAACGGGTTCTTGGCTTCGCGGCGCTCGACGCGGCGCAGGATTTCCTGGTTGCTTTTGGCGGTCGCGAGATCGCGCTTCGGGTCCTGCGGCGGCGCGACGTCGGCGACCTTGCGCTCGTCGCTGCCCAGGATGGCGTGGATGCGGGAATCGAAGCCGTACAGGTCCTCACGCAGTTGCAGCTTGCCGGCGTCGTCGACGAAAGCCGTCTGGTAGGTGAGGTGGACGACCGGGCGGTTGACCAGCTTCCAGGTGTGCTCTTCCTTGCCGAACATGCCGTAAAGCTGCTGCGAGTTCGGCGACGGCGGGGTTGCCGCCATGGCCAGCACGATCTCGCCGAACTTGGTCGGATCTTCCACGCGCATGCAACCGTGACTGAAGGCGCGCTTGTCGTAGGAGAACAGTTTCTTCTCCGGCGTGTCGTGCAGGTAGACCTGGAACTTGTTGGGGAAATTGAACTTGATGCGGCCGAGCGCATTGGCGGCGCCGGGCGGCTGCACCACGTTGATGTTGCCATCCGGGCCGCGCTTCACTTCGAGGCCCATGCGGTCGAAAATATTCGGGTCACTGTCGTAGAGCGGCAGCAGCTCGTTCTGGATGATCGATTGCGGCACGTACCAGGACGGATTGACGATGACGTTGTCCATCGACGCGCTCAGCAGCGGCGTCGGCGTCTGCGGCTTGCCGGCGACAATCTTGGTGCGCCAGATCACGTCACGGTCGCGGACCACCTTGAGCGTGTAGTCCGGGATGTTGACCATCACGTAGCTCTTGCCGAGGTCGCGCGGCAGCCAGCGCCACCGCTCCATGTTGGCGGTGACGCTGTCGATCTGCTTGCCTTGGCTCATCGGCGCCGGGCCGTTGATCTTGGCCAAAGTGCGGGCATCGAGTGCGCCATTGGCCTGCAGGTTGGCGTGCTTCTGCAAGGCGGCGACGGCGCGGGCGAGATGCATGTCGTAGGTCGTGTCGGCCGGGTTGTTGACACGCAGCTGCAGCTTCTCGCGCAGCTTCGGCACGCGCGCATCCTTCATGCCGGGCTTGAGCACCGGACCATCGGCGATGCGGTCGTCCGGCACCGCCATGTCGGCGCTGGCATTCGAGCGCAGCGCGGCGAGCTTGTCCTTGAGCGCCTTGAAGCCGGCATGCGGCGGATTGAAGCTCTCGAACGTCGCATTGACGTCGCCGGCGTTAATCACGTCGCGCAAAACGGCGCCGGGGTCCGGCGTGTGGTTGCCGTAATCGACATCGGACAGAACCCGGGTCGGCGCGATGCGGCCGATCTCGAGATGGCGAGCGTAATCCAGCACCGAGTTGGTCAGTTTGATGTCGCCTTCGGCGAGCGCATCGGCGCCGGTGAAGGTGCCGAATTCCGGCACCGGATAGTCGGCAGGATCGAGGCCGTCCGCCGCCGCGTTCTTCAGCCGCGCGATCGTCGCCTTGGCGCGCGAGGTCAACAGCCCGTCCTTGATCCAGATCGGCGCGTAATTGTGGGCCTTGTAGTAGGCCTCGGCGGCCCCGCGCTCGGGCGCGCGCGGCATCATGCGATCGAGCTGCCGGCCGGCGACCATGCTGCGCAACTTGTCGGAAATCTGCGTGTCGCTCGCGGCCAGCAGCCGGTCGAGCGTGCCCTTGATGTCGATGCCGCTGTCGGATTTCTGCGTATCGTCGGCGGCGGGGGCGGGCGCCTGTGCAACGGCCGGCGCGATGTCGTCGTCGCGTTGTGACGGCGCGGCCGCAGCCGGCACCGGCGCGACGCTGCGGCGGGAATAATCATTGATCGAAGCCGGCGGCGGCTGCATCGAGCGCACCGAATTTGGCGCGCCGAGAGCCGAACCGCCCGGCGCGATGACGGCGAGCGTCAAGGCCGTGCCGGCAAGAAGATGTTCGATAGAAAATTTACGCATCACCAACTCCACAACTGTCCGGTCTATTATGCGTTGGAACGCCCGCGCGTTCGACGCATTTCGCATGACAATTCGGATTACGGCTAAGCGTCGTGGTTAAATTAACCGCCGCTATCCGACTGCCGCGTCTTCCGGATTCGCCGCCTCGAGGCCGAGACTTTCCAGCTTGCGGTACAGCGTCGAGCGGCCGATCTGCAGGCGTCGCGCGACTTCCGACATCTGCCCGCGATAGTGCGAGATGGCGAACCGGATGACGTCCCTCTCTACTTCATCTAGCGAGCGGACATGGCCCTGCGCACCGGTCAACGGCAGCGAAGCCGCCGGCGTGGTTAATTCGCTCGAAGAGCGCGGCGCCATCGGCATAACGTCGGTCAGCATCGGTATTGTGAGCATTGCGAGAAGCGCAGGGCTGTTATCCGAAACGCTGCGCGCAAGCTGCGGAAATTCGTTAACGCCGAGCATCTCGGTTTCGGCGAGCACCACGGCGCGGAAGATCGCATTTTCCAGTTGCCGCACGTTGCCCGGCCAGCGATGGGCCGACAGCAATGCCAGCGCGTCGCCACTGATGCCGCCGACACGCTTGCCTTCTTCCGCAGCGAAGCGGGCGATGAAATAACGTGCCAGTTCGGCGATGTCCTCGGGCCGGGTCCGCAGCGGCGGCACCGTGATCGGGAACACGTGCAGGCGATAGAACAGGTCCTCGCGGAAGCGGCCGGACTTCACGTCGGCGATCAGATCGCGATTGGTGGCCGAGATGATGCGAACGTCGACCCTGACGGATTTGCGGGCGCCGACCGGTTCGATTTCGCTCTGCTGCAAGGCCCTGAGCAATTTGACCTGCGCGGCGAGCGGCAGTTCGCCGACCTCGTCGAGGAACAGCGTGCCGCCGTCGGCCTCGACGAATTTGCCGGCGTGTTTTTCGGTGGCGCCGGTGAAGGCGCCTTTCTCGTGGCCGAACAGAATCGACTCGACAAGATTCTCCGGCAGCGCGCCGCAATTGACCGCGACGAACGGCTTGGCGCGGCGCTCGCCGGTGCCGTGAATCGCCCGCGCGATCATTTCCTTGCCGACGCCGGACTCGCCTTCGATCAACGCCGGGATGGCGGACGCAGCCGCTTTCTCCGCGCTGCGCAGCACGGCCTTCATCGCCGCCGAGCGGGTGATGACGTCGGCGAATGTGAGAGTGCCGTCGCGGCTGCGCTTGAGCCGCTGCAATTCGCCGGCCAGCGCCCTGGTGGCGAGCGCGTTGCGCAGGCTGACCTGCAGCCGCTCGACGCTGGCCGGCTTGACCACGAAATCGGTGGCACCGGCCCGCATCACCGACACCACATTGTCGATGCCGCCATGGGCGGTCTGCACGATCACCGGACTATTGCGGCCGGCCTGCCGCATCCGTTCCAGCACGCCCATGCCGTCGAGGTCCGGCATCACCAGATCGAGGATGACGCAATCGACCCGGACGCCCTGCGGGCCGCACAGCAAGGTCGCCGCGGCATCGCCGCCATCGGCCGTCCAGGCTTCGTAGCCGAAACGCTGCACCATGTTTTCTATGAGACGACGCTGGACCGGATCGTCATCGACGATCAACACTACTTGAGGCATACGAACTCCAGAAACCGGAAACCCAATCGGCTGTGCCGAATTGGTGCAATGTCGCCGAACAGCCTTAATGGCTTGTTAAACCGAGGTTCGACTGAGGCCCTGTGCGGCTGGAGACCTGCAACATGCATTCCCATTCGGTCGAGCCTTGGACCCACGGCCATGTTTTTCTGGGTGCGCGGCATCGGCGCAATGAGCGGCGCGTCTGGGCGGTGGTGGCGCTGACCGTCGTGATGATGCTCGGCGAAATCGTCGGCGGACATATTTTTGGTTCACTCGCGGTGGTCGCCGACGGCTGGCATATGTCGACCCATGCCGCGGCATTGGGCATTGCCGGCCTCGCTTACCTGTATGCGCGCCGGCACAGCCAGGACCCGCGCTTCACGTTCGGCACCGGAAAGCTCGGCGATCTGGCCGCCTTCACCAGCGCGATATTGCTGGCCGCCATCGCCCTTGCGATCGCCTATGAATGCGTCGAGCGGCTGAACGCACCCATCGTGATCTATTATCGCGAAGCCATTGCGATCGCCGGCCTCGGCTTTGCCGTCAATATCGTCAGCGCCTGGCTGTTGCGCCACGATCATCATCACCACGCCGGTCCGGGCCATGAGCATGGCCGCCACCATGACCGCAACATGCGCGCCGCCTATGTGCATGTGGTGGCCGACGCGGCGACCTCGGCGGCAGCCGTCTGCGGTCTCGGCGTCGCCTGGCGCTTTGGCTGGCCCTGGATCGATCCGGTGGTCGGCCTTGTTGGCGCGGCGGTGATCGTGAGCTGGGCGCTGACCCTGATCCGTGACTGCGGTGCGGTGCTGCTCGACGTCGTGCCGGACCGCCGGATCGAAGGTGCGATCCGCGCCCGGCTGGAGGCAAACGGGGAGCGGGTCACCGATTTGCACCTGTGGCGGGTCGGACCGGGACACCAGGCTGCGGTGATTGCCTTGGTGACTGACGATCCGAAGCCGCCTTCGGTCTACAAAAAGCGGCTGGCCGGCCTGCACGGCCTCAGCCATGTCACCATTGAAGTGGAGCCTTGTCCGGATCATTGATTGGTCACAAAGATATTTTTTGTGGCAAAGGCTGATTCCTCATTTCCTTGTCACGCCCGGCTGCTCTGGTCATTCTCACGGAAATCATATCGCCATGCCGAAACGCGCCACTGCCGCCAAGTCCACCGAATCGAAAAGACTCGGCGCGCTGCCCGAATGGAATCTGGCCGACCTTTATCCGGGTCGCGACAGCCCGTCGCTCCAGCACGACCTCGAGCGTGCCGATGCCGACTGCGTTGCCTTCGAGCACGACTTCAAGGGCAAGCTCGCGGATCTGGCGCAGACCGCGCCAGCGGAACTCGCCGCGGCGGTCAAGCGCTATGAGGCGATCGAGGACCTGATGGGGCGCCTCGGCTCGTATTCCGGCCTGGTTTACGCCGGCAACAGCACCGATCCGGCGGTCGCGAAGTTTTACGGTGACATGAATGACCGGCTGACCGCAGCCTATGTGCATCTCCTGTTCTTCACGCTCGAGCTCAACCGCATCGACGATAAAGTCGTCGAGGCGGCGATGGCGGAGCCTGCGCTCGGCCATTACCGGCCGTGGCTCGAGGACGTTCGCCGCGACAAGCCCTATCAGCTCGAGGACCGGGTCGAGCAGTTGTTCCACGAGAAATCGGTCACCGCCTATTCGGCGTGGAATCGTTTGTTCGACGAGACCATTGCCGGTCTGCGCTTCAAGCTTGCCGGCAAGGAGTTGGGCATCGAGAAGACGCTCAACGTCATGCAGGACGCGGATGCCAAGAAGCGCAAGGCGGCGTCGCAGGCGCTCGCAGCCACCTTTAAGGCCAACCTCCGGCAGTTCGCGCTGATCACCAACACGCTCGCCAAGGACAAGGAAATCTCCGACCGCTGGCGCGGCTTCGTCGATGTCGCCGATTCGCGGCATCTGTCGAATCGCGTCGAGCGTGAGGTCGTCGAGGCTTTGGTCGATGCGGTGCGCGCTGCCTATTCGATGCTGTCGCACCGCTACTACAAGCTCAAGGCGAAGTGGTTCGGCAAGACCAGGCTGGCGAGCTGGGACCGCAACGCGCCGCTGCCCAAGGTCGCGCAACGCACCATTCCATGGAACGACGCGCGCGCCACGGTGCTGACCGCCTATGGCGCGTTCTCGCCGAAGATGGCGGAGGTCGCCAACCGGTTTTTCGAGCAGCACTGGATCGACGCGCCGGTGCGGCCGGGCAAGCAGCCGGGCGCCTTCGCGCATCCGACCGTGCCATCGGCGCATCCTTACGTGCTGCTCAATTACCAGGGCAAGCCGCGCGACGTGATGACCCTGGCGCATGAATTGGGCCACGGCGTACATCAAGTGCTGGCGGCGCCGAACGGCGCGCTGATGGCGCCGACGCCGCTCACTTTGGCCGAGACCGCCAGCGTGTTCGGCGAGATGCTGACCTTCCGCAAGATCCTCGCCGACACTAAGGACAAGAAGCAGCGCAAGGCGATGCTCGCCGCCAAGGTCGAGGACATGATCAATACGGTGGTGCGCCAGATCGCGTTCTACTCGTTCGAGCGCAAGGTGCACATCGAGCGGCGCAATGGCGAGCTGACCGCGGAGAAACTGTGCGAGCTATGGATGTCGGTGCAGAGCGAAAGCCTCGGGCCGGCAATCGAGCTCAAGGAGGGCTATGAGACCTTCTGGTGCTACATCCCGCATTTCATCCATTCGCCGTTCTACGTTTACGCCTACGCGTTCGGCGATTGCCTGGTGAACTCGCTCTACGCGGTTTACCAGCAGTCGGAGTCGGGTTTTGCCGAGCGCTACCTCGCCATGCTGGCGGCCGGCGGCACCAAACATTACGCCGAGCTGCTGGCGCCGTTCGGCCTCGACGCCAAGGATTCGAAATTCTGGCAGGGCGGCCTCAACGTCATCGCGCAACTGATCGACGAGCTTGAGGCGCTGGACCGCGGCTCGGCTAGCGTTTAAGATAGCCCTCTCTTCTCAACGTCATCCGCGCCGGTGATTTCAACTTCAGCCGTCGAGGATTTCCCCAATGAAAATACGCCAATTTTGCGCCGCCATGCTGCCCTTCGCCGCCACGGCGATTGCTGCCGCACCCGCCTGCGCGGACATGACGATAAAGTTCGCCAATCTTCGCCCCGACGCCAATACGCTTGCGGCCTATGTCAGTTTCGGCGGCGGCGGTACATTTACCGCGACGGACATCAAAACCAATGCGGCACTCGCCAAGGGCGTGTCCTATCCGGTCAGCAGCCTGACCAAGGGCATATCGATCCACGAGTTCAGCAGCGGGCGCATCTATGTCTCGCTCGGTGCCAAACTGGTGACGCCGGTCGCCGGCAACGGCTTCAGCCCGAATTTCGACAATCCGAACCTGAAGGACTTCGCCACGCGCTGGGACAAGGTCGAGATCACTTTCGTGCCGGGTTCGGGCGGCGCCAATCTCTCGGCGCAGGATTTCTTCGGCATACCCCTGAAGATCGTATCGAAAGGCGGCGGCCAAACGGCGACGACGCTGACCTGGCGTTCAGACACCGCGCCGATCATGTCGGCGCTGGCCAAGCTCGCAGGCTCGGCCGTCATTACCAAGACCAATGCCACCGGCGCCATCGCCAAGGGCGGCCAGGGCGTCACCGTGCCCGGCATTTCCGGCAAGGTGGTGCGGATCGTCAGTCCGGCGAGCGTCGCGCCGAAGAACGCGGCCGGCGCCACGGTCTATCCGAGCTTCGCCGCCTATGTGAAATATCTCCGCACCGGCAATCCGAGCAATCCCGGCCAGCCGGTCAAAACCTCCATCGTCGGCAATAATGGCGCGATCGGGCAGGGTGGCCCGTTGCAGACCTACAATCTGGTCGCAACCGTCGCCAACAGCGCAGGCACGATCGGCGGCGCGTCAGTCATGACCGGCGATCTGGTTCTCACCGGCTCGGTCAACAGCGGCGCCGGCAACGTCGCCACGACGATTCTGGTTGCCGCCGCCAATCTCAGCGATCACGCCATCTATGGCGCCAATCCAAGCTACAGCATCGTCAAGGGCGCCAACACCAACGCCATCGCCGAAAAAACGCTGGCGGATTACTTCGCGGCGCTGAATTTCGGCTTTCCCGGCAGCGCGGTCAATAATCCCGACGAAAACGGGACCGCGATCGGCGCTTCGCCGTCCTGGACTTGGTACGGCAACCGGCCGAACGGCGTTAATCGAAAGCCGCTGCCGATCAAGGATGCGTTCGCCTTCGCCCAGCCGGCGAAGAAGACCTACTACAATGGGTACGCCGCATATCTGACCGGCGTCAGCGATGCGTACGGCTTTGCCTATAACGACCGGTTGCAATCGCCGCTGGCTCCGTTGGGCGATGGCTCGGTGCTGACGCTGTCGGTGCTGCCGGACACGCAGTGAGGTCGGCACGGTATTCGGTTGGCTAGTCGCAGCCCTTGCGGCCGCCGCGGGTCGAGAGCTGATAGTAGAAGCACTGCATCTTGACGTCCTGCGCCGGCTCGCCATTGCGCTCGTAGCGATAGGTGTTGCGGAACAGGTCGGTGTCTTCGTCGCGGCCGCAGATCATCCTGTGCTTGTGCGAGATCCGCTTCGATGAGGTTTGGGTGAACACGACCTTCTGTGTCTTCTTGTCGGCGTCGATCAGCGAGAACTGGATCGGGGTCTCGTCAAGCCCGTCGACGCTGTCTGGCCCGAACTCGGTGTAACTCCCCTTGCCTTGCTTGAGCGCGCTGATCGTGTCGCCGACCGTGTCCGCGGTGAATGGTTTCGACTTGCCGGCCGGCGCCTTGCCGGTGACGACGTAAAGTCCGTCGCGATTGAAAATGATCTGCCGGTCGTCGAGTTGGCCCTGGCATCCGAACGACAAAATGGCGGCCGATGCGCTGCCACTCACGGCGAGCAGCAGTCCCAAAGCCAGCAGGACCGACAGATTTTGCAGCATGCCGGGTCGTTTCATTGCGGCTCCTTCCTATATTGGTAGCACAGTGACCGCCGGACGTTCATGACCGATCCCGAAAAGAACCGCTTTTCCGCCCGCGCCAGACGCTACGCCCGCGTCAGCACCAATGTCGGTGGCGTCGCGGCGCGGGTCGGGGCGCAGCGGCTGTTCGGCATTCGCGGCGGCCGCGCCGGCAATGCCTTGGCGCTCGCCGCTGCGCTGGGCGGGCTCAAGGGCCCGATCATGAAGGTGGCGCAGCTCCTCGCCACCATTCCCGACGCGCTGCCGCCGGAATACGCGGGCGAGCTGATGAAGCTGCAAAGCGAAGCGCCGCCGATGGGTTGGGCCTTCGTGCGGCGGCGGATGGGCGCAGAACTTGGCGCCGGCTGGGAAAAAAAGTTCAAGGCGTTCGAGCATCAGCCCGCCGCGGCTGCGTCGCTCGGCCAGGTGCACCGCGCGCAATCGCTCGACGGCAAGGATCTCGCCTGCAAGCTGCAATATCCCGATATGCAGTCGGCGGTCGAGGCCGACCTCAAGCAGTTGCAACTTCTGTTCGCGATCCGCCGCCGCTTCGAAACCGCGATCGACACCTCGGAGATCGTGCAGGAGATCGGTGCGCGGCTGCGCGAGGAGCTCGATTATGTGCGCGAGGCAAAGCACGTCGCGCTATATCGCGCGATGCTCGCCAAGGAGAAGGCGGTGCGCGTGCCGCAGGTCTGGCCGGAGCTGTCGACAAGGCGGCTGCTGACGCTCGATTGGCTCGAGGGCCGCAAGATGCTGGAATTCAGGGCCGACAAGCTCGGGGTGCGCAACCGGCTCGGCCATGCAATGTTCACCGCGTGGTGGCTGCCGTTCTGCCTTTATGGCGTGATCCATGGCGATCCGCATCTCGGCAATTATTCGGTGTTCGACGACGGCAAGGGCAAGCCGGCCGGCATCAATCTGCTCGACTATGGCTGCATCCGGATTTTCCCGCCGCGCTTCGTCGTCGGCGTGGTCGACCTCTATCATGGACTTGAGCGCGGCGACGACGATCTGGTCGTGCACGCCTATGAGACCTGGGGCTTCAAGAAGCTCAATCGCGATCTGATCGAGACGCTCAACATCTGGGCGCGCTTCATCTACGGGCCGATGCTCGACGACCGGGTCCGCACCATTGCCGATGGCGTCAAGCCGTCGGAATACGGCCGCCGTGAGGCGTTTCGCGTGCATCAGGCGCTCAAGCAGAAGGGCCCGGTCACGGTGCCGCGGGAATTCGTGTTCATGGACCGCGCCGCGGTCGGGCTCGGCGCGGTATTCCTGCATCTGGCGGCCGAACTGAATTTCCACCGTCTGTTCAACGAGGCAATCGAGAATTTCTCCGTGGCCAAGGTCGCCAAGCGCCAGGCCGCGGCATTGCGCGCGGTCGGGCTCACCTCTCCGGTGTAATACGGCCCGCGAATATTGCCCTCCCGGCTCAATTACGCTAACTGCAAAGCGCTGGCTTTTCTGGAGATTCCGCAATGGCCGATCACGGCACCGTCGAATACGCGACCGCATCCGGCAACGACTATCCGGCCCATGAGCAGACCTATGTGAGCTTCCTCAAGGTCGTGAAATGGGGCGTGATCTCGATTGTTATCCTGCTCGCCCTGATGGCTTATTTCCTGACCTGAGACCCGGCATTTCGCTTCGCTCGAGGGCTTGATGAAGATTGCGATTGCCGCCGAAACCGACCCGGGCGAGGCGCGCGTCGCCGGGACTCCCGACACCGTCAAACGGATGATCGCGCTCGGCGCCGAGGTCGCGGTCGAGGCCGGCGCCGGCCTTCAGTCCGGCATTCTCGATGCCGATTATCGGGCCGCGGGGGCCAGCGTCAGCGCCGGTGCAGTCAAGGACGCCGACATCGTCCTCAAGGTGCGCCGCCCGTCGGCTAAGGAATTGAAGGCCTACAAAAAAGGCGCGTTGGTCATCGCCATCATGGATCCGTATGGCAACGAGGCCGCGCTCAAGCAGATGGCCGATGCCGGGATCGTCGCCTTTGCCATGGAGCTGATGCCGCGCATCACCCGCGCGCAGTCGATGGACGTCTTGTCGTCGCAGGCCAACCTTGCCGGCTATCGCGCCGTGATCGATGCCGCCGAGGAATATGGCCGCGCGTTGCCGATGATGATGACGGCGGCCGGCACCGTGCCGGCGGCCAAGGTGTTCATCATGGGCGTCGGCGTCGCCGGCCTGCAGGCGATCGCCACGGCGCGCCGGCTCGGCGCGGTGGTTACCGCGACCGACGTGCGGCCCGCCACCAAGGAGCAGGTCGAGAGCCTCGGCGCCAAATTTCTCGCGGTTGAGGATGAGGAGTTTAAGAACGCGCAGACCGCCGCAGGCTATGCCAAGCCGATGTCGCCGGAATATCAGGCCAAGCAGGCGGCGCTGACCGCCGAGCACATCAAGAAGCAGGACATCGTTATCACCACCGCGCTGATTCCCGGCCGCCCGGCGCCGCGGCTTGTGACCAAGGAGATGGTCGCCTCGATGCGCTCCGGCTCGGTGATCGTCGATCTCGCGGTCGAGCGCGGCGGCAATGTCGAGGGCGCCAGACCCGGCGAAGTCGCCAAAGTCGGCGACGTCAAAATCGTCGGCTACCTCAACGTGGCGGGCCGCATCGCCGCGTCCGCCTCGGCGCTTTACGCCAAGAACCTGCTCACCTTCATCGAGACCTTGATCGATAAGAAAGAGAAAAAGCTCGCGATCAATTGGGACGACGAGATCGTCAAGGGCACTGCGCTGACCCGCGACGGCGCCGTGATTCATCCGAGTTTTCAGGGGAAAGCTTAGCCCATGGACCACATCGCAACCGCGGTCGATCCCTTCGTGTTCCGGCTGTCGATCTTCGTGCTGGCGGTGTTCGTCGGCTATTACGTCGTCTGGTCGGTGACGCCGGCTTTGCACACGCCGCTGATGTCGGTGACCAATGCGATCTCCTCGGTGATCGTGGTCGGCGCGCTGCTCGCGGTCGGCGTCGCGTTGGTGGCGAATGACCAGGGCCCGATCTGGGCGCGCGCTCTCGGCTTCGTCGCGCTGATCTTCGCGTCAGTGAATATTTTCGGCGGCTTCCTGGTCACCCAGCGCATGCTGGCGATGTACCAGAAGAAAAAGAAGTGACGACGATGGGCCGTAGAGGGAAATCTTTCACCATCACCCTGAGGCGCTCGGTCGAAGGCCGAGCCTCGAAGGGCGACGGCCCCGGAATCAGTGCCCGTCATCCTTCGAGGCTCGCTGGGCTCGCACCTCAGGATGACGGCGTGGGGGTGCACGAATGAGCCCGAACCTCGTCGCGCTGCTCTACCTCGTCGCCGGCGTGCTGTTCATCCTGGCGCTGCGCGGCCTGTCGAGCCCGGATTCGAGCCGGCGCGGCAACCAGTTCGGCATGATCGGCATGACGATCGCGGTGCTGACCACGCTTGGCGCCCACCCGCCGACCGATGCGGTTTCCTGGGCGCTTGTGGTCGGGGGCATCGCCATTGGCGGCGGCGTCGGTGCGGTGATTGCGCGGCGCGTGCCGATGACCTCGATGCCGGAACTGGTTGCGGCCTTTCATTCGCTGGTCGGCATGGCGGCGGTGCTGGTCGCCGCTGGCGCCTTTTACGCTCCGGCTGCGTTCGACATCGGCACCGAAGGCCATATCCACCAGGCCAGCCTGATCGAAATGTCGCTCGGCGCCGCGATCGGCGCCGTCACCTTCACCGGCTCGGTGATCGCCTTCCTGAAATTGTCCGGCCGTATGAGCGGCAAGCCGATCCTGCTGCCGGGCCGCCACATCATCAATATCGCGCTGGCGCTGGCGCTGATCTTCTTCATCTACGGCTTCTACGTGTCGCAGAGCGCGATGGATTTCTGGCTGATCATCGCGATCTCGCTGACGCTCGGCGTGCTGATGATCGTGCCGATCGGCGGTGCCGACATGCCGGTCGTGATCTCGATGCTCAATTCCTATTCGGGATGGGCCGCGGCCGGCATCGGCTTCACGCTCGGCAATTCTGCGCTGATCATCACCGGCGCGCTGGTTGGGTCGTCCGGCGCGATCCTGTCCTACATCATGTGCAAGGGCATGAACCGCAACTTCTTCTCGGTCATTCTCGGCGGCTTCGGCGGCGAGGTGGCGGGGCCGGCGTCCGGCGCCGAGCAGCGGCCGGTCAAGCTTGGCTCGGCGGAGGACGCCGCCTATATCCTGAAGAATTCCACCAAGGTCATCATCGTGCCCGGCTACGGCATGGCGGTGGCGCAGGCGCAGCACGCTTTGCGTGAGATGGCCGACAAGCTGAAAAAGGAAGGAGTCGAGGTCAAATACGCCATTCACCCGGTCGCCGGTCGCATGCCGGGCCACATGAACGTGCTGCTCGCCGAAGCCAACGTGCCCTATGACGAGGTGTTCGAGCTCGAGGACATCAATTCGGAATTTGCCCAGGCCGACGTCGCCTTCGTGATCGGCGCCAATGACGTCACCAATCCGGCGGCGGAGGACGACAAAACCTCGCCGATCTACGGCATGCCGGTGCTGCAGGTCTGGAAGGCCGGCACCGTGATGTTCATCAAGCGCTCGCTGGCGTCAGGCTATGCCGGCATCGACAATCCACTGTTCTACCGCGACAACACTATGATGCTGCTCGGCGACGCCAAGAAGATGACCGAGTCGATCGTCAAGGCTTTGTAATTGCGCGGTGGGCTGCCGCTGTCCGTGGCCTCAGGCCGACGCAGCGACCGGCTCCGCCACCGGCACCACGCTCGGCGATTCAGTGTCAGGACCACAATAACGAAAACGATGGCCGTGCAGCGTGACCGTCGGCCACAGATCGAAATGGCCGGCGCCGAACGCCCCGATGCGCCGCGCCAGATCGTCGCCCGAGATGTCGGCCGGAACGTCGCACATTGTCCGGTAGAGCCGCTGCGTGGTCTTGCGGCCGGCCCAGCGCACCGGCAACTCCGGCAGCGGCTCGCGCCGGGTCGCCAGATCCGCGGCGAGACGCCAGAACAGCCGCGCCACGCTGGCATAGGCCATGACTCCGAGCTCGGCGACGGTGGTGTTAAGTGGGACGCCGAAATAATCGACCGCGACGATCGGCCCGGCGTCGACCTTCTCGACCATGACGTGCGCGGTCGCGCCGAATTCGCCGGCGCGGTCATAGGTCGCGAAATGCGCCGGCATCCATCCGGGGTAACGCGGCGAGCCGGGGTGAAAGTTGTAGGCGCCATAGCCCAGCGCAACGAGAATCCGTCCCGGCACCAGCACCGACGTCACGAATCCGATCAGGCGCGCGCGGCGCAGCAGCCGCGGGCTCAGGGCGGCCAGCTCCGCCGCGCTGGCGGCATGATGGATCGCTAGCTCGGTATTGTGGGCGCGCAGCGCCGCGCTCAGCACCGGGGCCTCGGTTGCCCCGGTCAGCAGAATGACGGTGTCGAATGCCGAGGCGCGCAAGTGTCAGGCCGTTACATTGACCTGATTGCTGGAGGCCGCCGGCGTCGAGGTGCCGCTGGCATCGGCCGGCGCTGCAGCGGGCTGCATATGGCCGCCGCCGTGGTGGTGGCCATGACCATGGCCGCCACGCGAGGCCAGCAATTGCTGCTGCAACGCCGCCAGAGCCTGCTGCGCCTGCCCGATATTGCCCGATTGCAAGGCGCTCCCGATCTGGGCGAGCGCCTGCGACAGCGGGCTGTTCGGGTTGCTGTTGCCGGCTTGTGACAGCGTCGAATAGGCGCTTTGTGCGGCGGTAATGTTGCCCGACTGCAGGGCGCTGACCATCTGGCCGAAGGCCTGACGAATCGAGTCCTGGCTGCTCGACGGTGCGGAAGCGGTAGATACGGAAGAAACGGCTGCTACGGCCATGACACGTCTCCGACGGGATCTCGGTCCCGAAAGAATCGCGTCGCCCCACGGCGCCGGTGTAAGACGCTCACGCTTTCAAATGGTTAATGCCGTGGGCAGGAAGCCGTTGCGGCGGCGGATTTTATGCAAGTTTAATGGCGACACGCGCCAGGTCGGCGCCAGGTCCGCGCCAGGTCGCGCCAGGTCCCCGCCGAGTCGATGATCGCGGCGCGCAGGCAACCAACGCGCCGCCGGCGCGTTGGTTTTATGGGCGATTTCATGGAGATTGCCCGATGTCCCCCGCAATACGCAGCTTCGGCATTATCGGTCTCGGCAAGATGGGCGCCGACCTCGCCCTCAATGCCATCGGCAAGGGGTTTGCCGTCGTCGGGCTCGACCTGCACGCGGTGCCAGACGAACTCACGCGCGCCGGGCTGAAATCCGCGGCCGATGTCGCAGGCCTTGCCGCGCTGCTGCCGCAGCCGCGGTTGATCTTCCTCTATGTGCCCGCCGGGCCGCCGGTCGATGCATTGCTCGCGCAATTGGCTACGGCGCTGTCGCCCGGCGACATTATTGCCGACGGCGGCAACTCGTATTGGGGCGATTCGATTCGCCGGCATGCCCGCACGAAGCAACACGGCATCCACTTCATCGACGCCGGAACCTCGGGCGGGCCGTCCGGCGCGCGCGACGGCGCCTGCTTCATGGTCGGCGGCGATGCCGAACCGGTCGCGATGATCGAGCCGATCCTGCGCAAATTGGCCGTCGAAGGTGGCTACGTCAATGCCGGTCCCGCTGGCGCCGGCCATTTCGTCAAACTGGTTCATAACGGCATCGAGTTCGGAATGCTACAGGCGATCGGCGAGGGGATGGACCTGCTCGTCCATTACCGCGACACACTGCCGATCGCCGACGTGCTGCAGTGCTGGGAGCATGGCTCGGTCATCAGGTCGTGGCTGATCGAGCTAATGGAAAAATTATACCGGCAACAAGGCCGTCTCGATTCGGTGCCGGACTACGTCGAGGACACCGGCGAGGTGAACTGGCTGGTGGACGACGCGCTGCATATGGAGGTGCCGATCCCGGTCATCACCCAGTCGGTGATCCAGCTTGTCGCCTCGCGCGAGGGTCGCCGCGAAGCGTCCCGTGCCGTCGCCATGATGCGGCATGGCTTCGGCGGTCATCCGTATGGGGCGAATGCCGGGGTCGCGCGCGAGCGCCATACCGGCCGCGTCGGCGGTTTCATTCCGGCCGGACCGGTCGGAGCCGCGCCGTGAGCGATATCGGACGCAAGATTTGGGCGATCGCCGAGGGCTATATTCCGCCGGCATCGACCGGCACGACGCGCGAACTCACCAGCCACGAGACCGTGTGCATTCTCAATGCCGGCAAGACGCCCGCGCATGTCGAAATCACCGTCTATTTCGCCGACCGCGCGCCGGTCGGGCCTTACCGTGTCACCGTCGAGGCCGAGCGCACCAAGCACCTTCGCTTCAACGACCTTCGCGATCCGGCGCCGGTCCCGCTCGGCACAGATTTTTCCAGCGTCATCGTCTCCGATGTCCCGATTGTGGTGCAGCACACGCGGCTGGACACGCGGCAGCCGGCATTGGCGCTGCTCAGCACGATCGCGTTTGCCGACGGCTAGCGATCAACACGCGACGGTGCCGCCCCTGATGCGTTGCCGCCCAATAAAAACGCCGGCCTGCTGGTCATGCAGGCCGGCTTATTGGCGCGGGTCGCCGGCGCAGTTATTCGGCGACGAACGACGTGGTGTCGGTGTTGCGGTTATATTTCAGGGTAATCTTGTCGATCGAGCACAGATCGACGTTGCGCCACATGACGTCCGGATAGCCGGGATCGGCCCACGAAATCCGGATATTCCATTTGCAGCCCCTGTCGGCGTTGTTGAACTTCACATACTGGCTGGCGCCGTTCGCCATCACGCCGCCGATCTCGTTGTCCGACCAGTCATTGTCGCCCGGATTGTTGAAGCCGAGGAACTTGATGCCATAGCCGGTGCCATTGACCACGGTGACGTTGCGATTGTCTGCAGCGAACGTCGCGCTTGCACTCAAAACAGATGCTGCCACTGCAAACGCGAGAAATAGCGATTTCATGATTGCCCCTTTGTCATTCCAAAACGCCTCCCCTCGAAGGCGCGCCTTCCAAAAGCGCTCATATCCTTGCATGAGCAAGCGGGGATTTTGGCATATATTTGAAATAAAAAAAGCCGCGCGAATCCGCGCACCGGCCATGCAGGGGCCGCGCAGGCACCGGCGCGGCCGTGATTAGTTCTTGTGCGGTTCGACCTTATGCGGTTCGAGGTCCGGCAGCACCAGGCTGACATGAACCTGCAGGCCCTCGGGGCGGAAATCGACCTCGGTTTCGGCATTGATCTGCCGCGGCAGGACGGCCTCAAGCAATTGCGTTCCGAAGCCTTTGCGTGACGGCGCGGTGACCAGCGGCCCGCCGGTTTCGACCCAGTCGAATTCCAGCTTGCGCCCTGCCGCCTCGGTCACAATCCGCCAGTTCACGTCGACGCGACCGCCCAGCGTCGCCAGGGCGCCGTATTTGGCGGCATTGGTGGTCAATTCGTGCAACGCCATGCCCAGAGGCACCGCCTGCCGGGTGGCAATCTCGACCGGCGGCCCATTCATCCGCACTCGCTCATCGTTGCTGTCATCGAACGGATCAAGCTCGTTACGCAGCATCACCTCGAAGGAAACCGAGGTGCGGGTGGCGTCGGACATCAAAAGATGGGTGCGCGCCAATGCCGAAATGCGGCCGATCAGGGCGTCCTTGAAGCCTTCGATGGTCTCCGAGGTCTTGGCGGTCGAGCCGACAATGGCCTGGGCGATCGCCAGCGTATTGCGCACGCGGTGATGCACTTCCCGCACCAGCATCGAGTGCTCGGCCTCGGCGCGTTTGCGATCGGAAATGTCGACGAGCATGTTGACGGCGCCGATCAGCCGGCCGGCGTGATCGTGCAACGGCGTCGGATAGGGGATGATCGGCACCCGCGTCCCGTCGGGACGCTCGGCGATCGCCTCGATGCCGCGGATCGCCCGGTTCTCCTTGAGCGCGACCGCCATCGGGCACTCGGCGTGCGCCAAAGGCGTGCCGTCGGGCAAATAAAGCTTCCAGGAGCCGCACCACTCCGAGGATCCGAGCTGGGGCCGCTGTCCCCAGATTTCCGCGGCCGCCTCGTTGAAGTAGGTGATCCGCCCATCCGCGTCGGTCGTGTAAAGTGCGGCCGGCAAGGCATCGAGCAGGCCGCGAAAACGTCGCTCGCGCTCCTGCTGGCGGCCTTCGGCGGTTTGGCTCAGTTCAATGATATTGTTGGGGTTTTCGTCGCGCGCCGTTATGGCGCGATCGAACTCGTCTTCTAAAAATCCGATGTCTGGGTGCATGTCTCTACGCAATTCCCCCGATACACGTCCCCAGCCTGGCGGCCGTCCGTTTATTGTGGCTCCGCGAGCATTCACGCGCTAGCGGTTGTGGGGCGCTTTGGCTCCCAGGCCACAACGCAAAAACTGACATAAGGTTGCAAAGAATCTGTCACCGGCCGGCAAGTTTGGCGAAACCCTACGGTCGGTCACCCAGCGCTCGGACCATGACCAAGGCGTCGACCAGGCCCAGCCGGGGGTGGTCGAACGCCGATGGCAGACGGCCGACAATCTCAAAGCCCAGGCTTTGCCACAGCCGTACCGCCCGCTCATTGGACCTGATGACGAAATTGAACTGCATGAAGCGAAAGCCGCGCGTCCTGGCCTCATTGAGCGAATGTGCCGCCATGGCGCGGGCAACGCCTTGGCCCATGGCGGCCGGGTCGACGATATAGCCGCAATTGGCGACGTGGGCGCCGCCGCCGCGCTGATTGGCGCGCAGGTAATAGGTGCCCAGAATCCGGCCGTCACCCTCGGCGACAAACACCGCATGGCCCGGCGAGCGCCAATAGGCCAGCGCATCGTCGCGGGAGATGTCGCGCGGCAACGGGTAGGTCTCGCCGGCGCGGAACGCCGGGCCGATCACTCGCCAGATCGCGTCGTCGTCGTCGGCTTGTGCCTTGCGGACGCGCAGGTTGCTCATGGCTCGGCCTCCGCGACGCTAGAACGTCTGATAGGTTTGACCCAGTTTGCCGCCGACGCGTTCGAAGCCGTCGCCGGCGGCCTTGTTGGATTTGTCGATGTTCATGGCGCGCGCATAGGAGCCGGCGGCTTTTTCCTTGTCGCCGAGCCGCTCATAGGCGAGGCCGCGGCTGCTCCAGGCCTGCAGATTCTGTGCGTCGATGCCGACCGCGCTGTCCAGATCGTCGGCGGCATCCTTGTAGCGATTGACCGCGATGTAGCTCAGGCCGCGCGCGACATAGGGCTCGGCCTGCTGCACCGACAGCCCGATCGCGGTGGTGAAGTCGTCGATCGCGTATTGATGCTGCGACTTGGTTTGATAGAGCAGGCCGCGATTGTAATAGGCCTGCGCATTGTCGGGCCGGATTACGATCGCCTTGTTGAAGTCTTGCAGCGCCTGCAGATTTTTCTTCTGGTCGCGATACAGAACGCCGCGGCCGAGATAGGCGGCGTCGTAATTGGCATCGATGGCAAGCGCCTTGTTGTAATCGGCGAGCGCGAGATCGAGCTTGCCGGTCTGGCGTTCGACCAGCGCGCGATTGGCATAAGCCTGCGCGTAATTCGGATCGATCGAAATCGCCTTGTCGAAATCGGCGATCGCTTCGGGATAGCGGCGAGCCTGGCCGAATACCGTGCCGCGGACATTGTAGGCTTGCGGATCGTTCGGGCTTTTCTGCACCACGTCGGTGAGCGAGGCGATATTGGCGGGCGAGGTTGCATAAAGCGCATCCTCACTTTCCGGACCGGTGCTCACGGCGGTGTTCAGCGCGGTGGAACAGGCGCCGAGCATCAGCGCGCAGAACACGAGCAATCCAACCGTTCGTCGCCGCGAAAGCGGGGACCCAGAGGCCATTCGGTCTGTCGCTGAAGAACTGGATTCACGCTGGCGCGGGAATGAACGGACTATGGATCGGTCGATGCTCATGCAAAAACAATAGCGCGGGCCACACCGCCCGCGCCACGTCAGCACGCAAAAAATCCGATCAGCCGAAGCGGCGCGGACCACCCGGACCACCGGGGCCGCCGCGGCCTTCGCCCATGACGGGCTTCGGCTTGGAAGGAAGCAGACCTTCGCGCTGCATTTTCTTGCGCGCCAGTTTGCGGGCGCGGCGGATCGCTTCCGCCTTTTCCCGCGCTTTCTTTTCGGAGGGCTTTTCGTAATGACCGCGGAGCTTCATCTCGCGGAAAATCCCCTCGCGCTGCATCTTTTTCTTCAGCGCCTTGAGGGCTTGATCGACGTTATTGTCACGGACGAGAACCTGCACGCGTGCTCCTTTGTTAGTGTCGTGGTCCGAGGGATTAGGGTTCGAAAGGCCGCTCAAAGTGGCCTTTTGAGTCGCGCGGCAATAGCAGAAAAGGCCTTAAGAGTCCACGATCCGCTTTGCCGGCCGGCGGCCCGGTGTTGTTATAAGGCCTGGGGGTACAGATGGTTGCAGCGCCGCCTGTCGACAAGGATGCCCGGCCGAGCCGCCGGGCGGCGGTCCGGTTCGTTGCCGCCGTGGTCGGGGCGGCCGCTTGGCCGCGATGCGCCGCGGCGCAATGGCCTAAGATCTCGGAGATCAGCCAGGCCTCGCTGAACGCACGGCGCGACATGGGGCGGCTGGTCTGGCAGGCCGACAATCTGCTGCGCCAGACGGTCGCCGACGGCGATGAGCGGGCGTCTGCCGCGGTGCGCCGGTTCCGGGCGGAGCGGGCCGCGATATCGCGCAACATGGCGGCCCTGCTGAACAGCCGGGTCAGCGAGGATGACTGGCCGCTGCTGGTGCCGCCGAGCCAGATCGAGCTCCAAATGGCGATGCAGCCGCTGGCGATTCGGCTGGCGCCCTCCGGCGCCGCGGTCGAGGCCGCGGCCGCTTCGCCGTTGCCCGCAATTGCCGCGGCGCAAGGCGATACCCTCGCCGATACCCTCCTGGTCCTGATCTTCGGCTGCCTCGGTTTCGAACGAGCAGGGCCGGGCCTCGACGGGTTGCTGGCGCGGCTGAAGCAGGACACCGCACTGCGCTCGGCACTCGACAATCTCGCGGGGGCGTTGCGCTTGCGCCGTTACGGCATTGCGGCATTCGAGATCGAGCGGCTGATGCGGCTGGTCACCGGGCCGGCCAATGCCGCCGCGATCGCGGAACTCATCGGCAAAGACGGGCTGCGGACCGCCTATGCCGGGGTGGTGCTCTATTTCGTCCCGTTTGCCGGCTGGGGGTATTTCACCGCCTATGTCTTGGCGACGCTTTACGACAGCCGGGAGGCGATCGGGCCATTGCTGCGCTAGCGCCCCGGCTTTTGCCCGAAAAATAACCCACAGCCGGAATTCCATCCTCCGAAGGGTTTGGTGTACACCTGATCGTTTCCAATGAAGGGATTGGGAACCGTGAACATCCAGATGTCAGACCGCCTCACCACCAAGCATCAGCTCGGCGCCTTGGTCACCGAGGGCAAAACCAAGAAGATATTCCAGATCAAGGGCGGCGCCGACCTGGTCGCCGTGATCGCCAAAGACGACATCACCGCCGGCGACGGCGCCAAGCACGACATCATCCCGGACAAGGGCCGGCTCGCCAACGCCACCACATCGAATGTCTTCCGCCTGCTCAAGGCCTGCGGCCTGCCGGTCGCCTTCGTCGAGCAGGACAGCGCCACCTCGTTCGTCGCGCCGAACTGCACCATGCTGCCTTACGAGGTGGTGGTGCGGCGCGAGGCGCACGGCTCCTACCTCAAGCGCACGCCGCAATTCGCCAAGGGCCAGCTTTTCCCGAAGCTGGTCGTCGAGTTCTTCCTCAAGACCAAGGACAAGAACTGGAAGGGCAAGCCGCTGATCGCCGACGATCCGCTGATGGCTGGACCGAAGGACGGCAAGATCGAGCTGTTCAATCCGGCAAAGCCGATCGTGGGGCAGGAGCCGTTCCTTGTTCTGTCGGAAGCGGACGTGTTCACCCGGCCCGACGAGGCGAAGCTTTATCCCGACATGAGCCGGATCGCCCGGCAGGCATTTCTGGTGCTGGAGAAAGCCTGGCAGCTCGAAGGCGGCCGGCTGGTCGACTTCAAGGTTGAGTTCGGCTTCGACGCCAAAGGCAACCTACTGCTCGCCGACGTCATCGACAACGATTCCTGGCGCGTCGTCGAAAGCGGCGGCTATATCGACAAGCAGGTTTACCGCGACGGCGGCGCGCTCGACGACGTCGCGGCGAAATATGCTCGCGTCGCCGACATTACCGGCCGCTTCCATATTCCGCAGCAGCGCATCATCCTGTGGCGCGGCTCGGACAAGGACAATCCCGACGCTTTCACCAAGGCGCTCGGCGACCTGGCGGAGCTGATGACGGTGGTGACCTGCTCGATCCACAAGGAGCCGGTCAGGGGCGCTGAAACGCTGTACCGGATGCTGCAGGAGGTGCCGGACAGCGTGGTGATCGCCTTCATCGGCCGCTCCAATGGCGCCGGTCCGGTGCTGTCGGCCTTGTCGGTTGCGCCGGTCATCACCGTGCCGGCGACCGCCAAGGAATTCCCCGAGGATGTCTGGTCGTCGCTGCGCGCGCCGAGCGCGGTGCCGGTAATGACCGTGCTGGAGCCGAGCAATGCCGTGCTCGCGGCGTTGCAGATTCTCTCGGCGCGCAATCCGCGCATCTATGCGCATGTGCGCGGCGAGATCGAGAATCGGACCGTCAATACAATGCGGCTCTGAGCGGAGCCTGAACCCTGGCAGGTGAGACTTGGCCGAGCATGACGCGCCGGATAAAGGCAGTGGACCTGCCGGACCGGCGGCATTGCTGGTGGCCGAAGTCGAGCGGCTGAAGCAGGAGTTGCGCGCCGCCCGTGCCAAGGTTTCCGAACTTGAGGCGCGCGCCGACGTCGATCCGCTGCTCGACATTCTCAACCGGCGCGGTTTCGAGCGCGAGCTCAGGCGCTCGCTGGCCTACGTCAAGCGTTACGGCACCGACGCCGTCCTGATCTATATCGATCTCGATGGCTTCAAGGCGGTCAATGACCGGCTCGGCCATGGCGCCGGCGACGAATTGCTCAAGGGCGCGGCCGCCGCGTTGAATCGCAACGTGCGCGCCTCCGACGTGGTGGCGCGGCTCGGCGGCGATGAATTTGCCATCCTGATGTGGAACGTCAGCGAAGCGCATGCCGGCGCCAAGGCGCGCGATCTCGAAAACGCGATCGCGGCCGTCAAGGTCAGGCGCGGCGCCACGGACATGGCGGTCGGCGCCTCGGCCGGCATCGTGGCGCTCAGCCCGCTCGATACGCCGGCGCAGGCGATCGATGCCGCCGACCGCGCCATGTATGTGCGCAAGCGCGAGCGCCAAGCTTAAAACCCTAAGCAATAATATCCGGCGTAATCGCATCCTCGACCGCGCGGATGCGGTCGCGCAGGATGAGTTTGCGCTTCTTCAGCCGCTGGATCTGGATGACGTCGGAGCCGGGCGAGCCCTGCAGCGCGGCAATGGCGGCGTCGAGGTCGCGATGTTCCTGCTGGAGACGCGCCAGCTCCTCGCGCAACACGCGTTCTTCTTCGGTCATGACCACCGCTTGGTCGGGCGCCGGTCCACGAGCGGCCGCGGCCATTGTGGGAATTATCGCGTTTTCCACAAGGCTGTTCAAGCGCAGGAACTCTTGCATAAACAAGGGCTTTACAGACGTTGCCGAGCGCAATTGACGGGCGTAGCATCGCGCTCAGGTCGAATCTGGACTAAACTTTCGCGTTCAGGGCCCAACTGATTGAGGAGACATGCTGCATGTCGATGCAATCGCACCTTGCGGAACTGGAAAAAAAGCACCGGGCGCTCGAAGAAGAGCTGCATGATTTGCAAGCTCACCCGGCCGCCGACGATCTGCAGATCGCCGAGCTCAAGCGCCGCAAGTTGCAAGTCAAAGACGAAATTACCAAATTGCGCCAGACCGAGAGCGTCAGCATTCACTGACGGCATCCTTGCTCGGACCATCAAGACAAAACCGCCGGCTCGCGAGCCGGCGGTTCTGCGTTTCAGGGGTTAACGGATAGCCGATTACCAGCGGCGCCAGTAAGGGCCATAGGCATAGCCATAGCCCCAATAAGGACGCGCATAGGGATAATAGCCGTAATAGACCGGCGGGCCGGCGACGTAACCCGGCCGGCCATAGACAACGGGCGCGTCATCATCGCCGTAATAATCGTCTTCGGCATAACGCTGCTGCGCGCGGTCGGCGCCGCGGTAATCTTGCTGGCCCGAGGCCTGATCGCCGAACTGATTTTCGTAGCCACGGCGCAGGCGGTGTAGGTCGGCTTGACGCGCCGCCGGTGGCGCGGCGCCGAGATTGCGCTCGACGGCGAAGCCTTCCTTGTCATTGTAGGTCACCTTGCACCAGCCGGCGTCGCATTCGCCGACCTCGATCGCGGCGCCTTTCGGGATCAGCGTGACGACGTCGCTCTTGGTGCCCGGCGCACTGCGCAGGTTGGTCTCGACCGAGAGCGTGATCGGCTTCGCAGCAGCGGCGGCGGTGAGCGCAATCACAGTCACCGCGGCAAAGGTGAAACGTGTGAGCAGCATGGCAGACCTCATCAGCGGGGCATTGTCAGCCGGATTTCACGATCAAACTTGGACATTTTCAAGTCTGCCGGCGCGGCAGTGGACAGATGCCGCCGAGCCGCCATATTGTGCTGGTGATCTGGGGCGTCAAAACCGCACGAGCTTGGCCATGACCCGTTTATCGAAAATTTATGCCGGTCTGTTCGCCTGCGCCGCCATCGCTTTGGCGTCCGGCGCGGCGCACGCCTTCACGTTCCAGAATGGCGATGGCGGCAGCGGCAGTTCGTTCGCGCCGGCCCCGTCGCCGTTCAACTCTCCGGATCCGGACAAGAAGTTTGACAGCAAGCCCGGCACCAACAAATACGAGTTCGGCAATACGTCGGTCTATATCGGCAGCGGCCAAGGCTCGGCCGACCGCGACTTCAGCACCGGCGTGAACCGCATGTTCTCGCCGCTCGGTCGGCCAGGAAATTAGCGGCGCCATCAGCGCCGGCTTTTCAGCCGGCGCACCAGATAATCGAAATTGATCGCGAATTGCTCGGGCTTGGCAATGTTGGCCTTGAGGGTTGCGATATCGGCGTCGGGAAATTCCGCAGCCGCAGCGCCGGCGGCCTCGCTCACCAATTGAATCATCGCCGCATTTTCCAGCATGATGGCGCTGACGACGGCGGCCTCGATGGTCTCGCCGGCGACCGCGACGCCGTGATTTTTCATCAGCACGGCGCGATGGGGCCCAAGCGCGCGTGCGACGCCCGCGCCCATCGCCGGCGTGCGGATCAGATTGATGGTGTCGTCGTAGAGGCCGAGCGCGTTGTGGAACAGCGCCGCCGGCTGGCTCAGCGCCCGCAACGGCCGGCCGCTGCCGGACAGCGCCACCGCGTAAGGCGGGTGCGAGTGGATCACGCAATTGACATCCGGTCGCGCCCGGTAGATTCCAGAATGGATGAAGACCTCGCTATGGCGGCGCGCTCTCCCGGCGACGACATGGCCGTCGAGATCGATGGTGAGGATATTGCCCGCCGTGATCTCGTCGAGCCCGACGCTGTGCGGCTTCATCAGGAACAACGGCGCCTTGCCGGACTTGGTTTCCGGCAGCCGCACCGAGATGTGGCCACGGGTGAAGTCACCTTGCCCGGCCGCGGCCAGCACCTTGCCGGCCAGCGCCAGTCTTCGTTTCAACGCCTCGTGCGCCATGGTGCCTTCATGATTGTCGCGTTCCGCCGGCGCGAGCATATCCGCTGCTTTTCGCTCGTGCTATGGTCGGGAAAAATAACGTTGCCGGAAATGCCTCGATGCCGAATTGTCCAACCCGCGGCCTCATCCTTGCCGCAGCGCTGATTGCCGGTGCCGCCGTCCACGCGCAGGACTATCCGAACAAGCCGGTCACGTTCATCTCGCCGGCCGCCGCCGGCAACAGCCCGGACGTGGCGACGCGTCTGGTCGCCGACCGGCTCGGCGCGATGTGGAAGCAGAATATCGTCGTCATCAACCGCCCCGGCGCCGGCGGCATGATCGCGGCGCAGGCGGCGAGCAGCGCGGTGCCCGACGGCTATACGCTCTACATGACGCAGGCCTCGACCTATACCGTACTGCCGGTGACGCTCGATCCGATGCCGGTCGACCTCGACAAGGCTTTCGTCCCGATCGCGCTGGTCGGCGAGCAGCCGATTGCGGTGTCGGTGACGCCCTCGCTCGGCGTCGGCACCGTCGCCGAACTGGTGGCGAAAATCCGCGCCACGCCCGGCGGCATGCTGTTTGCCGCGACCAATCGCGGCGGGCAGTCGCACCTGACCGGCGAGCTGTTCCAGCGCCGCGCCAGCGTGCCGATCAGCTTCGTGTCGGCAGCGGGCGCCGCGGCCTCGATCAACGACGTCGCCGCCGGCCGCATCCCGATCATGTTCGAGGGCATTGCCGGAGTCGCCGGCGCCTGGCAGGGCGGCCTGATCAAGACGCTCGCGGTCGGCGCCGCGAAACGCCTGCCGAATTATCCGGATTTGCCGACCATCGCCGAGACCATTCCCGGCTTCCAGTCGCAGGGCTGGATCGCGCTGATGGCGCCGGCCGGCACGCCCGACGCGATCGTGCAGAAGGTCAATGCCGACCTCAAGGCGGTGCTGGCGGATGACGACATCAAGGACAGGTTCGCCAGGATCGGCACCTATCCGCATTACCTCACGGCCGCCGACACCGGCGCCTACATCAAGACCGAGGAGCAGACCTGGTGGCCGCTGGTGAAGGAAGTCGGGATCAAGAAGTGAGGATCGCTCTCGGTGCAGCGGCCCTCGCGCTTTTGCTGTCAACTGCCGCGACC
>Ga0265325_10000279_pt1 | contig 36098 bp, 30 predicted proteins | sample 41420metaG_FD_202090 | JGI IMG/M metagenome (GOLD analysis project Ga0265325, IMG submission 202090) | Rhizosphere microbial communities from Carex aquatilis grown in University of Washington, Seatle, WA, United States - 4-14-20 metaG | ecosystem: Host-associated > Plants > Roots > Rhizosphere... | reverse complement strand
AACCGGCTCGTGCACTTGCCACGACCACGAGTTGCAGCGGGAAAAACACTGCGCCACGAAGGTCTTGATGCAGCGCGTTGAAGCCGCCCGCCTCGTAGCGCAGCAACAGAGGCGACGGAGAGGGAGCATGAGCGACGAAGTCCAGATCGACGGCTTGGGAAAGCGTTGCCATTGTTGCGGGGCGTAGCGCGCGGCCATACAATCCATTCTGTCTCGGTCCGAGAATGAGACCGGACCAAGCAAGCTGGGCAAAGGCCGACTCAATTCCCTTTCGTGGACGATTTGCGGGAGGTCTCACATGCGCAGAGCACTTGTTGCTCGCTTGGTGGCGTTGGCTGCAGTGTTGGCTTACCCGGTTGACCTGCGCGCTGACGAGGCAACTGCGGTTGCCTGGGTGGAGAAGCACGGCGGAAAAATCACTCGGGACGACAATCGGAACGGCGGGCCTGTCGTAAATGTGGACCTGTACCGCATAGGGCGATCGGATGTCACGGATGCAGGGCTGAAGGAATTGTCCTCACTCCGAGACTTGCAAAGGCTAAACATTGGTTTTTCCAAGGTGACAGACGCCGGATTAAAGGAGTTGGCCTCGTTCCGGAACTTGGAGAACCTGAATTTGTGCTTCACGCAGGTCACGGACGCGGGAATCAAGGAACTGGCGCCCTTGCGGTCCTTGCACACTCTGGACCTGAACTCTACGAAGATCACCGACGCGGGGTTGACGCAGTTGGCTTCCTACAAGTCCTTGCGCAACCTTACCCTGTGTTGCACGAACTTGACGGACGCGGGGCTGAGGCAGCTCGCCTCACTTGAGGATCTGGAGGCGATCAACCTCTTTGGCACGTCGGTGACGGATACCGGTTTGAAGCTTCTGGCCTCGCTCAAGTCGCTGCGCGTGCTCGAACTGGATCACACGCGGGTAACGGACACCGGGATGAAAGAACTGACCGCTCTCCAGAACTTGCAATGGCTCTCGCTGTGGAACGCGCATATTACCGACGCGGGGCTGAAGCAGTTGGCCACCATCAAGAGCTTGCGGAATCTGAATTTGCGTGGCACCCAGATAACGGACGTGGGGCTGAAGGAGTTAGCGACCCTCCATCAATTGCAGGAACTGATCCTGCAAACGACAGGTGTCACCGACGCCGGGTTGCAGGAATTGGGTTCCCTTAAGGCCTTGAGAAAAGTGTATCTGAACGGGACAAGCGTGACCGCGAGCGGGATGGCCGAATTGAAAAAAGCGTTGCCCGAGTGCGACGTCTCGCAAGTCCTCATCGAGTGACGGTGGGCTCGAATCCTTGATCGCCAGACAGGACCGGCTGCACGTCTGCGAGCCCCCAAGCCACTCCGCCGCCATTTTGGCGACGAGGCAGCCTGGGCAACGGAGCTTCCCTTTCGATCAGCACCCCACCATCGCCAGCTCGCGGGCCTCGTCCACCAGCCCGCCCCGAAACGCCTGCCAGTTCCGGCGGAGCTGGCCCTGATCTGCGCGACACGGCCGGTGGTGATGCCGAACATCCGTGCCGTGTCGCGACCGGTCTCGCCGGCGGCCAACGTCATGGCCGCACCTCGGCCCACGACTCAAATCTCGGGGACCACGGCGACGGCTCGGCACCAGCCGGCACTGGCTCCTTGGATTTTGACCGGAAGGCAAGAGACTAAAAAGCCATGCGACCGAGGAATTTGTTCCAGGTTTGCCAACTTCTCGATCTGGCAATATTCGCGCTCGATCCCGGCGAAATGGGCCGGCCAGATAAACCGGCCGTCACCGGTGCGCCGAAAGTCCGCGACCATGTCGGCGAATGGCCTGTCGAGCGTGAAGGCGTCGATACCGATCACCTTCACGCCGTGTTCGACCATCCAGAGCACACCTTCGCGCCCCAAGCCGGGCTGCCTGAAATAATCTGTCGTGCCCAGCCGCTTGTCGGCCCCGGTGTGTAGCAGCACGATGTCGAAGGGCCTGAGCTGATATTCGATTCGGACGAGAGCGGCTTCCAGGTCGGCGACCTCGATGAGCTCGCCGGCCGCCTTGTGCCGGAAGTCGAGCACAACGCCCGGCCCAAAGCACCACTCCAAAGGTACCTCGTCGATCGTCCGGGCCGGCTTGCCCTCGGATATGGGACCATAGTGGTAGGGGGCATCGACGTGCGTGCCGGTATGCGAAATCGCTTGCACCTCCTCGATCGCCCAGCCCAGGCCATTGGAGTAAATGAGATCCTCGGGCTCGACGCCGAAGAACTGACGCATTTGCTGGAGGCCCTCGCCCTCGTGGCGAATATACCGGATCTGCGCAGGAAGTGGCTCGCTGGAAGAGGCGTGCTCCAGAGGCACGCTCAGGTCGATCAGGCGGAACTTGCCGAACATCACACCGATCCTCGGTTGCCAAACGGTGCCCCGGCTCGCAACGGACATTGGCACCGCTGTTGATCGGCCGGTAGAGCTTCGCCGTTTGGGGCGCCAGGGCCAGCCGGCACCACCGGCCGGCAAACCTGGCCTGGATTGCCTATCCTCAGCGATTTATGTCCCGTGTCAACAGCAAGCTTGCGGTGGACGAATGCGGTTGCGGCCCTGGAACGAGAGTCTGCGAACGCCGACGCAAACCAGACCCGACAACATTAGGGCGCAATAAACTGCGACGAAGACGGCCTCTGACGATCGCGCTTGCAAAGGTTGCGGCGTCAAGAAACGTGTCTCAACCCCTTGGTTTGCCGTGGATGGAGCACGCTCGGTTAATTCGAAGGGCGAAGTTGCGACGCAAAACGACGATGAACGAAAAGAGACCGTCCGCCCCATCCCAGGAACAGCGACGAACGATACTGGCACCGCACGATCGCAATGGCGGAGGGGCGCGACGGTACGCGGCGCGCCGGCCATTTAGGGTTATCGCAGGCTTTGGTTGGCGGATGCCGAGCCCCTGTCGTCATGGCACCGCCCAACTCGTCGCAGGCGGGAAGGTGCGTGACATTCCTTGGCGCCGGCGCGCGACCGCCCGCGGCAAAAACTCCTGGTGCTCCTTCGACATTCGCTCCACTACTCAAATAGTACCGTCCGGCCGTGGGCGATGGAACAAGTCTTAGGCAGCAAGTCTCCCGAAAATAATAGTTGTTCCGTCGCGAGGAGGCGAATTTTTTTGCGCTCGTGCGAAAAAGGGAGGAAAGAATATGGAACGGCGCGGACGGCAAGCGTAGCATGAAGCTTATGGAACGCCTTGAACACCGTAATGAAGAAAGGGCCGTCTGGAGCGAGCAGCTTCATTCTCAGTTCATGATGTTCCGCGAAGTGATCATCTCCGTTTTGCACCATCCAAATCGTCCGGAGAAGCAGGAGATCATGGACGAGATCGACCGCGATTTGGACGAGAAGTACAGGCAAGCGGAAATCAGTCTTCAGGAAAAACTGAGTTTGAAGATGCTTCTGGAGGCCGGGTATCTGGGTAGCTGAAAGTCCGGCCGCAATGAAGCCAGCGGAAGGGAAGACAGGATGAACAGGATGGAACCCCGCCTTGCGATCACTCTCCAAATTCCATCCTGCCAAGCGTTCCATCCTGTCTAAAGAACATGCCGTTAGTCGTATTGGATCGCTGCCCACCACCTCACGGATGAAAAGCAATCGGCACCATCAAACGCCATCCGTGGTATTGCCATGCCATCAGTGGGTATTCTTGCCCATGCTGTGTACTACGCAGGCCAGCTCGCGGCATAAAATCTTCGCGGGCGACAAAGAAAAAAGGCGTTAGTAGTACGGTTCGACCACGGCCTTGCGATCGCGCCGAATTCCATCCTGCCATCCAACTCGCCAGGTAGAGCCCTTACAGTGTGGTGGTCGGCGGACTCTAGCCCATTACCACAACTGCGGCTGCGGTGGAAAGTAACAGCAGGACATCAACGATCGACACGGCGATCCACCACCCGCTGTTTGGGCGACCGAGAAACCAAGTGCCTACGTCGAGGGCCGCGAAAAACAGGCAGAAGATTACTGCAAATACTTTTAGCGGCGACATGAAGCCATTCTACCATGACGGCATCAAATTGCTCGGCGAACGTTCAAGCCACCACAGACTTGGGACGCCGCCTCGCGCAGGCGCTTGACAAATAAGACATGCTGTCTTAAAATCGGTGCGGTTCGTGAACAGGGAACACCGAATCGAGGTCATGCTGCCATGAAGAGGTTTTCTTCGCCGGCCATCGATTGCCGGCTCGTCGTTTGGTTCGAGTCGGCGCGACGCAAACTGCTGGAGGCCGGTTTGGCCGATCGCGGCGACAAGCCGCTGGGTTATTGGGCGTTACCGAGCGATCGGCACCTCCCGCTGGCGCTCGTCGACCGCAAAATCCGCGAGGTCATCGCGGCGGAGTTCGATGAACTTCACGCCACACCGGGGGTTGGCCCCAAGAAACTGGCGGCACTGATCACCTTGCTGAACCGCGCGGCGCTGCCGCAAGCGGAGCCCGTCGCGCCGGTCGCCCCAATTGCCGCTGCCGAACGCTTGAACGGCCGTTCTGGGGTTTGCGAAGCGGTCTGGGAGCAGTGGCGCGCCAGCGTTCGCGCGCACGGCTTGGGCCACGAAACGATGGGCCGCTTCGCCGCCAGCCTGCAAGACTTGCCGCGGAGCATGTGGCGCGATCCGCTCGACGTCTATGTCAACTTGACGCTGGCCGAGATCCGCGGGCTCAAGTCGCACGGCGAGAAGCGGGTGGCCGCCGTCGTCGATATCTTTGGTCACGTTTACCAAATTGCATCGCAACTCGACGCCCGACCGCACCTGCGCGTGAGGATCGTGCCGAAGCTCGTCGAACAAGTCGAGTCTTGGGGCGAGCGCCGGCTTTCGCAGGCGGGCCCCCTGGAAAGCGACGAGATCCGTTCGGCCTTTATCGCCCCGCTACTGGACCAGGTGGCCAACGACGCCGGCCAGGGGGTAGCGCGGATTGCCGAAAGCCGGCTGCCCCCGCAAACTTTCAGCGTGCAGCGCATCGCGCGCCAGACCTGCCAGAACCGAGGCCGCGTTTACGAGTTGCTGGCCGACGTGGAGACGATTCTCGAAGTCCGCTGGCCCGAGGGCCGGACCATGGCCCGCCGGCTCGCCGACCGGATTGCCGGGCAAGCGCCCGATTCATCGGCCCATCAGCTCATCGAGTCGGCCGCTCAATTATTCTATCCCGACCGCGACCAACGGCGAGGTGTACTCGCCATGACCAACGGCCAATCTACTTGCTCGTAGAGTCTGGTGGTGAGTTCGCGTCGGGAAGTTCATCGACGATTCGCGCGCGATAGCACATGTAGGTCTTGTCGCCGGTCTCGATCAACGTGTAGTCGCCATTGATTCTGGCCCGCCGCTCGTCGTCGTCGCGCGACGACCAAAGCGCCTGATCGTTGTACTTGACTGTGAGCTCTTTGTCGGAAAATCGCAACGCCGCGCCGTGCCAAGCCCAGGTTTTGCCGTCGGGTGGGTGACGGGCTTCGATCATCAACAGCACCTCGGGGTCGGTCCCCGCCGAACTGACCATGGCGAACAGGGCGCCTTCCAGGACTTCTTCCGAGGAAGGCTCAAACTCCAACAACGGCCTCGGCAGCAGCCGAAGTCCCCATGTCTGCCCGTCTCGAGTGCGGCTTTCAGCCGCGAACGAGCGGGCCAATTTGCGCATTTGCTGGCGGCGCTGCGACGACGACTCGGCCACGCTTGGGGCGTCGCCCAGGGCAGCCAGCGTGATCCCGCGCTCGGGCGTCCACTGAAACGCACTGTTTTCCGGGGTTTCTGGAAATAGTTGCCTCGTTGCCAGCGTGTGGAATTCGTGGATCAGGATTCGCTGCCGCGGACTGGAAGCTCTCGTCGAAAACATCGTACCGATGACCTCGGGCCGTCCGGCATAGCTCCAGGCATAGAGATGCCCGTATTGGGTGTGCTCCCCGACCAGGTTCGTCCAACTGAAAATCGGTTTCGTTTCCAACTCGAGCGGTAAAGTGCGTCCTCGATCGCGGAAGATTCGATAGGCTTCCGCCTCGTGCGTGTGAAGCTTGAGCAATTCCGCAATCGGCGGGTCGGCCTGCGCGAGGGTACCCCCGAATGCGCCATACGCGATCGCGATCACCAGGACATTGAATCGAACGAAGATCACCAGCGCGCTCCTTACCCAATTCAGCTTTCCACTTCAGACAATATGACTTAATCGCTTGCCATTGGCAAGCCGATTGCCAGCGGCCCACTACCGATTTTCGGGCAGTGTCCGGATTTGCCGCCGAGAATTTTTCGGCGATGGCACGCGAGTGGTGACTTTCGGGGCAAGACGATCATGGATGTCGCCGCACTTTCGAGGAAACGACTTGCCACGACAATCGCATCGGCGGCCGTGAAACCACGCGGCCGCCCGCGGCAAAAACTCCTGGTGCTCCATCGACATTCCCTCCACGACTCACATAGCACGTCCGGCCGTGGGGGAGGGAACAAGCCATAAGCGGCAACAACCCGCCCCGCCGGGCGCAGTCGGCGCGGTTTCCAATGGACCGTCGATGGCTGCTTCCTCTGGGGGTCGTGGAGACGCAGGAGTTTTTACCACAGGCGTAACCTTCAGACGCTTCCTGCTGTTTGGAACTTCTGGGTTTCAGGTGCGTGCAAATTCACGGATTCCTGGGGGATCGCTCGTCAGCATCAAATCCGCCCGTACTTCATGCCTTTCGGTTGCGATACAACGACGGGTCGACCGTGCGCGCCATGGCCTCGATGTCGGCGTCCACTCCGAGAAACGCGCACACGCGCTCGGCCTGCCGGCGCGGCTCCGCGAGCAGATCGTTAAAACTCAGGCGGAGAACCTGGAAATTCGCTTGCCGCTGGAGCCATTCGTGCAGTTGTTTCAGGTGCAGCGTAAACGCTTGCGTGATCTGCTCGCGTGCGGCCACCGGCTTTCCTAATCGGTCGAGCATTTTCTCTTGCGACGAGAGCATCTCGTCGAAATCGCGCTCCATGAAGATGATCCGGTAGCGCTCGCTCGAAGGCAGCCCGTACAGGAGCTGCGAGACCATCTTCAACGCCTTTCCGCGCGTCGCCGGAAGCCACGACGCGTCGCGCTGGATGCTCTTGACCTTCTCAAGCTCGTAGTAGCCTTTCGGATTATCGGTGTCGGCCGTTCGCACGCCGTCGGTGACAAGCTCGATGCCGCCGTTTTCCAGCATTTGCATCATCAGCGACGTGCCCGACCGCGGCAATCCCGATACGATGATGATTTCCATGTGCATGTCGATCAGATGTTGACGTTCAAGAGCCGGCGAAAAGCAAATCCGGTGACCATCGACACGACGAACCAGTAGACGACCCAGGAATCGGTACCGCAGGTCCAGCCCGCGCGTTTCGGATAATCGATCGCGATCGATCCGATCGGCGAGCCGGGGGCAAACGGCGTCTCGGCGGGGTGCATGAGCGTATCGGCGAAGTCCCAATCCGGCCGCAACGAGCTGACGCGCATGAAGCGGTCGCCGACGACCAGATCTTTCTCGAAGGTCTGATCACCCACCTGAAACGCCAGCCGATGCTGGCCGGGCCGGCGCGCCTGGATGCTCCAGCATACCTCGCGCAGCCCGCCGCCAGGAACACCCCGCAGCCCGCCGCCAGGAACACCGCGATTGCGCACGCGCACCGGGCCGATCGCCACGTCGACGTCGGCCGACGGTCCCAGACTCACCTCGGGCCACGCGGCGCCCGCGCCCAGCTTCAAGGTCACCACCGCGTCCTCGCCGACGCGCAGGGGCCGCGCCTGGTACCACAACGAAAGTTGCCCGAGCACGAGCAACACCGGAACGGTCATCACCATCATCGGCACGATCGCGAGCACCAGCAACCCGGCGGCGGCGCGGAGCACGCGCCCTTGCGCGCGCAGCGCCACCGAGGCGCCGGTGTTGAACAGCTTGAGCGACAGCAGGTTGGCCTTGATCTCGTCTTTGACGCGCTTGATCGCCCGCTGGTTCGACGTAAACTTGAACACGGCCAAAAGCGCCACCCCGGTGATGGCCGCGGCGAGCGTCGCCGAGAGCCAGCCGGGCAAGACGCCAATGGGTGCGAGCAACAGCTTCCCCACGGCATTCGCCGGGGAGTTCAGCCAAACCAAAACTCGCGTCAGGAAATCGGTCACTCGATGTATCCCAGTCCGCGAAGCTGATCGGCAACTTGTCCCTCGGCCTCTTCCAGCTTGAGTTTCGCCAGTTCGTTCTCGATCGCGTGGGCGATGAATTCGTCCACGCCGCTGTAGCCGGCGGTTTCAGCCGCGCGCTTGGCGCGGTCGTACAACGCCTCGTCGATCTTGATCTTGGCCATGCGTATCGGCTCCCTTCAGGTCGAAAAAATATCCTTCCCCGTCATCGATGTCGGCACGCCCAGGCCGAACAGCCCCAGAATCGACGGCGCCACGTCGATCAGTTTTGGACTTTTGGCGCGCAACGGGCGATTGCAAAACAGCACGCCGGGCACTTCCAGCGCATCGGCGCAGTGGTCGGCGCTCCAGGCCGAGTCGTTCGGCAGCAAGACCTCGTCGGTCAGGTCGCCCTTCGACGTCGACCACGACGCCCGGTAACCACGGGCATAGCCGACGATCAGGTCGGGCGCCAACGCGGTCGCGTTGCCCGAATACACCTGGTCGGCGCGATAGACGTTGCGAACCACCCGCTGCCCGTTGAAATCGGTCACCGCCTCGAGCCGCATCGCCAATTCCGTCAGCAGGGCCGCCTGTTCCTCGCCCGGCTCGACGATACCGTCGCTCTCGCGTCCCTTGAGATTCAAGTACAGCCCGTTCAGCCCCAGCCCGTAGGCGACGGTCTGCGACCAGTCGATGTCTTTCAGAATCGACGTACACTCCGGCGGGCCGAGATAACCCAGCGCCCGCAACCAGGAATTGAGATTGAACTGCGTGCCGAAGTTGGCGAAACCATGATCGCTCATCACGATTACCGTCGCGCCGCCGCCGCCATGACGGTCGAGCACGTCGCCCACCAGGTCGTCGAGTCTTTGGTAGAGCCGGCGAACGTGTCCAAAGTAGCGTTTCGCCTCGCCGTCGGATCGGATCGGGTGCTTTTCGTCGGAGTTCCACCAGAACATGTGCGATTGCAGGTCACTGCTGGAGAAATAGAAGAACAGCAATCCGTCGTCGTAATCGTCCATGGCGTAATCGAACATCGCCAGCCGCTCTTCGAGCACCATGTTCGCCTGCCGGAGAAACTCATCGTCCTGGAACACGCCGTCTTTGCGGGCGTTATAGTCTTCTTGAAAGCCGGTGGTGTAGAACAGCCCGAGTTGCTTTGAAACGTCTTGAACGAACGAGGCCGGCTCCGAGATTTGCGCGGCCGGGGCGCTCGGATCGATGTTGATCGGCGTCACGTAGAGCTTGAAGTTGGGCGAGACCTCTTGCAGATAGAACCGGCAGACCCCGCTGACGCTCGGCACGTACCATGCCAGGGCGAACGCGAGCCGAGTCCAACGGCTCCATTGACCCGCCTTGAGCAGAATCTTCTGGCCTTGGATTTCGATCAGCGCCGCGTCGGCAGCGCGGTCGCGAAAAATCGTCGCCGCGATCGAAATCGGCTTTGGCTCGTCGAGCAGCGTATTCGCCGGCCCTTCGATCGCGATCTCCGCCCGATCGTCATCGAACGACAGCGGTACCTTCTTTCCAACGCTTTCCTCCTTGGCTTCCGGCGGATGGTTTTCCGCGAAGTGCTGGTAAGTGCCGTAGGTGCCCAGCATGTCGGGCGTTCCCATGCCGGCGATCGAGCGGTGATGACCGTGGTGCGAGGGACTGGGCGGGTAGTTCGACGGCAGATCGTAAAATGTCGAGTTGACGCGCGCCGTGTCGAGATAGTCCCAGAACGGAACGCCCTGGCGCCGGAGCACGGTTTTGCCGTCGACGGTCTCGGCGGCCGAATAGAACGGAGAGCACGGTTCGTGCGGGTGCCGGTGGACGAAGTCGAAGATACCGTGCGAGCCCGGTCCCGCGCCGTTGATGAAGTTGGCCCAGGCCACGGGGCTCTGGGGCGGAATGCTCGTACCCAGGTCGCTGAATCCGCCGCTTGCGCGGAGCTTCGCGAGATGCGGGAGCAGGCCTTCGCTCATCATCGCTTCGCAGAGCCGCGGGTCCATGCCGTCGATGCCGATGACGATGACCTTCGCACCGAGGCTTCTCGAACGGCGCTTGCGGCCGCCGACCCAATAAGCGCCAGCCCCGATTCCCGCGGCGGCGCCGGCCAGGGCCGAACGCCTCAGAAAGGTCCGCCGGTTCGATCTTGGTTTCGCTGGTTCGGCCATGGATTCGAATTGAGGACGAAGGTGACGAGGGAATCGGAAACATGAGCCTATCGCAAAACGGCCTTGTGGTGTAGGCATTGCGGGAGGGGCGGGAAAAAAACAAGGCCGCGGGTACAAAAGGGCTGGGACCACCCACTATAATGCAACTCACGAGCGAGGACTTCGACAGGATAGACCACGGGCCGTACCTTGGCGGTCTACAGATGATAGGCCAAGCTATTCCTTTGAGGCGGAATCGATGGCACTCAACGACATCTTTGGCTACTTTCGGGGGTACGACAAACGTTCCTTCGAAGTCGTCGCGTGCCAAGGGAACGAGCCGAGTGAGGCCGACGTTGCCGTGTTTGAGGCGGAAGTTGGTTTCCGTCTACCCGAAGAGTTCCGGGAGTTTACCATGTCGCCGCTTGGTGGACTCTACTTGGAAGTCCGTGAACGACTGTGGCCCCGCCCAAAGTTGTTTGACGTCGGGCCGTTTTGGTCGTTCCTGTATGGGCTAAAGGTCTTCGGCATTGCGGAAGGCATCCCTGAATGGCTGGACGTCCGCGTACAATACAGGGAATTCCACGCTGAGGGATTCGCCGGCCTCGTTCCGTTTTTGCAGTTGGTTGGTGACGCAGACAAGTACTGTTTTGACTCCGGTGGCCACGTTATCCGTTGGTCACATGAAGAGCCGGAGATCCGAGAACAAGAGCCAAGCACATTCAGCGAACTCCTCATTCGAGAGATCCACGAACTAGAGGAACGGAAAAATCGCAAGATTGGCGCGGCGGGGAACTAGGGATAACCAATGGCTGAAGCTGACCGTGGCCCTTAGCCTGGTTCTGCGGGCTTCAGCGTGCTTGCAGGCGCCCCGACAACTTAGCCGAACATTAAGCGCAAAAAAGCACAATGCAGGTGCCAGCGATATCGATGCCCGCCACGAACCCCCGACTTCTGATCGACGCAACGGACGTGGACGTGAGCGAAGTCTGGATTCATCGCCAGGACGATCCGTATCCGGGCGGCCACTCTTACCGTCTTTGGCTACCGGAGTCTCTTATCGCTCAATGGCCGACGAACGCTCAGAAGGACTTGATGTGGCTAGATCGCGTGCTTAGCGTTTGGCGGACGGGCAAGCGTTCCCGTAAAGCTGCGGCGCCCGCCTTTGTCCTGAATACGATTGAGAAGATCACGCAGGCCGTGAGGGGCGTCGAGATTCACGGAGAATGCTCTCCTCACTGTTCGACTCTCGATTGTCCATCGTGCGGGGCGCCCGTCTGGGTAAACTGGTTGTACGATCATTCTCTTCGCGGTCCCGATGGCGAACTGCGGTTCAAGTGCAAAGAATGCTCGACGCTTGGGAGTGTGAGCTTAGACGGCGAAAGCTTGTGGTTGTCGTCGTCGGACGGAACTCAAAGGAGCAGGTGCATGCAGGTCGGCCTCAAACACAGATTTCATAACGGCATCCACACGATTGCGCTTGGTAAGATCAAGTGGACGCTTTAGGCGCTAACCAGTCGCTGCCCTTGATCGGGCCGCCATTACAGCGACAAGAGTCGCGGGCGTTCGGTTTCAATTAGGCGGCCCATCGCCGCTTCCCATGAGACGCGAGAGCCCCGGAGTGTGTCCTACGATCAACGTGAAACCGAGGCACCCGCCAAATGGATCGCAGGCAAGCCGAAGGCATCTTAGGAGCAGAAAGTCCCTAAACTTCCCATATCACCTAAACCTGGAACCCATGCGGACAGTGCGGACAGTTGAAAATGAGACGGCTGTCCGCACGAATAGACGACGTAAGGGCATGTCAAACTGGCATTTGCGTTCACGAGGTGGGTGATGCGGACAGTTCGGACAGTTGTGCCCCCCACTTTTGAAACGTGTTCCCGGGGGCTCATCGACGCCAGCAAAGTCTTTCTGTTTTCCACGCGATGGGTCACTTTGGGCGAATAGGCAGACGCCATTCCAACGGGCGCGGACAGGAGTGGAAGGCGCGGAAATTGGTGACGGCCGCAAGCACGACCGTCTCATTTCGAGAAGCGCTAATTGGCGCTTTTCGAAATCGTTGTTGCGAGAGGAGTTGCGCTCAACACCGTTGCGCAGTCACCGAGGAGCTGAACTGAAACCGTCGGCTCATGGTTCTACACGAATCGGTTCTCCGTTTTTCGCGCCGGCGATCGTGCCGGGCGCCTCACCCACGGTCAGCGGTTTGCCGTCCATGTAGTCGGGCACCGGGATGCCGAACAACTCGAGCACCGTGGGGCCGATATCCAAGAGTCGCGGGCGCTCGGTTTCAATGGGGCGGTCGCAGAACAGCACACCGGGCACGACTGAGGGATCGACGCAATGGTCGCCGCTCCAGGCCTTGGTATTGTCGTGGAAAATCTGCCGCGTGGTCCGACCGATCGCCGCTTCCCAGGAGACTCGATAGCCCCGCTCGTAACCGACGATCACGTCGGGCGCCTGGTCTTTGTACGGCCCGCGGTAAGCGTGTTGAGCAAGGTAGGCGCGCTTGACGGCTTTCGTGCCGTCGTGCGAATCGACCAGGGCCGCCAGCCTTAGGGCGATTTCCTCACCCAGCGCGTCGGCCTCGTGGCCGGGGGCGACCGTGCCTTGCGCGAACTTGTCTTTGACGTTCAAGAAGATGCCGGTCAGCCCGATCGCAAAGGCGCGCGTCCGCGACCAATCGACTCCGGCAAGGTGCGCCTGATCGCGCCGCGCGTCGTCGACCGCCAGATAGCCGTTTTCTTCCAGCCAACGATTCAAGTCGATTCCACGGCGGAAGGGGTTGAAGCCGTGGTCGGAGATCACCATCAGCATCGTCCCCGCGTCGCGGCACCTGGCCACGGTCCGGCCTACCAGGTCGTCCATCCGCCGGTAGAGGTCCTCGATCACCAGGCGCAGGTGCGGGGGCACGTCCTTCGGGCGAGCGGGGTGGTCTTCGTCGTGGTAGCGCCAGAACATGTGCTGCATGCGATCGGAGCCGTCGAACACGCAGACGCAAACGCCCCGTTTCACTTTATCGAGACCGTCGAAGAACATCGCCTCGCGCTCGCGGTCGAAGTCGAGGCATTGTTTCAAGAACTGATCGTCGCTCAGGACCTGCTCGTTCAGCGCCCAGGTGTCTTCGGCCAGGCCCAGCGTGGCGTAGGCCCCTTGTTGCTTCGCCAGGTAGACCGGATACACCCAGGGATAACCCAGTGGCATCGCCGGGTGTTCCGGGTCGATGTTGATGGGCGTGACGTAAAGCTCGAAGTCGGGCGTCGTGCGAAGTAACAGAAACTTGCAGACTCCATACACGTTCACCCCCGGCGCGGCGCGGAAACGCACCTGGACCCAGTCGGTGTACTCCCCTTCGACGAGATCGTACTTCGCGCCGCCGATCTTCAGCGCGGCGCGGCCGTCGCCTTGAATCGTGACGACGAACGGCAGCTTAAGGTGCCCCTGATCGGCCTCGTCAGGGTGCGGCGGGCCGATGAGCTGGGCGCGCACGACATTTCCTTCGCGAGCCACCGCGTGGAATTCACCTCCCGTTTTTTCTGCTTCCGCAACCGTCTTGGTCGTATAGAACGAGAACATCCCTTGGGTGCCGCGGACGTCGGGCACGCACATCGCCGAAAGCTGCACGCCCCGCAGTTTCTCCGCGGGAAAGGTAATCGGAACGCGGATAATGCAGTTGAAGATGCCGTATTCGCTCAACACCTGCCAGAACGGCCGGCTCTTGCGCAAGAGCCGGATATCGGCCTTGCCCAGGGGAATTCGCAGCTTGCCCAACCGCAGGTTCCGTCGCGGGGGGCGGATTTCCACGGAGCTCAGCTTCGGCTGATAGGTGCGCAGGTCGGGCGCCAGGAAGTCGAAGATATTGTGCTTGCCCGGATTGACCCCGGTCTGAAACGACGACCACGCCACCGGCGAGATCGGTGGCAGCGTGCTGCCCAGCGGTTGGAAACTTCCCTTGTCGCGCAGCGCCGCCAGATGAGGCAGCTTGCCTTCGGAAAGGAATCGCTGCGTGAGGCCAAAGTCCAGTCCGTCCAGCCCCAGGATGACCACGCGTTTGACCCGGCTGCGACCCGGGGGCCGACGCTGGAACAGGAACCGCCACAGCCATCGAATCGGCCAGGTGAGCAGCAGCAAAACGGCCGAACCGACCGCGGCGAACACCGCCAGAAAAGAACCGGCCAGCGCGAAGCCGGCGCCGGGCCCGATGTAGGCATAGGCCGGGCCAGGGGCGGCCAACACCAGGAGTATTGCCGCCAGCAGCGGCCAACCCATTTTGCGCATCGCGTGATCCACCTGGGCTGTTTTCGTGCAGCCAGCCGCTCGTCAGTCCGTCAACCTCCGGGCGGCTTCGATTCCATCTCTTCGATGGTTTTGCCAGGCGTCAGGTCTTTGTCGGCCAGGCCGGGATGATCGGCCGCGAAACGATAAACTCGAAACACGGGCATCACGCTCATGTTCGCAAAAGCGGGTGGCACCGCCGGCCCCGGTGGCCCTCCCGGACCTCCGGGCCTTCCTGGGCCGCCCGGACCCGGAGGCGCGCCTGGTCCCGGCGGCCCGCCGCGGCCGACGTTCGCCTGCATCTCAAGAAACTGCTTCTTTTGTTCGTCGCTCAACAGTTCGGCGAATTCCATGTCGGCTTCGGCCTGGAGTGCTTTCAGCGCTTTCTTTTGTTCGGCCGAGAGCTTCAGACGAGCCTGCACAACGAGCGACATGAACTCGCCCGGCTGCGGCAGGCCGGGAAAGTTTTTCGGGTCGTTGAACTGCTTGCGTTGCTCGTCGGTGAGGAGCTTGCCGAGCTTGTCGTCGGCCTGGCTCTGAAAGGCGTCGAGTCGCTTGTTCTGCTCGTCGGAAAGCTTCAGAGCGCCCCGCAGAAACGCCGGCAAAAGCTGGCCGGGCTTGGGCGGGCCGCCCGGTGCGGGAGCGCCGGGAGGCGGACCACCGAACGCGAACACACTCTTCGACTGTTTTCGCTGCTCCGCGGTCAGCACCATCTCAATCCGGCCATCGACCTCTTTCTGCAGCGCGGCCAGTTCCTTCTTTTGCTCGTCCGAAAGTTTCAGCCGCTCTTGTTCCTGTGTCGCCAACACCTGGCCGGTCTGATACGACGCACCGAAACCTGCCGGGCGCGGCGGTTGCGGCACCAGGAGCTGCCGCGCCTGGTCGGCCGTGAGCAGCGTTTGCAAACGACGATCGACTTCCTGCTGAATCTCATCCAGTTGAGCGCTCTGCTCCGGCAAAATCGCCAGCAGTTCACGGACGATCGGCGTCATCACCTGGCCTGGCTGAGGCGGCGGACCAAAACCGCCAGGCGAGCCCATGCCTCCCTTGACCGGATTGACGTACTTCCAAACGACTTCTTTTTCCGGCGTCACCTCGAAGATCGTGCCATTGGCGCCCGAACAGATCAGCGTATTTCCGTTCGCGAGCCGCTGGGCGCCGGAAATGAAGAACGAATAGAAGTCGGTCTTCGTCGGCGCCGTGTAGCTCCACACGGCCTGTTCGGGCTCGTAGGCCCAGACCTCCCGATCTCCGGCGGTCGCGCGCGCGTACCGCCCCTGCGAATCGACGGGCAACACGAGCTCATCGACCGACGAATAACTGCCGTCGGGCCGATTGGTGCCATTGTTGAAGACCAGCACGTGTCCTTCGCCCGGGAGTCCCTTGGCGATCCAATGGGCGTTGTGCTGGGCGAAAAGTTTCTGGTCCGCTTTCTTTCCGGCGCGGTACGCGCTTGGATTGCCCCAGCGGTAGAGCAAATCGCCCCCCTGGCCACCGCGGCCGCCCGCGTGGCTGGCCGCTTCGGCGGTTGTCGTGCTGTGGTCGATAATCCAGAGCTCGCTGAAGGCGTGGACGCTGACCATCAGTTGGTCGAGGTCGGGGTTAAAGGCGACGCCGTTGAAGTGTGTCCAGTCGGGGCTGGCGCGCGGCCTGCCCGCCGTGTTGGCCCCGATATAACCCACGCTCTTGAGCTTGTCCGAACCATCCTTGGTGGCCGCGATCGGAGCCAGCGCGTCTTCACCAAAATTGAGGTTGACCAATTCAGGGTGCTCGGCCACGTTGCCGTAATTCGGCTTCGTCTTGTCGAAGTCCTGGACGATGTGGTCCCAAAGGTGCCACTGCCAGACGACTTCGCCCGTGGTCTTGCCCGTGGGCCTGATTTCGATCAGCGAATCGGCCAGCAGATGGCTGTCGCTGGTCAGTTCCGGTCGTCGCCCGGCGGCGAGAGCCTCCTCGGCGGTCTTGCGGTCCCAGACAATCATGATGATGTTGCCGTTGGGCAGCCGGGTGAGGTCGTGATGAGGGAGCTGCCTGGCGTTGTAAAAGCGGAAGTCCCAAACCAGCTCGCCGTCCCAGGTGAACTCTTGCACGCGTCCACCTACGCCCGGACCGGGACCGAACACCTGCGACTCGATTCCGATCGAGCCGCCGCGCAAGATGTTGCCGTTGTCGAGCAGGTAGGCGCACAAGGTCGGCGAGCAATCGCTTTGCCAGGTCCGCACGACTCGTCCCGTGACGTCGAACAGATAAGTCCGGCTGGAATTCAGCGGAGACATCAGGTTAAGACCGGAAAAGGCCCCCGGATCGTTGGTGACCAGACCGAGCTGAATTGGCGAGGTCTTTTTGTCTTTGTCGGCTTCTTCGACTTTGGCCGGCGCTGTTTTCTCGCCCGCATCGGCTGGGCTTGCCTTCGGCCGACGATCGCTTTGAGACGGCGGATCTTGGTTCTCACCGGTGGCGCCTGCGGCGGCGAGCATGACAAGCGTCGCGGCGATCCCAGCACTGGCTCGTGGGCCGCGGCCGTTTCGGCTGGGCGCTAATACGGGCGCCCCTGTGGCAACTTGCTTTGAGCGTTCAAAATGACATCGCATGGAATCATGCCTCCGCGGCGAGTGGGCTGGATGGAAGATCGCGGGCGAATCAGGCGCTATGGGCCTTCGCCAAGGCGTCTTCGACGACCTTTTTGAATTCGTCGACGGGCGCATAGCCGACCTGTTCACCCAGCTTTTCACCCGACACCGTTTGGAAAATCAGATGTGGAAAGCCGTTGGTGGCGCCCAGCTTCGTCAACGCGTCGGGCTCGGTGTCGCCATCGACAATGACCAGCACGAACTGGTCGAGCAGGTCCTTGACCGAGGCGTCATTGAAATTCTCTTCGGCGTGCTTCTTACACCAGCCGCACCAGGTGGTGGTGACGAACAACATCAGCGGTTTGTCTTGCGCCTTGGCCTCGGCCAGGCCCTTTTCGTAGCCAATGACGAACGACAGTTGCTGCGTGTGGTCGGCCCACTTGGCACCTTCGTCGACCCCGCCGGCCGGGGCGGTGCCGGTCGTTACGGAGTCGTCTCCAGCCGGCTTTGCGGTATCAGGTTTGGTGCCGACCGAATTGGTGCAGCCTACGAAGAACATGGCCAGGACGCAAAAGGTCATTTTAGCATTCGATCGGACGAACATGGAACGAGCTCCTTGCAAGGAGGAAGAGGGCGGCACCTACGAACTCACCCAGCCATCGAGAGCTGGGGTTGAACAGGCTGTTAAGCATATCGCCGCTGGGCGCGGTTGAACAGGTCGCCCGGCCCCAGGGTGACGATTTAGGTGCCCGGCGGCGGCAGGCGCAGTTGGGCGAGGATGTCTTCGGCCATATGGTGATATTCCTCCACAAGATTGGCGCCGAAGTTGTACGTCAGGTAATAGCCGGCGCCGCACGTCACCAGGTGTCCGACGATCGGCAAGACATACGAAAAAACTCGCGACATTTCCCGCTTCCCCAGGGACTTAAGGGCCATCGTGATGGCCGTTTCGCTCCCGTACTTCGAGATCAGCGCCACCATCCGGTGCATCACCGCCGCTCCCTGTGGACGCCCTCCAAGCAGCTTTTCCCAATACGAGTTCTGTTCCGGCGTGATGTTGTAAATCGCGGCCACTTCCTGGACCAACTTGCAGAGCAATGCCAGATCGACCGCACCATCCAGCCCGATGATTGGATTGAGTCCATTCAGGGCCGCAAGTCCGGCATACCAGGCGGCCAATCGCAGGGCGTTCTTCTTCTTCCTCTCCAGCGCATTGCGGCTCCAGGCGGCAAAGTCGTTCTCCAGACGCATCTGCTTCATGCCGCTGAACTTGTCGATGATGTCGTCCAGCAAGCCCGGCAGATCGTACATGGCCGGCCGTCGAGACGACACCACATAAATACGTTCGACCGTCAGCGGAGCGAGGTTCTTGCGAATGTCATCTTCAATCTCCCGCTTCAGATCAGCCTCGGTTTGCGTGGAGCCGTCGTATTCGGAGTTGGCCAGCGCCGCGTCGAATTTGCTTCGGACGAGAAAGCAGGGCTTCTTCAGCTTCGCAGTGAGCGCGGCGTAGATCGTCGCCTCATCTTCGAAAAAACGAGATTCCGTGACGAAGATGAACAGGTCGTAGCTCTCGAGGCTCAACCGCTCCACATAGTTGCTGGCGGGGAACGACTTCGTACCGCACCCCGGCAGGTCGACCAGCACCAGCCCGCGATGGACGTACTCATGGGCTTCGAGCGTCGTTTCCTTGCTGGAGCCGACCGGGGCCAGTTTCTGGTCGACAATGGCATTGATCAGCGACGATTTTCCAACGCCGCTTCGCCCGACGATCCCACACTTGATTTGCGTGGCCTCGTATTCGGCCTTTTCCTTGGCAAATTGCTCCAGGAAGTCCCTCAGCGTCTTGTCGATCTCCGCCGGGGAGGTGCCGAGACCAGCGGGTTCGATATTCGTCATCTGAAATTGCCCCTTGGCTTGCCCTTGGATTCCAGCCCCCGGAGACAGGTCTCGTCGTCGGGGACGATTCGTCGACGGCCTTCCGATAGCCGATATTATACTTCACGCAGCCGAAAATGAGACATTAGGCTTGATGCATGGGTTTTTTGGTACGGCCCCGTCGCAGCAACAGCAAGGCCGACAGCAGGAGGCGTCTGAAGGTTACGCCCGCGGAAAAAACTCCTGCGTCTCCACGACCCCCAGAGGAAGCAACCTTCGACGGTCCATTTGAAATCGCGCCAACTGCGCCCGGCGGGGCGGGTTGTTGCCGCTTAAGACTTGTTCTTTCCGCCACGGCCGGGCGGTGCTATGTGAGTATTGGAGCGAATGTCGATGGAGCACCAGGAGTTTTTGCGGCGGGCGGTCGCGCGGTTTCGTGGCCGCCGCCGGAGCGGATTTGCCAACGGCGGGCGGCAAACGTCGGCGGCGCGCGCCGGCGCCAAGGAGCGTCCCGCACCTTCCCGCCCGCAATGAGTTGAGCGGCGCGATGACGGCGCAATCCTCGCCTGCGCGATCACGGCGACAGCGGTTCAACGTCCTGGGAGTCTTGCTCATTCGCCACCGAACGTACCGGCCCCGTAGGCCGTGGGCTCCCGTGTCGTGTCCGTCGAATGGGTCAGTCGCTTCATTGCTCTTCAAAAGCTCCGAACGGCGGCGGATAAATCACCGTTCCCGCCACGCCATCCAACGCCCCTGGCTCCAACTCCAAAGCCATGAACGATTCGCCGGAATACGGTGACGCCAACCGTTGGGCGAGCATCGCCGAAAATCCGAAGTGTGGGTAGAAGTGCGGATGGCCCAGGACGACGACAATCGGGTGCCCTTCTTGCCGACAGACTTCCAGGCCGCGCTCGACGAGGGCCGTGCCGATTCCCTGCCGCTGAAATCTCGGCACGACGGCCATCGGAGCCAGGGCCAACGCAGAAATGGCGCCAGCCGCGGCCATGATCGGCAAGTCGCTGAAGAGAATGTGCCCCACGACCTGCCCTTCGACCTCGGCCACGAGCGAGGCTCGCACGAACCCGCCGTCACGAAGCGCGTCAACCAGCCGCTCGACCACCACTTTTGCTCCCCTCAAGATACAATGCGGGCTATCAGACGGAAAGCTCAAGGAAAACGACCGATGCCGCAAACACCGCACCTCGAAAAGCACTTCACCTCGTCGGAGGTTGTCCGCGACATCGTCATCGGCATGTCGGATGGCTTGACGGTGCCATTCGCCCTGGCCGCCGGCCTATCGGGCGCGGTGGAATCGAGCGGCATCATCATCACGGCGGGCCTGGCCGAGGTCGCGGCCGGGGCGATCGCGATGGGGCTGGGTGGCTACCTGGCGGCGCGAACCGACGCCGAACACTTCGTTGCCGAACGTGCCAGGGAAGAGCGTGAAACCACGGAGATGCCCGCCGAGGAATCGGCGGAAGTCGCCGACATCCTGCGATCGTACGGCCTTGCTGAAGAAATGCTGGCTCCGGTCGTGAACTCGATCTGCGCCGACAAGAAGCGGTGGATCGATTTTATGATGCGATTCGAGCTGGGCCTCGAGGAGCCCGACCCAAGGCGGGCCAGCCGGAGTGCCTTCACCATCGCCGTGTCGTATATCGCCGGAGGGTTTGTTCCGTTGGCCCCGTATTTCTTCTTCAGTTCGGTCCATCCGGCCTTGATCGGTTCGGTGGTCGTGACGTTATTGGCCTTGCTCATTTTCGGCTTTATCAAGGGCCGATTCACCACGGCTCGGCCCATCCGAAGCGCATGGCAAACAGTCGTGGTCGGCGGCCTGGCGGCGACGGCCGCTTTCGTGATTGCGAAGGCGATTGGGTGAAGAAAACGACAAGACCGGGACTAAGGTCACCGTATCGGGGTAACCGTAATGTTGACGGTGCCTCCATCGACGCCATGAAGTCTGTCCGCTCACCAACGACAAGAACTTCAAGGCGCAACTGCATATCATTGTTGATTGACGACAGCGAAGCGCTGCCGAGGAAGAAAGTACAGCAAAAGGGAATGAATATGACGCACCAACCATCGATCCGAAAGCTCGCCGAAGGCCGCACCATCGCCGTCGTGGGCGACGTGTACCGATTTCTGGCGACCGGCGCCGAAACGAATGGCAAGTATGCCGTGTGGGAAGCCATTGTCCCTGTGAGAGGCGGGCCACCCCCCCATGTCCACAGCCGAGAGGAAGAGGGCTTTTATATTCTCGAAGGTGAGATCACGTTCACGATCGACGCCGAGCGAGTCGTGGCAACGACGGGGATGTTCGCCAACATGCCGGTCGGGACGCCGCACTCGTTCAAGAACGAGTCGGACCGCCCGGCGAAGATGCTGATCTCGGTCGCCCCGGCCGGCCTGGAGCAAATGTTCGTCGAGGTCGGCGTGCCACTCGCCGAAGGTTCCACCACCGCTCTGCCGCCGACGAAAGAGGAGATCGAGAAGCTGCTGGCGATTGCGCCCAAATATGGTGTCGAAATCAGGTTGCCAGGGCATTGATTTGCGAGCGGCTGTACCCGCCGATCTCCGGCGGCAAGGCCCTTGAGAAAGTAGTTGCACGGTACGCCGGGCCGAAGGGCAACCTTCAGTTTCCACTCGAAGAGCCGATCCCCTACGGGTTGATCGAACGGCTCGTGAAGCTGCGGGTAAAACAGGATTTGGCGAAGGCCGAGGCCAGGCGAACAAAGAACTCTTAGATTTCACGCAAGACAAGGGCGTTCAAATGAAAATCGAGATTATTGTTGATCCCATTCGCCTCCACCTGCACGGCATCGGGGGCTTGACCTTGTAGCTAGGCTTTTCCAACTCGCTTTCGCTTCGCCATTGAATCGGTGCCATGGTGGCCGACGAGTTCACCGGGCGGCACGGGTTAATCATTCCGATCGAGAGCCGCACGCCTTGAAAAAGTTCCAAAGTGTGTCGGTCGCATTCAGCTTGTTCGTGATCGGCCCGGTCATGCTCTCGGGCAGAGAACGTTGGCCGCCGGGCAATTTTCGCATGAAGGCCACATCGTCAATGGCGGCTCGTGGCCGCCCCGGCAACTAGCGCAAGCAAGAGCGGGGCCAGGTATCGAAAGGAATTCATCGGTTTCGATTTACCGGTTTCACCGGGCAGTTGGCTTCTGGGCGGGTTTCCTTACCGCAATGAAGACGTACCTGTCCTCCCTGAGCTCGTAAGTCGCCCGGCTGGTCGTGGGTTCGTCGGGCTCCGACGGCTGCCTGGCCATGTGGCGATAGGTGTTGCGGCTGATTTCCAGGTGCAGGACGGCCGGAAGCCGCTTTTTGTTTTCCGACACTTCTTGTTGATGGCCGTCGAGAGGCCCGCCGATGAACTGAATAAACTTGGTCATGGTGCGATCCCTCCGTGGAAAGACGTGCATTTTACCGTCGATCGGTTCTGGTGCCAGACCGATGTTGGCCTGCTGTAAGGCGGGCGATTCACGGCATGGCGGCCCGCTTCTTGGCGATGAAAGGCATCCCATCAGCAATGGGCCGCCGGCCGTGAGCTGATCGATGAGGCCGGGAAGCCGCTGAGCTGCCACGACCATCGTGTAGGTCAATTGATTCAATGGGCGGCTGCCACCGAACTATCAAGGCTCCTTGCCCCACTCGATGCAGTAATAGAGCGTATCTCGGAGGTAGTCGTGCCAGACGCCAGCGGGATGGATTGCGGCGTAAATCTCATTCCGTGTTGACGACGGCTGCCCGTTGTCCTGGTCCCAATTAAAATACCCCTGAGCAAACCCGGCGGAGTTCATCCAAACGCCCTTGATCTTCAACATTCCGATCAACGTCGGACCCTTGACGTTCCCGACCACAAAGGCATTTTCATCGGCCGAATTGATCGTCACGAGTCGCCCATTCAATTTGAATGCGTGTAGCTGGGCTTCTTCGGGCGTAGCCTTTTTTTCCGAGAACCAGTACCAGTGGCCGTTGCTGAGGATTGCGTCCTTTGGAACCAGTCGAGGCCTTCTGGATTTTGCTTGCTTCTTTTCCGAACTAGCTCGTTTTGGCTTGGCTGGACTTTTTTTGCCAGCGGATGTAGATTCCGGCTCGTCCGATGGCATGGCCGTCGTCGTTTCTTGATCTGCTGGCTTGTCGGTGGGAGCGCCTTCTTCATCGGCTGGTTGGTCGGTGGGAGCCGCCACCTCGGTCTTCTCCTCTTCCGTGAGGGGCTCCATCTGCATCTGGTCAGGCGTTTGGTCGATTTCAATTGGCAGCGGGACTCGATCCTCTTGGTTCATGGGCTCCTGATCATTGCTGATCGCCGACGCATCGCTAGGCGATTCAGCGGCAGGCGATTCAGCGGCAGGTATTTCGTCGGCATGTCGCTCGACAGAAGGTGGCTCAGAGACAGGGGCCACATTTTTCTTGACCTTGGCGACAGCCACCCCAGCGGTTGCCTTCCTGGTCGAAGGCACGGTGCTTTGGTTTTGCTGCGACCGCCAGAAAACGAAAAGGCTGAGAATCACGGACAAGATGCCAGCCATCGAGATGACGAAGGGACCAGGAGTGGACCTCTTGGAGCGAGCCGAAGACTTAACTGGGGAATCAACGCGAACTTGGACAGCGACCGGCACTGGCGGAGCGGACTGGCGGGCCACAGGCAAGGGGACCGGTGCTGGCGGTGTGGTGGCAGCGACAGTCGCTTGAGCAGCGGCCTGGCCGATTATCGCCTGCTTGCGTAAAACCGTGTCGTACTTGGCCTTCTCTTCCTTGTTCAACAGGCAAACCCGTGCGGCGGAGCACTCGTTCAACAACTGCTGCGACAAGGCCGAGTGTGGGCCAGTCTGAAACGTTCGTAGGTGGGCCATCTGCCGGTCGGCGGCATTCGAGATGGCGTCGGGGTCGTCCTCGAACAGTTCCAGCGACAGTAGCCGGTAATGGTTCGGGGGCTGATCCTTGGGCGAGATGCCGAGCCACTTGCGATAAGCATCGAATTCGACTTGCTGCATCGTGAAGCCCGGTCGGAACAGATTGATTGTAGATTAGGACAATCGTCCTGCTGGGATTTTACCAGAATGCGTCGGGGCAATGGAACTCGATTGTCGCAGGTGGCCACCTTCACTGAGCTTCAATACGCCCCCCTTGCGCATCGCCGATCGCTTTCCGGCCGGGGCATCGCTGACGCTCTGCCGCCAGCCACCACCTCGTGTCAAAACGTCTCACGGTCGGCCGCGTGAAGTTAAGCCGCCGACGCATGGCCCCGTCAGAACTGAAAGTAAATGAAGGCCTTGTCCGCGCCGGGATCGAGCAACAATGCCAGCGAAAGCGCCACCGCGTAAACACAGCCGCGCATGGGCGCGGGCGCCGCGGCGAAGGGACCCCGCCACCAGCCGAGATAGGTCAACATATGGCCGAAATACATGACTAGCGCCGTCAGCCAAAGGCCCACGATTGGCATCGGCAAGCCCGCTCCCGAGTGGCGCGAGAACATGTGGGCCAACATCCCGAAACCCGCCGATAACGTGGTTGCGCGGAACACGACCAGCGTCAGGCAGACCGTGGTGAACGTGACGGTCATCCGCAACGATGTTCCGAGCGGGCTTTTCAACACGCGATCGATCGCGGGCCGCTTCTGGCAGAGCTCGCGGAACACTCGGTGCCCAGCCAGCAGCAGCCCGTGGATCGCGCCGAACACGACGTAGGTCCAACTGGCCCCGTGCCACAATCCGCACAGCACCATGGTCAGGAACATGCTACGATCGAATTGCCAGCGTGTGCCTCCGCCCCCGCACAGCGGCATGAAAACATAGTCCCGCAGCCAACTCGACAGCGAAATGTGCCAGCGGCGCCAGAACTCGGCGATATTCGGCGACATAAAGGGCAGATCGAAGTTCTTCGCCAGCTTAAAACCCAGCATGTGCGCGGAACCGATCGCCATGTCGGAATAGCCCGAGAAATCGCAATAGACCTGGTACGCGTAGGCCAACGTCACCGCCCAAAGAGCGCCGGTGTTAAATTGCTCGGGCGCGGCAAGCACCGGGTCGACGAACTGCGACATCCGGTCGGCGATCGCCAGCTTCTTGAACAGGCCCAGCAGCAAGAACTGGACGCCCACGTTGAGCCGGGTCCAATCCCAGCGCTTCCACCGCGCGATCTGCGGCAGGAAGTCGCGTGCCCGCACGATCGGCCCCGCGACCAGATGCGGAAAGAAGAGGATGAAAAGCATGAAGTGGGCCAGGTTCTTCTCGGCCGGAATCCTGCGGCGATAAACGTCGACGGTGTAGCTGATCGCCTCGAAGGTGTAGAACGAGATGCCGATCGGCAAGATCACCTTCAGCACCGGCAGCGAAACCGTCGCTCCCACGGCCGTCAGCGAGTTTTCGAGCGAGGCCAGGAAAAAATTGGCGTACTTGAAATACGCCAGAATTCCCAGGTTCATCGCCAGACTCAGGCCCAGCAGGGTTCGCCGCCCGCGCGGGCTTCGCGACACATCCATTCCGCGAGCCAGGAGGTAATCGAAAAGCGACGACACGCAGACGATCGTCGCCAGCCACTCGTTCCAGCTCGCATAGAAATAGAAGCTCGCACCCAACAGCAGCCAGACCCTGGCGCGGCGCCAAGGGAGCGTCCAATAGACAGCGAAAACGACCACGAAGAAGAGCAGGTATTGCTTCGAACAAAACAGCATGGCAAAGGCCGCGAGCTCGAAGTGCGAAGAATTCCGCCGGCGCTTACGGCGGCAAATCGCTGCAATTGAGGCAAGAGAGGCAAATCGGCGACGATGGACACACTGGCGCAATCTGCCGCGATTGTGCCATCTCAGCAGGGGTTATCGTCGTGCCCGGTGGCAAATCTTGCCGAATATTCCGGCGGACTTTGCCGATTTTAATGATTGAGACGACCTGGTGGTCGAGGGTGGAATGCCCCGATGAAACCAACTGCGCACTTCCCGAGGACCGTATGGATGAGCCCGAGGACCAAATGGATACGATCGAGCTGAAAGTGCATGAAGTCGTGCTGCGCGTTTCGCGGCAGCGATCGGCAGCCTTGCCGAGCCTCGAGAACCGCCATCGATTGACGAGCGAGCTGGGCCTCACGTCGCTTGATATCGCCCGGGTGATCGCGGTCCTGGAGCTGGAGCTGGGCGTCGACCCGTTCACTCGCCATGCGGCGATAACCGACATGCGAACATTGGGCGACCTGTGCCAGGCATATCGCGCCGGATTGGGCGCGCCGGAAAGCGAGCCGGTCGCCGACGTTTTCGCGAGCAGCGAGAAAAGGGCGGCGGCACGTCGAAACGTGGGCGCCGCGTCCGCTGGCGAGCGGGTCGCCTGACCGAGATTTGATCAATGTTAATGGGAGGTTCTCATGGCTGGTACCGTCACGGAAGACTGCGCCGGTGGAATCGCGATCATTGGCGCCGCGGGCCGTTTTCCCGGCGCTCGAAATCTCGATGAATACTGGAACAATCTGAGCCGCGGTGTCGAGTCGGTCGAGTTCTTCTCCGACGACGAGCTGAGAGCGGCCGGCCAAACGCCCGACACGCTGGCCGACCCGCGCTTTGTCAAGGCGGCGCCCGTCCTCGACGGCATCGATCAGTTCGACGCTTCGTTTTTCGACTGCTCGCCGCGGGAAGCCAGGCTAACCGACCCGCAGCACCGCCTGTTCCTCGAGTGCGCGTGGGAAGCGATGGAAAATGCCGGGTACGACCCGTTGAATGTCGCCGCGCCGGTCGGCGTGTACGGCGGCGCCGGCGGGTTGCTCAGCAGTTACCTGCTGTCCCTTGCCGAGGCCGGCCACCCCATCGTCGGACCAACGGGGGGCCTTTCGCACATTGCCAATGACAAGGACTTCCTGACCACCCGCGTCTCCTACAAGCTCAACCTCACCGGGCCCAGCATCAATATCCAATCGGCCTGCTCGACGTCGCTCGTGGCCGTGCACGTCGCCTGCCAGGGGTTGTTGAACCACGAGTGCGATATGGCCCTGGCGGGAGGAGTCACCGTCAGGGTCCCGCAACGGTCGGGCTACTTCTATGAAGAGGGCGGCATCGTTTCGCCCGACGGCCATTGCCGAGCGTTCGACGCCGCCGCCCAGGGGACCATCTTCGGTAGCGGCGTCGGTATCGTACTCATCAAGCGGCTTGCCGACGCGCTTGCCGACGGCGACCGGATTCGCGCCATCATCAAAGGCACCGCCATCAATAACGATGGTGGCTCGAAGCTAAGTTACACTGCGGCCAGCGAGACCGGCCAGGCTGCCGCCATCGCCGAAGCGTTGGCACTCGCCGGCTTCGACCCGGAAACCGTCGGGCTGATTGAAGCCCATGGCACGGCCACGGCGCTGGGCGACCCTGTCGAGGTTTCGGCGCTGACCAAAGTCTTTCGCAACCGAACCAGGAAGAAGGGCTTCTGCGCGATCGGCTCGGTGAAGTCGAACATCGGCCACTGCGAAGCCGCAGCGGGCATCGCCGGCTTGCTCAAAACAATGTTGGCGCTTGAACATCGGCAAATGCCCGCGAGTCTGCATGTGCGGACGCCCAACCCCCGGATCGATTTCGCCAACGGCCCATTCTATGTCAACACGGCCTTGTCCGACTGGCCCGAAGGCACGGCTCCGCGACGCGCCGGGGTGAATTGCGTCGGCATCGGCGGAACCAACGCATTCGTGGCGCTCGAAGAGGCGCCGCTGGTAAAACACGTCGGCGATGAAGCAAGGCCGATGCAGCTCTTCTGCCTGGCGGCGAAGACCGAACCTGCACTGGTGGCATCGACGCATAATCACGTCGAGCACCTGGACGGCCACCGCGATGAACGATTGCAGGACGTCTGCTACACCGCCGCGGTGGGCCGGTCGCCGTTCAATGAGCGGCTCGCCATCGTGGCCGATTCAACCGTATCGCTGAAAGAGATTCTGGCCGGCATGGTGGACGGCGGCCCGGCCATGCACATATCGCGGGCCCGCGCATTGCCGGGCAACGAACCGAAGACGGCCTTTCTGTTTCCCGACCAAGGCTGGCTTCGCGCAGGCCTCGGAAATCACCTCTTCGCTATCGAGCCCGTCTTCCGCCAGGCGGTCGAGACATGCGATCGGCTGGCGACATCGTTGGGTTTGATCGGAACTTCAGGCCAGCCATCCCTGCTATCGGCGTTCGATACCGATTCTCGCCATTCGCAAGCGTTCGACGCAGCGGCCTGGGTGGCGGTGGCGACATTCGCGATGGAATTCGGTCTGTTGGAACTTTGGCGATCATGGGGAATCGAGCCCGCGGCGGTCATGGGCGAAGCCTTGGGCGAGTACGTTGCCGGCTACGCGGCGGGCATCCTGAGTTTGGAAGACGCGCTGCGGCTGGCCACGATGCAATACCACAACACTCCGGCGACCGGCATGCGACTTGTGTCGCCGCAGGTTACATTCGTCAGCAGCGTTACCGGCCGAGTCGACCAGGGCGAACTGGTTTCGACGGCAGCCTATTGGACCAACCAGGTACCGCATGGGCGAGGTGCTGTCGCCGGCGCCGAGGCCCTGCGCCAACTCGGATTCGAGCGATTAGTCGTACTCGGCCCAAGCAGCTCATTCCCATGCAGCTCGTTCCCGTACGACCGAGAATCGACACAGAACGATGGCCAGTGCGTTTGCTTGCCCTCGCTTGGCGACGAAAGCGACGGCATGCGACCAATACTCGAGAGTCTCGGCGAGCTTTGGGTGCACGGCGCCAAGATCGACTGGCAGAAATTTTATCGGAACCGCTCGGCCCGTCGAATCGCCCTGCCCACCTATCCGTTCCAGCGCGAGCGCTTCTGGCTTGACCCAACCTCACCTGAAACGACATCCGCCCACGCCGGCCAGCCTGACGGCAAACCCCGGCCGCACAGCCGCAAACCATTGGTGCGGCGGTTGCCCTCGCCACTCAAAGAGATTCAGTTCGAGTGCAAGATCGGTGTCGCGCTCTGGGGTGAACTTGCCGACCATCGCATTTACGATCGGGTCCTGGTGCCCGGAGCCTGGCACCTTGCCACGGTACTCGCGGCGGCCCGCGAGGTCATCGGGCCGGGCGACATCAAGCTCGCCGACGTCGTTTTTCCACAGGCGCTGGTGCTCGGCGAGGAGGAGCTTCGGACGGTCCAACTCATTTTCACCCCGGCCGCGGAGGGCGATTCGTTTTCGTTTCAAGTCTGCAGTCTCAAAGAGGGCGAGCACGCGGACTGGAAGCCGCACGCGCGGGGCCGTCTTGCAGCGGGGAAAAACCCGGACGCCCACCAATCCCGCGTCAAAGCCGCCCCCGAAGTGATCGAGCTGCGCTGCCCCAAGACGCTCGACCTTGCCGAATTCTATGAACAAATGCGAACCCGGCACATTGCCCTGGGTCCGGCCTTCCAATGGAACGCGTCGGTCGTCTGTTCCGACAGCGAGGCATTGAGCCGGTCGTGCCGGCCCGTCGTCGAAACTGGCGAATTCCCCCTGCACCCAGGCCAGATCGACGCTTGCTTTCAACTCCCGATCGCGATGCTTGCGTCCACGCACGTCCCGCTGAGCATCGACACGCTGGTTTATTCGCCGGCCGCCGGCTCTGCGTCGTGGTGCCATGCGCAGTTCGCGCAGCGAGATCAAGCCGATCCCGAACTGGCGAACGCCGGCGTCAGACTCTTTGACAAGGCGGGGCGCTCCATTCTCGATGTGAATGGATTATCGCTCAAACGCGCCGACCGTTCGGCCCTGCTCGGCCTCAACGCCCCCATGAGCATCGAACCGCGGTTCCAAAAGCAACAGGTCGCCGGGCTCGTCCACAACCAACCGAAAGCCGAAACCAACGATTTGCTTTCGGTTCCCACGGAAGGGCCGATCAGGCTGCGGATTCCCGTTCGCGGGATACTCGACGATCTGCACGTTGATTACGTCGAACGCCGGCAGCCCGTGGCGGGCGAAGTGGAAATTCGAGTGCAAGCGGCGGGATTGAACTTCAGAGACGTGCTCAACGCTCTGGGCACCTACCCCGGCGACCCTGGTGAGCTTGGCCTCGAATGTGCCGGCGTCGTCAGCGCGGTCGGGCAGGGTGTGACGGAGTTGCGCCTTGGCGACGAGGTCGTGGCGATCGCACTGGGCAGCTTCAGCAGCCATGTGACGACTCCGGCGGTGCTCGTCCGTCGCAAACCCGTGGGAATCAGCTTCCAGGAGGCGGCGACCCTGCCGGTGGCCTTCCTCACGGCGCATTATGCGTTCAATCATTTGGGCCGGTTGACGACGGGCCAGCGAGTGCTGATTCACGCCGCCGCCGGAGGAGTGGGCCTGGCCGCCGTTCAACTCGCCCAGGCGGCCGGCGCGGAGATATTCGCCACCGCCGGCAGTCCTGAAAAACGCGCCTACCTGCGCTCGCTGGGCATCGCGCACGTGATGAGCTCCCGAACCGCCGAATTCGAAGGCAGCGTGCTGCAAGAAACGAACGGCCGAGGGGTCGATTTCGTGCTCAATTCGCTGTCCGGCGATCTGATCCGTAGCGGCCTCGCGGTGCTCGCTCCGGGAGGGAACTTCGTCGAACTGGGAAAAATCGGCATCTGGGACCAGCAACGGGTCGCGGCGTTCCGGTCGGATGTCTCCTACTCGACGCTTGCGCTGGATACCATGTTTCGAGAATGCCCGGAGCTGGTCGGCTCGCTTTTGGGCGAGCTGACCGATGGCCTCGCGAGCGGACGCTTGCGGCCACTGCCGTCGCGAGTTTATCCGCTGACCGGGGCCCTGCGCGCTTTCCGTTTCATGTCGCAGGCACGACACATCGGCAAGCTCGTCTTGTCGATTCCTACGGCAGCGGGAGGCACTCACGAGCAACCTTGCGCGGTGCAACCGGCACAACAGCCGCGGCGACACGTTCCACAGCCTGAGCCGGCCGGAGAAGTGGCCGGCGATACTCTCCGCGACCGCCTGCGGTGCCAGGTTCAAAACCATGCGGCGCGCGTGCTGGGGCTGGATGCGTCGCAAATGTGCGACTGCCAGCGGCCTTTGACCGACTTCGGACTCGATTCGATGATGGCCGTCGAGCTGATCAACGCGCTGGCGAAATCAACCGGGCACCGCGTGCCTTCGGACCTGGTGTTCAATCGCCCGACCGTCGAGATGCTGACCGATTATCTGGCAAAACAGAGTGCCGGAACACAAGAGCGCACGGAGGCGGTTTCCGTTTTGAAGCTCGAGGTGCCGGCCCCGACTCGGGCTCCGGCCTTCACCCGCATCGCCAGGATGTTTTCGATGATCAAGGCGAATCGGCCGTAGCTGCGAAACCGCAAACGGAAAAAGGCGGGTCGTGAATTGAAGTCGTTGATGGTCTCGAAAAAAACCGGAAAGTAGCACAAATGCCACAGGAAACGCCTAAACCGAGCGACCCTCGCATCGACCTGGCTCGGCAGCGCACAGGCATGGCGAGTTTCCGAACGCGGCTGGCCCTCGATCGAACCACGCTCGCATGGATCAGAACGGCGCTCGGCATGGCGGGCTTTGGCTTTGGCATGGTCGGTTTCTTCCGTTCCCTGCATGCATCGTCGCCGAACGCCGAGAGCGCGCGCTTGCACCAGGGGGCGATCCAGATAGGCACCGCCCTATTGGTCCTTGGAATCATCGCTACCTTGCTCGCCGGTGTATCGCACTGGTTCATGCTGCGGAAACTCCGGCGGGGTGACACCCCAGTGCTGACCCAGTGGCCTTTGAGCATTACGGTGGCCATGCTACTGGCCGTCATTGGGCTTGCCGGCGTCTGGGCCGTGTTCAGGCGATGACATTGGCTTGTCATGCCTTATAATGCGCGGGCTTGTTCGTTCCATTCGACTTGCCCATGATCGCAATTCAAACCAATCGGTTCGCTGGCCGGCGTGCGGGGTACACGCTGGTGGAAGTGTTGATGGTGATTACGATCATCGGCATCCTCGCGGCATTGCTGGTTGTCGCCGCGCAGCGAGCAATGGTTTACGCCCGCCAGGCCCGCCTTTCGACGGAAATCTCGATGCTCGAACTGGCGCTGCAATCGTATCAGCTCGACAAGGGGGGCGGCTTTCCGCCCGACTTCGGCACACTCGCCAATAACCAGCCTGGCTGGTCGCAGCGGCAGGCGAAGATCATGGCCCACGTGCGGCGGACCTTCCCGCGATTCTATCCTCGTAATTACACAGCCTTCCGCGCCAGCGTCGTGCAGGCATTTCAAAATGCGGCCAATTTGGATCCTCCCCTGGTTTTCGGCACCCGGGCCCCCAATGGCAACTCCGAGCCCGGCGACATCGACAACCTCGACTCGGGCGAAGCGCTCGTTTTCTGGCTGGGTGGGCTCCCTTCGCCAAGCGTGCAAAACGCAGCCACGGGGCGCTGCGGATTCAAGTTGCTCGGCACGAGTGCCAACCGGATGAATCCGTTCGTTTTCGGCGGCGCGCGCGATCGCGGGACGTTCGAGTTCGACGAATCGCGCCTGGCCGACGCCGACGGCGATGGCTGGCCAGAATATTACCCGCCCACCGGAGAGTTGCCCCAGCCGCCCGGCAGCAGCGGCTCGCCCGCCAACCCCGTCGCGCCTTATGTCTACTTCAACGCCAGCAGTTACACTTCGATCGCGCTCTACGACCCCAACAACGTGAACGGCTACGCCTTCTACCCGTTGTACCAACAGACGGGAACCGCCCCGATGCCGCAGGCTCTGCAGGACCTGTGGGGCTTTGCCGTGCCCTATGTAAACCGCTTAGCCGCTAACGGCAACGTCACGCAGATCGAATGGGTCGAGCCGGCGAAGTATCAGATCGTCTGTAGCGGTTGCGACGCCGTTTATTGGCGCGATCCGACAGGCGCGCTTTCGCTCAACAGCTTCCGCTTGTACCCGACGAAAACCAATTTCAGCGAAGGCGATTTGGACAACCTGACCAGTTTCGAAGGCGGCCGGCTGGGCGACGCGCAACCATAGCCCGCAACGATGGCCGGCCAGGGCCTGCGCTGGTCACTTCCGGGTCGTGACCTTGGCCTCTTGCTTCTTGCCGTCTTTCTTGGCCTTCTTGTTCTTTTTGTCGTTCTTCTGACTATTGTTGCCTTTACCCATCCGTCGTTCTCCTCGTTGAAAGTATTGAACCGCCCTGCGACGCAGGACACGAAATCGGTGAATAGCGGCTTTCCCGGCACGCTTCCCAGGGTTTCAAACATACCATAGGGCGTAGCGAATCGTCAGGCCGCAATTGCGGAAATCGCTCCTGCATTTGGTTGCGGAGGATTGCTATCCGATTGGCTTGCCTGGTGGCCCGTCTCATCCTTGGCCGCGCGCAAACGAGTCTTTTTTGGCAACGGCCCGCTCTAACGCAAAGGCGAGTTGCGGCGGCCAAGGCAGCTATCCAAGGCGGCGGCCATTCCTGTTTTCGTGCCCCGATTGCCCTGCTGCCGCCTTTGTGGCTCTTTTTCGGCCGGCCACCGGAAAATGACCTATGTTTGGAATAGCCCGGCACCTCAACACATCTTGTCGCCGGCGTGCAAATTCGCGTGATTCACTTCTTTGGAGCTCCACGATGCGAAAGTCATTGTCGGCGGTGTTCGTCGCTTGCGCGTTAGTCACATGGGTTGCTTCAGCGGGTGCCCACGGCGGAGGTGGCGGGCACGGCGGAGGTGGTGGTGGAGGTGGCGGACATGGTGGTGGAGGCGGTGGGGGTCACGGTGGTGGTGGCAATTTCCGAGGCGGCGGCGGTGGTGGCGGGCATCCGGGCGGGCACGGTGGCGGCGGCAACTTCCAAGGCGGGGGCAACCTCCAAGGTGGCGGAGGGGGTAATCTTCAAGGCGCTGGCGGAGGGGGTCGACAACCGCATGGTCATGGTAGCGTCGACAACTTCCGAGGCGGCGCCGGCGCGGGTGGCGCGAAGGGGCCAACGTCGTCGGCCGGCACGCAGCGATCGTCGGCTTTGTCTCACGACCGGCATGACATTCGCCACGATGCGCACTCGGTTGGGCAGGACCGGCGGCAACTGAACGCTCAACGCAGCACGGTGGGGCAGGATAAGAAAACGATCCGCAACGATTTCGCGACGAAAAACACATCGAAGTTGTCGAGCGACCTTGCGAAGCTCAAATCCGATCAGAAGACGCTCGGACAAGACCGCCATCAACTCGATTCGGCCAAGCATGAATTGCACCACGACGACCGCAACGCGTCGAAATCGAGCTCATCGAAACCGGGCACGTCGACGGGGGGCTCGTCGGCCCCCGCCACTTCGACCTCCGGCACGGGTAGCACGAAGGGGCCATCGTCGTCGTCGGCCGGCGCGAAACCTTCCTCCGCCGCGTCTCAGGACCGTCGTGACATTCGCCACGATGAGCGCTCGGTTGGGCACGACCGGCGGCAACTGAACGCTCAACGCAACACGGTGGGGCAGGACAAGAACGCGATCCGCAACGACCTGGCGACGAACAACAAGTCGAAGTTGTCGAGCGACGAATCTAAGCTCAAATCCGATCAGAAGACGCTGGGACAAGACCGCCGCCAACTCGATTCGGCCAAGCATGATTTGCGCCACGACGAGCGCGACTTGCGGCACGACCGCAACACGTCGAGAACGGGCTCATCGAAACCGGGCACGTCGACGGGTGGCACGTCGGCCCCTGGCAATTCGACCACCGGCACAGGTGGCACGAACGGGCCATTGTCGTCGTCGGCCGGCGCAACCACCACAACCGGCAGCGCTTCCGGTGCGGTACCACCGGCCGGCAATGGAAACTGACCCAAGATCCAGGCTGATTTCGCCGCAAAGCTGGTTTTCTTATTCGTATCCGCCGCTTCGCCGCCGAGGTGCCGCCGCGAATTTCATCGGTGCCGCCGGCGACGCATGCCGTTGTTCGGCAGTCGTCCCGATCAATGGGGCGACGTGCCGCGCGATGAACGTCGGAACCACCCATCCGGTATGACCCCCGGTATGGCCGTCGAAGCGCATTTCGAACTGATACGGTTCCTGGGTCAGACGTCTCTGGTAGGCCTGGCGCTGCTGGGTGTCGAACGACGGTTGCAGTCTTCGCCTCTTGACATGAACCATCGTCCTCGCGCCTAGCCTACTGTTTCGAGTGGAATACCCTGAACAATGAGCCGGCTCGATACGGCCCGATCCATCGATATGGCCGGAAATCCTTGCTTGCATTGTGCATTTATACTCTGAGCAACCGAGTATGCGCCTTTTCACCATAAGCGCCGCCAATGCTAGCATCTTCGTTTCGAAGACCGCGAAAATGGCCGCGTGCCGGTGACATGGGACCAAGCCCTCGCGAATCGCGATTGTTCCAAACCGGGGCGCGGGGGTAAAACGTGGAACCAAGGTTCCCAAATCAAGCGCCCGCATTTCACGAAATGGAGTTCAAGCATGCCGCGAATTCACCTGAGCGCCGCGCTCGTTGCCAGTCTCGCGTTTACGGAGCCAGCTCTCGCGGTGCGCGAACCGGCCGAATCGGTTCGGCTTGCGGACCAGGTGTTGCACGAAATCATGGAAATCCCGGCGCGACGAATCCCCGAACATCTGTTGGCCGACGCTCAAGGGCTGGTGATCATCCCCAACGTGATCAAGATCGGTTTCGTCGGCGGCATTCGTCGAGGGCGAGGGGTTGTGCTCGTTCGCGATAGCGAGGGAGCATGGGGCATTCCGCAGTTCGTAACGCTCACCGGCGGCAGCGTCGGCTGGCAGGCGGGTGTGCAGGCCACCGACGTCGTGCTGGTCTTCCGTACCAGGAAGAGCGTCGAAGATCTGCTCAAAGGCAAGTTCACGCTGGGCGCCGGCGCGTCGGTTGCGGCCGGGCCGGTCGGGCGAAGCGCCGAGGCCGCCACCGATGCCCGCATGCAGGCCGAAATCCTCTCGTATTCGCGCAGTCGCGGCGTGTTCGCGGGAGTGGCGATCGACGGATCGGCCATCGAAATCGACGAGACGGCCCATCAGGTGTTCTACGGCAGGCCGACGTCGGAGCTGCCGTTTCAAGTCCCCGAATCAGCCATGAAGTTGCTGCAGGACGTGGAAACGTTGACCGCCGCGGATGACGGTACGATTTTGGTCGCACCCACGCCATCCGCGGATGGGTTGGCCAGCAGGTTGGATGAATTGCGACTCGCGTTGGCAAAGGAAAGCCAGGGGCTCGACCGCCTGCTCAACG
>Ga0265325_10000273_pt1 | contig 36707 bp, 17 predicted proteins | sample 41420metaG_FD_202090 | JGI IMG/M metagenome (GOLD analysis project Ga0265325, IMG submission 202090) | Rhizosphere microbial communities from Carex aquatilis grown in University of Washington, Seatle, WA, United States - 4-14-20 metaG | ecosystem: Host-associated > Plants > Roots > Rhizosphere... | reverse complement strand
CCGTTTGGCCGGGAACGATCCAGCGCGCCGTGTCCGTCTGATCGGTTCCGATATTGGCTACGGCGCGAGCCTTCGGCGGCACGAAGGCGTTGAGGTAGGCCGTCTGATCCGCGCTGACTTTGCTACCCGCCTCGAAATAGCTCACGACCAGTGGTGTTTTCATCGCATGCAGCGCGCTGCGCAGGGCGTCGTCCTTCGCCTTTTCGGTCGGCTGGTCGAAGAGATAGTCGAGAACGATCGCGCGCGGGCCCTTGCCGTCCAATGCCGTCAGGACCTTGGCCAGGAAACTTCGATCAAGCGGCGAGCGGTAGGGAAAATTCTGCATCACCGGCTCGGTGACGCCAACAATGACGATGTTCGGGTCCTGTGGCTCAAACGGAGAACGCGTGGCGATCTCATAGTCCTGCACGAAGCGATCGGCGCTCGTCAGGAACGAAATATGTTCGACGGCGAGCATCGAGAGCGCCGCAACCACGACGGCGATCGCGGCTGCCACCGCGCCGTTGAAGACAGTCTTGTTGCGCGCCAGCCCTCGGAGCCGGCCGATGAACTCATTCATTGGCGCGGGGACGCAGAAGCGCCTCCGCCTGCGCCTCGCAACCCTTTTGCAGCATCCATGCCGCCCGCATGGAGTCGTTGGCCAGACTTGCGGGAATGGTGTTCACCGACAGCGAATAGTCCGAGCCGTTGAACTTGATCACGTAGGACGCACCACCATGGATCGGAACATCGGTTGTGACCTTGAGACGGTCGACGCCGGCAGGCCACGGCGCCTGAGACTTCCAGCTATGGTCTGCGGGCATCACGGTCAGCGACGAAGCCGACGTGGCGTCAGGACGCCAGAACTCCGGCTGATGGTTTTCCTGCAGGCAGACGCTGCCGCTATGGGTCACATCGACCAGCCATGCGGCCGGCAGCGTGTTCAACGTTGTGCCGCGCGTAACGCCGGCTTCGCCGGTACGCGCCGTGCGCTCGGTTGCAAGACCGGCGAGCGTTGCACCGACGCTCCTGCCCTGGCCGCCCGCGGCCGGCGGCTTGTCATAGGGACCGTCGATGGTGAGCGTGGCGCCGTCCTGTGAAATCAGCGTCACGTGCTGGCCCTGCTTCAGCGTCAGCGGCTTGGTAGAGTCGATACTTGCACCCGGCTTTATCCCGACGCCGCGCGCCTCGACGACGATGAAATTCTCGGCCCGCGCCGAGGTGCCCGCCAGCAGTACGGCCGCCAGCGCGCAGATGCCTAGTGCCTGTCTGTTCGCCATGGTTATTCTCCAGTTGCCAGAGTGACACGGCTGACATGGGTGTCCGCCGTGTGTGTTGCGGTGCCGCCGTCACCGATAAGAGTGAACGCGGCCCAGTTGAAAGGATGCGCCGTCGCCGGCTGCGCAATCAGCGCAAGCTGCGATTCGCGAAGTGCTTCGGCCAGATCACGCGACGGATCCTTTGCATATCGCGCGAAAACGCCTGTCATGAGCTTTTGCGTGGCGGCCGAAGGAACTTCCCAATGGCTCGCCAGGACGGCGCGCGCTCCCGCGGCGAAGAATGAGTCCGCAAGGCCTTCCAGCGCGCCGCCGCCCAGAGCCGTGCCACCTGAAGCCGCCGTGTTGCAGGCCGAAAGGACCACGAGATCGGCATTCAGCCTCAACTCCGAGATTTCACTGGCCGTGAGCAGTCCGTCAGTCGCGGTGCTTGTCGCCGGAGAAGATGGCGGCGAAAGGACAAGGCCCGGCTGCGCCTCGCAATGGAGTTCGCCCGGCAGCAATCCGTGGGTTGCGAAATACAGCACCTGATACTGATCCAGTTTTGCCGCACGTACCGCTCCCTCATTGGCAGCAGCGCCGAGCAGGATCGAGCCGGGTTGTGCGTTCAGCATCCGTCCGACCATTTGTACTTCATCAGCCGTATCGGGAAGCGGTGGCAAGGCGCGCAGGAGCGCGGGATCCGCAGGGCCATTCTGCTGGCACGCCGACGCGAGTGCGCCCAGGGCCCTGGTGCTCGCCCCGCCGCCGGAGAATGCGGGATTGCCGACGCCGAAGAACGGGCGCGCCGCTTCCATCCGCCCGGCGCGCGCGTCGCGCAGTTCCAAGAATGCGCGCGGCGACGGAACCTGCGTCACGGCCATGCGGCGAATGAGCCAGGCTGCATTGCCGTATCCACCTGCCGGCTCCGACGTCACCAGCAGAGACAGCGGCAAGTTTGCGAGATCGCCGTCAGGCGCCACGATCAGGTGATTGACGTCCTTCAAGGCCGGTTCAAGCGGCGCCAGCAGCTCCTTATAGAGCGTGTACGAGGTTTGAAGGCTGAAATCTCCGAGGCGTCCGAGCTTGGGCACGAAGGCGGCGCGCAAAGCGGCAACATCGCCCGAAAGACCCTGCGCGTCGGCCTGAAGCGGGCGCACAGTCATCCCGTCGTGCGAAACAAGCAGCGCAAAGCTGCGCTTGATACCGATGACGAAACCGAGGAAGGCCTCGCCGTTGGCCAGATGAGCCTGAACGGATGCAAGATCGGCGGGACCCGGATCTTCCAGTCGCGCATAGTCCGGAAAGTTCTGCCGCACTTTTGCGAGCAGCGCATCGGCGTTCGCAGCAGCCGACTTCAGGGCGGCGTCGAGTTGTTGCACGCGCTCGGGCTTGCGCTCGTCATTCGGCTTGGCGTTCTCGGCGGCGAGATCGATGCGCGCATTGTCGCGAACGCTCAACGCGTCCTGATATTGTCGAACGAGATCGGCGAGCGCCGGGTTGCCCGCGGCCCTGCGCACCGCGACGCGCGCGATCGTCTTGTCGGCGACGCCCGAATTCACCAGCTGAACTGCGTGGAACATGTCCGCGTCGAGCGCGGCATGCTGAGCCGGATCCAATTGCTCCTGCGCGCTCGCGGCAATGAGGAAGGGTACGATTTGATCCGAGACGATCTGCGAACGTGCGACCGGATCCTTGGCAAGGATGGCAAAAGCAGACCGGTAACTTGCGATCGAAGCGGCATAAACCTGCTGGTCGGAGTAAAATTGGGCGAGACGCATCTGCGCCCGTGCGGTGGGCGCCGTATCGCCGAAGAGCTTCTGATCCATATTCAGCGCGTCAGTGAAGTCCCGCTCTGCCACCGTGACTCGACCCTGCGCGGCGTTGACTTCACCCATCAGCGCGATCATCTCGGGCCGCCACCAGATCGGCAGACCGGGTTCTTCGGTGATAATCCAGAGCGCCTCTTCGGCGGCGGCCTGCGCCGTGCCGGCATCGCCGAGGCGCAAAGCCATTTCCGCCTCGATTCGCAGTCCGTGTGCGAGTTCACCTTCCAGCGTCGCCGGCGCAGTCAATTCGGCACCCGTATTATCGCCGGACGCCGCCTTGGCGGCGTCGACTTCCGCACGCCGCAGCTCGGTCGCTTCGCGGGCATACTTCAGGGCGTCTGCGAAATCGCGCTGATTGGCTGCGTCGAGGGCCTGATAGGAGGCAAGCCTCGCGCGCGCCGTTGCACTCGATGACGCTTCGATGATCGGAGACGCACGGCGAAAGAGGGCTGCTGCTTCATCGAAGCGTCCCTGGTTGCTGACCTGCAATGCAAGTTCGGCGACCGTTTCACCCACCGCAACAGAATCGGCGCCAAAGACGCGCGTTTCGATTTCGAGCGCCTGACGATATGCGTCTTCCGCACCCGCGAAATTGTCCGAGCCTCCATACAGGCGCGCTGCCTCCACCAACTTCTTGTAGGCTGCAAAATCGTCGCTGTGCAGATGGAGAGAATCCGGCGCGTATTTTTCCCGGAGCAGCGCTTGCGCGGCTTGCGTTTCCGCGGCGTTCAGTGCTGATCCGCCTTTTGCGACGGCCGCTTCCAGGACGGGAAGCATGTCCGGCAAGCCTTCGGCCGTGACCAGCAAGTTGCCGGTTCCCGAACTCAGAATTAGGCGCGGCCAGTCATTGCTCCGCAGCGTGCAGAAATAGAGGACAGAGTTGTTGCCCTGCGCCAGCCATTGACCGGCGCCGCACGAAACGTCTTCGGAAGAACTGAGCCCGCCGGTCAGTCCTTTGGCGGCTGTGACGATCGCATCGCGCCGCGCGGCAGGATCGGCAGGAAGCGCCGCTCCGAACTGCGTCACGCGCAGCGAGCCGGCGGCTGAGTTGCCATCGCCGCACAGAATGTCCGTGGCGCCGGAGAGCTGGCAGCTTTCACCGGACAGTGTCTGGCCCAGCGGAACGCCGTTGCCGGCGGCATAGGCGGCTGCACCCGCTATGACTGCAAATGCAGCCACGGCGAGCGACGATGTTAGTGTTTTCGCGGTCACTGCCATAACGCCTCGTTACCCCAGCTCGAGAAATCCTGATCGACGGACCGGATGCCGTGGACCGATAGCCCGCCAGCCGCCGGGATTATCTGGGTCAGATATCCACCCAGGATTTGTTGTGTGATGGCCGCTTTGGTCGATCCATCCAGTGAATCTGCGACGATAACCGTGGCGCTGTCCGACGTGTTGGGCGTGTCGCCTTCATTGTCGCTGAGTTGTGCGATCGGCCCCTGCGCGGCCGGCGTCTGCACATCCGGCGCGCCGGCGGTAACTGGTACGATCGGCCCGGCCGGCACGACGTCGGTCTCGATCGTCGTGATCGGGCTTGCTGGTGGGGTCGCCGTCTGGCTGACGATCACACCTTGCGTGACCGGATCGTTGATGACGGTCGAACCCGGAGGCGCCACGCCGCCCACTGTTCCGGACACTGTTCCATTGCCGGTGAAGTTTCCGATTTCTGCGGGCGAGTGCGCCGCCGAGCCATTCGCCAGGACGATATTTCCGTTGGCATCGACGAGAATATTACCGCCGACATTGCCATAGCTCGCAAGCGCGGCGTCGCCGTTGCCGATCTGTGCGTAGGCGTTGCCGCCGCTGTTGCCGCCGCCAAGCGCAAGGTCGGTAACCGAGACATTGCCCGAGACGGTGAAGTTCGCGATCGTCGCGTTCGCCCCGGCATTGACCGAATAGCCGCCGTTGCCGATTTGGGCATAGGCATTTGCTCCGGCGCCCGCGGTCAGCGTCACCGCGCCAGCCGAACCGTTGGGCGCGTGAACGACGATATTTCCCGAATCGACGCCGCCGGCCGCGGCTGCGGGATTGAGATTGCTCTGACTGCCGCCGTTTCCGATCTGTGCGTACGCGTCCGCGCCGTTGCCCTGCAGGCCTACCGCATGGCCAGAGGTGATCGTGATGTCGCCGCCGTTCGTGGCTGTGCCTGCCGTGAGGCCGGCGCCCGACTTGTACCCGCCGTTGCCGATCTGGGCGTAGCCGGCCTGACCCGAACCCGCGTTGAGCAAAACGTTCGCCGCGCTGATCGTAATGGGTGCGACATTGCTATAGCCGCTACCATTGCTGTTGGATTCCGCGCCGCCATGACCGATCTGGGCGTACGCTTCGGATCCAGCGCCGCCCGATAATACGAGATCGCCGCCGGCCGCTATGCCGATGTTGCCACCGTTGTTGCCGGTCGTGCTGCGCCCGCCATTTCCGATCTGCGCAAACTGTCCTGCGGCCGAACCACCAGCAACGGTCACGCCGCCCGTCACATCGACCATGAGGGCTCCGGTGCCGGCTCCGCTGTACCCAAGCTGGGCAAACCCGTTCGTCGCCGTTACTGCCAGGCTGGCGGCGTATATCGACGTTGTTCCTCCGGCACTTCCGACAGCAGATCCTGCCGTCGCATTGCCGCCGCCAATGAGGACCGTATGCCCGTTATTGCCGAACACACCGGAATTTCCGAACGAGGATGGCGTGAGCGTGTGTCCGTCCCACCCGGCGACAAGATTGATAGCGCCTGTGCCGCTGTTCTGCAGTTCACCTTCGACAGTCACATCCCCTGCGGACAGGATGCTGAGGGTGTGTGCGCTGCTGACGCTGTAGTCGCGCTGGATGCCGTTGCCCAGACTTGTCGTAAATCCGATCGTCACATCGCCACCGACAATGTCGGCCGTGACGGAACTTCCGATCGTATCGGACGACGTGCCGTCCTCGCTCGCCATGACAAATGTCAGATTTCCGCTCGCCGTGCCTTCAGAAGTGGCGTTGCCATAGAAGATGGCAGGACTGGAGGGTGCGTTGTCGTGCACAATTCCTGCGACATGAATATTGATGTCGCCGGTGACATTGCCGCTTACGTCATTATCGAGGGAACCATTGCCCACCATTGCGTAGCCGGACGTGGCCGTCATGCTGAGGTCGTGAGACGACGTCAGATTGATCGCGCCACCGCCTGAACCGTGATAGCCGAGCTGCGCATAGCCGTTCGAGCCGAGCAACGAAACGCCAGATGCTAGAATCGACGTCGAACCACCGGCGCCGCCGATCGCGACACTGCCGAGCGCGCTGCTGCCTCCGATGATTACCGTGCCGCCATTGTTGCCGAACACGCCGGCGTTGGCGAAGCTCGCAGGACTTACCGTCATGCCATCCCAGCCGGCGACGATGTTAATGGCGCCGCTGCCGGCATTTTGGACGGACGCTGCGAATACCAGATTGCCGCCGTGGAGCACGTTGAACGTATGCGCACTATTGTAGATAACGTTCTGGTCGATCGTACCTGTGGCGAGAGGATCGGTGACGCCGATGGTCACGTCGCCGCCACCTAGATCCGCGACGACATTCTGGTTGAACGCGCTTCCACCATCCAGATCGCCCGAGACCAGCAGTACCGTTCCCGATTCAATTCCCGTTCCATCCGCAATATTGCCGATCCACGCCGTTCCGGAGCCGGAGTTTAGTGTCGTCATACCGGTGACATGGACATTTATGTTGCCGCTGACGTTGCCGTTGCTGGCGCCCGTGTGGAGCGCGTCTCCATTTCCAATCTGAACGAACGAGCCCTCTCCACCGGCGACTAGATCAAGAGTACCGCTAGCGGTCACGGAAACGTCGCCGCCCGCATTGCCGCTGAGCAGAGGGCCGCCATTGCCGATCTGAACGAGCGAAGCGCTTCCATCGGCTGTCATCGCGATATTGGCGGCGGACACCGTCACATTTCCGGACACGTCGCCCACGTCTCCGCCATTGCCGATGATTGCATCAGCACCCGCGCCGCCAGCCTCGAGTGTGAGAAGTCCGTTCGATGCAGAAACCGTCACCGTGCCGCTGGTCGGCGATCCGCCACTATTTTCAAATGAAGCGGTCGATTGGTCTTCACCGGCAAGCAGGCTGATCGCGCCGTTGGTCGATGTGACCGAGACGTTTCCACCAATGGCAAGGGATGCGTTTCCATAAAAGTCGCCGATGAAGGCTTTCGCCCCCGTGAACACCGTGTCGCTGTCGTCCACCGACGTGGCAAGTGTGATGTCGCCCGTGGCCGTGACGCTGATATTGCTGTTGGGAGCGGCGGCGGCCGCAATGCGCGCCTCTCCGGCCCCCGTTGCGGCCAACGTGATCGCGCCACCAGATTGCACCGCAATATTGCCGCTGGTCGTCGCCGAGCCATTCTCCCCGTTGCCGATCTCAACGAGGCTGCCGTCACCGGCAGTCTCATAGATGTTGCCGCTCGCAACGACGCTGATGTCGCCAGTCACCGAACCGCGGCCGCGATTTGTGATCCGAGCCTGCGCCACTCGGCTCGAACTCGTCGGCGCCAACATATCCAGCGTGCCGGTCGTGATGGCGATGTTGCCGCCGGTGGCTCCGCCATTTGTAAAGTTGCCACCGTCGCCGATGACCGCCCGCCCATTGTCACCGAGATCTTCGATCGTCAGTGCCGCTGAATGCGCAGTTATGTTGCCCGTCGCTCCGCCGGTTGTATTCGCGTAGGCCATGTTGCCGATATTGGCCAATCCGCCTGCGCCAGACACATCTACGGTCAGCGCCTGCCCGGCTGTTACGGAGATGTTGCCGGACTGAGAACTCGTGCCTCCGCCGCCCATGTTGCCGATGAGTGCGGCTACGGGGTTGTCGCCGGAATCGGCGCGCTCGTCGATCGTCACATTGCCAGCGGCATTGACGGTGATCGCGCCGCCCACATTTCCGGCGACGCTGCTGCCGCCGTTGCCGATCATCGCGAACTGGGTTGCGCCGGTCTGATTGATCACATTGACGTCGCCTGCGGCTACGAGATTGATCGCTCCGCCGCCGCTGCCGTTGTAGCCGAGCTGCGCGTAAGAATTCGTGCCAACGATCGAGACGTTGTCGGCGTAGACGTTCGTTGCGCCGGCATTCGAGCCGACTGCCGCGCCGGTCGCGCCGCCTGTGATGGAGAACGTCGAGTCGTTGTTGCCGTAGACTCCTGTATCGCCGAAATGTGCCGAATTCGTGGTCGTGCCGTCCCACCCGGAAACGATGTTGATGACGCCGCTGCCGGCATTCTGGATTGACGCGTTATCGACCTGAATATCGCCGACATCGAGCAATGTCAGCGTGTGGGCGCTCGAATAGTCGACATTGGTTGCAATCGAGAAGGTCGCAGGACCGGTAATCTCGATGAGCACATCGCCGTTCGAGATGTCGTTCGGAAGGCTCAAGTCGATGCCGGTAAGGCTGCGCGCTATGACCGTAAGGTTGCCTGACGAAGTCTTGATATTGCTGAAGGTTCCGATATAGGCCGACGCGTTCGTGCCGGAATTGAATTGAACATCGCCGTCGGCAGTCAAAGCGATGTTCCCCGTCACGTTTCCAAAACTAAGATTTCCGATGCCAGCCAGATCGAATGTTGGGCCGGCAGTCGAGACTGCCGTGAGGTCGACCGTGGCTCCGTGATTCGATCCGCCTAGTACAGTCACCGCAATATCGCCGGTTGCACTGATGCCCTGAGAGGCCGTCGAGCCTTGTCCGGTGCCGGGGCCACCGTTTCCGATCATGCTCACATCGTTCGTGGTAGAGGTCGCACCGCTTCCTGTCAGCAGCAATGCTCCGGCCTGGCTCACTGTGCCGATGTTGAGCGCTATGTTGCCCGAGAATGAAATGCTGCCGCCGGTCAAAGTCACTCCGGATGCGGCGGCGGCGCCGCCATTGCCGATCTGGGCGAAGGAATTGCCGAACGAGGTCGAAATACTGATCGATTGCGATGCGTTGATCAGAATATTGCCGCCAAAGGCAATCGACCCCGACGTAGAACCGCCCGTGGAAAGTCCGGCGAGGGCGCCGCCATTGCCGATCTGCTCCGAGGACGCCGCAGTCGTCGACGAGACCAAGCTGACATCGGCTGCATTGATTGTAATGTCGCCGGTGTCGCTGAAGCCGGCCGAAGGCGTCAGATTTGTCTGATACCCGCCATTGCCGATCTGGACGAACCCGCCGCCAGATCCATCGAGCAAGATTGCGGTCGACGCGTTCACGCCGATTGTACCCGACGCGCTTCCTACCGTCCGCGAGCCACCATTGCCAATCATGGCATAGGCGTTAGACGGCGCACTCAAATCGATGACGCCTGCCGTGGCGGTCACGAGAACATTTCCGCCAAAGCTGCCCGTTGCGTTCGGGCCGCCATTGCCAATCTGGACGTAAGTCGTGCCTGCGCCTGCGGCCGCGAGAACCGATTGACCGGAAACCGTCACGTTGCCAGTAACATTGCCAGATTGACCATACGCGCCATTTCCGATCTGCGCCGATCCACTTGCATTCAGCGTGCTCAGAAGAACGATACCGTTTGGGGCGCTGACCGAAATGTTGCCGCTGCTGTTTGCGGCCGTGTTGAAGACTCCGTTGCCGATTTTCGCCGTGTCGTTGCCTTCGTCGATGAGCGACACGCCGGTCAGTCCGACGACAGTGACGGCACCGCCACCGGAGCCCGAAAAACCGATCTGGGCATCACCAACCGAGGCGTCCAAAGTGACAGCGCTGCCAAGAACCTGCGTGGCGCCACCGGCGCTGCCGATCGTGGCTGAACCCGTTGCGCTCGCACTGCCAACGATGACCGAGCCGCCATTGTTGCCGAACACGCCCGTGTCCGCGAAGTGCACAGGATTAAGAGTGGTGCCATCCCAGCCGGCAACCAGATTGATTGCCCCGTTGCCGCTATTTTGAACTGTCGACCAGATTCCGAAACTGCCTTCGATGAGAATGTTCAGCGCATGCGGCGAGTTATAGACGAAAGGCTTGTCGATCTTGCTGTCTGCGGTCGGATCAGTTTGGCCATACGTGAAGTCTCCACCGTTCAAATCGGCGCGGATGTTGGTGCCAAAATCAGTCGCCGAATTGTCGTTATTCGTGGAGTAGGCCACATACACGACGTTGCCGGTCTCTGTCGCAGGTGATTGTGCGATGTTGCCGACCCAGACGATGCTGCCTGTATCGGACGTGCTGGTGAAAGTCGCGACGCCAACGGCTTTCACATTGATGTTGCCGGTGATGTTGCCTGCAACATCGCTGAGTGGTGAACCGTTTCCGATCATCGCGAAGTCGGTCGAGCCCGTGCCCGCCGACAAATCCAATGTCCCGGAAGAGACGATGTTGATGTCACCTCCGCCGGCTCCGTGATATCCGATCTGGGCGTAGCCATTCGTCGCGGAAAGCGAGATGCTTGCGCCATACAGCGACGTGGTGCCGCCCGCGCTTCCGACTGCAGCGTTTCCAACGGCGTCGACGCCGCCGACCGTAAGTCCACCTGCGTTGTTGCCGTAGACGCCCGCGTTGCCGAACGAAGCTGGCGTCAGCGTATGGCCATCCCAGCCGGTGACGATGTTGATCGCTCCACTGCCTGAGTTTTGCAGCGGCGCGTTGATCGCAAAGGATCCGGAACTAAGAATATTGAGCGTATGCGCACTGTTGTAGTTGGTCGGCGTGTTTAAGGAGTCGGTGCTTGTCGGATCCGTGATTCCAACCGTGTAGTCACCGCCGGACAGACCAGACTCGACAACCGCGTTAAAAGTCGGGCCGTTTCCGTCGCTGTGGATTCGGCTTGAGATGAAGACCACGTTGCCCGTCTCACTGTAGGCGTTTTCGGCTTGGTTCCCGATCCAGGCCACATTGCCGGCGGAGGACGAACTGGTGAGGGTCGCGGCGCCCTGAACGTTAATGTTGATATTGCCGGTAATATTTCCAGCCACGTCTCCGATCGTCGATCCGTTGCCGATGAGCGCGAAGTCTGTTGCCCCTGTACCGGCGGTCAGCGTGAGAGCGCCTGTCGCGAGCACATTGACGTCGCCGCCGCCCGCTGCGTGATAGCCGAGCTGCGCAAAACCGTTCGTGCCATCCAGCGTAACGTTCGCCGCATAGACGTTCGTCGCTCCGCCGTGCGATCCAAGTGCGACGCCGGTTCCGCTGCCGACGATCGATAGGTCTCCGCCGGCATTGCCGTAAACTCCGGCACTACCGAATTGTGCCGGGGTAAGCGTGCTCCCGTCCCACCCTGCGACCAGGTTGATCGCACCGGTCCCGCCGTTCTGAACGCTGGCGGAAATGACGATCGTGCCCTGCGAAAGCAGGTTCAGTGTCGTCGGCTTCGAGTAGGCCACGCTGCTGAGGACGTTGATCGCAGACGTAGCCTGGAGCGTGACATCGGAAAGCTGCAGCGCGTTGACGAGAGTCGTCGGAGAGATATTCGATCCACTGATCGGATCCGTGCCGGCGCTCTCGATGTTGATCGTCGGCGGATCAAGCAGCCAGTCTCCGGTGACGCCCTTGGGCGCCAGCGTATCGACCGTGGCGCTTGGCGCGATGTTCAAGATGTGTCCCGACGTTTCGAGCGAACCGCCATTGCCGCCCGACGCGCCCCCCGTGGCGCTGAACCGTCCTGAAACATTCGTTGTTCCGTTCGACCACACGACAAGCGAACCGCCGTTGCCGCTGTTGATGGCATCGGCCTTGATCGTCGAAGCACCGACCGTCGTGTTGTCGGCGTTCTGCAGTGGACCTGCGCCGTGCGCATCGCCGCCAATCCGCACGCTGCCGCCGCCGGCATCGCCGGAAACGTTGATCTGCGTATTGTCGGCGACGTTGACGTTCGCTCCCGTGATTGCAACGGAACCGCCGATCTCGCCGCTGGCCGTACCAGACGCATTGATGCTGCCAGATACGCTGGCCGTGCCGCCGCCGGCGTCGAGAACGACTTCGCCGTTCTGAACGCTCGCGCTCGTCGCCGTGATCATTCCGGAATTGTTGACGACGGCATCCGCAATGTTGGCTGCGGCACGCACGGTCATCAGCACATGTCCGCCGCTGGCCTGGATCGTTCCGGAGTTTGAAACCCCTGTCGGTCCGCCAGAAGCCTGCCCGGCAGGCGAGGTGATCGCGTAACGAAGCAGATTGTCGCCGTCGAAGTCGACCGTGAAGGCTCCTGCGCCACCAAGCACGACGGTTCCCGAATCCGCTGCGATGATTCCTTCGTTGGCGACGCGCGCGCCTGACAAAATCGCTGATCCGCCATTTGAAGTGCGGATGGAACCCTGATTGACAACTGCCGCGCCCGACGCCGAACTGAAACTATAGTTTCCGGACATGAAATCGCGGTCGGCGATGTCCGCCGTCGTTGCGATCAGTCCGCCGACATTTGTCTTCGATCCTTTGCCGAACAGAATGCCGTTCGAGTTGATCAACCAGACCTGTCCGTTGGCGAAAAGGTTTCCGAAGATGGCAGACGGATCGGAACCGAGCACACGATTGAGGGTGATTGCACTGGAGCCTGGTTGAACGAACTGTACCGTCTCACCTGCGGCGACCGAGAAACTTTGCCAGTTGATCAGCGCTTTGGCCGTTGTCTGACGGACAGTTGTCAGGTTGCCGGACGAATTCGTGATGGAGGCCTGACCGGCCGCGATCACGCTACCAGCCGGTTGACCGTGCGCTGGCGCCGCCAATGCGACCGCGAGCGAAAGACAGCTCGTTCCCAGAAGCACCGTGCGTAGGAAAGAGTAGCTGGTTGAGGTCATAGCGGGTTCGCCTAAAAGCGTACGGCAAGATCAACGAGCAGTTTGGTCGCGCGCTTGCCACCGTCACTTCCGATAACCGGACTGAGCGTGCGTGCGACTTCGGTCGATGCCGTGAAATTGTACGGAAGCCAGATGCGAATTCCGCCGCCAACCGAGCCGATGGATTGATCGAGCAGACTCTTGCTGGCGGCCGGGCCTCGCTGGATGTACCAAGACTCCGCGCCATCGGCGAAGACATAGGGCTCCAGTGCGCGCACGAATGAGTCCGCAAAATGGAAGTCGTAGCGGAATTCGGCCGAGCCGCCCAAGCCGTCGTCGCCGGTGATCGCGCCGGGATCATAGCCGCGGCCGATCTGACTTCCGCCGAACGTGACCTGCTCGCCGGTAATAAGCGGCACAAATGCATATTGTCCTTGCACCGTGAGCACGGTGCTGAACGCGCCGATCAGCGGTACCGCAAGCCGGGTGAAGCCAGTCACCTTGGTGAAGTCGGTCAGTCCGCCGACACGCGAAAGAATAGGATTTGGCACGGGTCCCGAAGGCGATGGGACGCGGTTCGGGGTCTCTCCGAGAATGGGAAGACCCTGGGCGATGTCCAAAGTGGACGTCCAAGACCCCCCGAGAACATTCGCCAGTTGATAGCTGCCGCCGATGTCCAGCACCCGCCACTGGTCATGGCTGAAACCTGTACCCAGCAGTCCGACGCGTGCGTCCTGAACCGTGATCCCACCATCGAGAATCAGCGTTTCCGCGCGGCTGCGGATCAGCGGAAAGGTGAGCCGCGGACCGACTGCCCAACTATCGGTCAGGACGTTGAACGCTGTCAGCGTCGAGCCTGGTTGTCCGTGCGTCACGCTGCCGATGACGCTGCCGATCAATCCTTCGCTGCCGATTGCCGTGCGATAGCGCAATTGCCCGGCGACCTGATCAATCGAACTCGGCGAGAGAGTGACGTTTCCGGAAAGCTGATCGGCGCCGAAGATCGAGTTCAGCTCGACGTCCGCGTTGATCGTCCACAGGCCGGAAAAGCGCGAACCGCGGTTGTCGGCGGCGACTCCGCCTTCAATCCAGGGCTGCGATGTATCGACGACCAGATCGGATGCGCCTGGTGCGTCGGGTGCGGGACGCAGAACGCCTGTCGCCACGACGCCTGGAATGTCGTTGGACATAAGAAGTCCGCGCTCCATCGCCAACAGCGTCAGCGGACGCGCACTGCGTGCAGGATCGAGGTATTCGCCAATCAGGCGTCTTGTTCTGTCGTCCGCGCCCTGGACTGTGACGCTGGCCAGATAGCCTTCGACGACATTGATCGTGAACACGCCGTCTTTGACGCGTTGCGGCGGCACGAACGCGCGGACAAGCAGGTAGCCCCGGGCACGGTAACGCGCTTCGATCTGATCGGCGACGTTCAGAATGTCGGCAAGCGTGATGTCCTTACCAAGCAGAGGTGCGTAGAGGTCATGAAATTCAGGCGCCGGAATCGTAACTGCGCCTTCAATTCTTATATCGGCCAGCTTGAAGTGGACTTCGTCGACGGCTCGGGGCACCGGTGAGCGGTGCGGGGCAACAATACTGAAATCGAAATCGGGCTGGGCGGGTATGGTCGGGCCGGCGCGATCACGCCCCGGCGGCACGGGCTGAACGACGTTCGGTAGAGGCTGCGCTTCAGCTTGGCTTGTAAATAGAACGAGAGCAGCTGCGGCCAGAACACTTGGTCCCGCACCCGCGGTTCGTTCCCGCTGTGAAAAATAACTCGATTTCGGCAACTGAAACGTCCCCCATCCCACCCAATTCCAAACTGGCCTCCGCGCTCCCCCGAGCAGCCGAAGCCCCCAAATAAAAAAGTTATATAAAAAGGACTGTGCCCCTTTTTTTACGCCGCAACAATTACCTGCGGGGGAAATCGCCAGTTCGTAGCTAATTCGACGGTATAAATATGTGAAATTATTCCTAGTACGTCAAACCGATGCGCCCAAAGTTTGTTCTGGGACTGGGGAATTCAAACCGGGCGGAATTCCGACTTTTCGGATCGACGCCCGTGCGATGCGCCAATCTCGCGTTCAGGAGGCAGCAGGCTCGGCCTTCGCGCCTGCGATGACCGCCGAGAGAATCTCGGCGACCTCCAGAGCTGGCTCCCCCTGAATCATGCTTCGGTGGTCACCTCCGACCAGGCGCACCGTGAGTGAACCCACGTTGCCCTGCCAGATCTTCTCCACGGGAGCCATCAACTCGTCTTTGATTTGCGGAACGATGAGCGTGACGGGCCGATCGTATCGCGCAGGCCGATAGTCCGCGACGGCGGCAAGAGTCGAATCGTGCACCAGCCTCAGTGCCTGCGGAACACGAACCGGCGCAGGTTCGATCGGCGTGGAGCCAGAGCCGAAGCGCCAGAGGATTCGATTGAACAGCGAGGCGGCGATCCGCGCGGCCAGATGCAAATTCTCCAGCAACGTTTGATCCTTCGCGGTCGCTGCGTGGTGCCTCGCACGCTGCAGCATCAACATGGACCAGATGCGAAGTGGCCACTGCCTTGCGTTCGTCTGCGTATCGATGAGCGTGAGTGAGGCGGCGCTTTCACCACCGCGACGCAGCATCTGCGCCATTTCGAGCGCGATGAGACCGCCGGAGGAGTAGCCGGCGAGATGATACGGGCCTTCGGGAAAGACTTCCCGGATCGAAGTTAGATAATAGTCCGCCATGTCTGTGATGCTGCGGTAGGGCTCCGCCTGGCCATCAAGTCCCTTCGCCTGGATCGCATAAACGGGACCCGCTGAAACAATCTGGCGCCCAACGCCAACGAGTTCCATGACGTTTCCGCCAACGCCGTGCACGATGAAAAGCGGCGCGCCCTCCGTTCCTTTGCGAACAAGAATGAGAGGCGAAAATTCGTGCTTCGTCCGGGCGTCGAGCGCCGCGGAGAGCGAAGCAATTGTCGGCGTCTGATAGATCATCGTGACTGGCAGATCGACACCGAGCACATCCTCGATCTCGAACATGAGATTGAGGGTCATCAGCGAGTCGCCGCCAAGATCGAAGAAATCGGCGTTGCGATCGACGGCATCGAGTTCGAGCACGCGCTTCCAGATTTCGGCGACGGCAAGTTCTGTTTTGCCGCGAGGCGCTTCGCCAGCGGGCTGCGGCGGCTGCATCGTTTCGGTGCGTTGAAATTCTTCATCCATGGACTGCAGCGCCTTCATGTCGAGCTTGGCGCTCGCAAGGCGTGGAATTGCGTCGATCAGATGAATGCGCTGCGGCTGAAGCGGAGCCGGCAGCAAGCGGCGGAGCTCTTTTTTCAGACGCGCGGCCACATCGTCGGAGCTGTCGTCCGGCACGACATAAGCTATGAGCCACCAGTTTCTGCCGACCTGTCGCGGCAACACGGCGGCGTCGCGCACACTAGGCTGCAGCCGCAACCGGGCTTCAAGCTCGCCCGGTTCGACGCGTTGGCCGCGAATCTTGATCTGTCGATCCTTGCGGCCGATAAGATCGATCAAACCGTCGGACCGCAGGCGCACCAGATCGCCGGTCCGAAGAATGCGGGACGCCGGATCGTTGGGATCGGTTGGAAAATCCTCACCCGAACAGCGCTCATCGACCCAGCGGCCCAGCGCGACATAGGGACTGCGAACGAGAAGCTCGCCCACTTCGCCGGGCGCCACGCCGGCGCCGTCTTCACCGACGATGGCGAGCGCGTCGCCGCACAACGGATAACCGAGCGGCACCCGGCTTCCTTCCTGCGGAAAATCTTTCGGCACGAACCATTGCATGATGGGCGCTTCGGTCGAGCTGTAGCCAAGCTGGATCCGGCAGTCCGCAGGCAGCCAGTGGCGCAATCTCTCCACATCGCTCCACAACACGGCTTCGCCACCGACGCGCACGATGCGCAAAGTTGGCGGCGCACTCTCGTCGCCCAATTGCATCAGAGTACGCAGCAGCGCGGGAACGGCATAGATGATGGAAATTTCGGAGTTGCGCAGACGACTTAGAATCTCACGCCCACCGGCGAGCTGCACATCCGCCAGATGCAAGGTGCCGCCGGTGAGCAATGCGGTCAGTCGCTCGCGCAATCCGGCGATCGTGCATTCCGAGCTGAGCGGAAGGAAGCGGTCGGTCTCATTGATGTGACCGGCTCCGGCATATTGCGCCACGCGGCGGAGCAGATTGCGCTGGCTGTTGACAATTCCTTTCGGCCGTCCCGTGCTGCCGGATGTGAACAGCAGAAATGCCGGATCATCGAGTCCCGCAGGCTGAGGGCTACTGCCGCCGCTGCCCACGCCGCAAACATCTATGCGGCGAATATGAGCAGAAATCGACGCGATTTGCGGATCATCCGAACGGCAGATGACCGCCACCATCGCAGACTGCTCCACAACGTCGCAAATCCACGTTTGCGGATAGTGCGTATCCAGCGGCACGAACATCCGGCCGCAAGCAAGACAGGCCAGCATGGCTGCTGGATACTCTACCGATGACGGCAACAGGATTCCGACCAGATCGCCGGCCTTCGTCTGCTCTGCGATCACTTCCGCCAGTTGCCGGATTGATTTTTGAAGCTGGCCGTATGTCAGTTGGCATGACCCATCATCAACCGCGATGCGATCAGGATATGTGCCGGCAATCCGGTCGAAGCGCAGGGCAATGGGCTCGTTCATGTCGGCGTCGGTGAACGGCGCAAAATCGCGATCGGCCGGACCGTTCCAGTCCAGCGGATAGTTCGACTCGTTCAGCCAGGGCTCAGTGAATCGATGCAGCACGTGGTTTCGCCAGCGATGGCCGTGCAGCCCAATGATGCACGGAAAACATTTTCTAAGCAGACCCTGTCTCAATGCGGGACAGGCATGGCTTATGCAAAGACCCTGTGCAGGAAGCATTCCCGACTTGTGCGAAAGCCGGGATGCTCATTTCGAACCAGGGGGAAACCCGAGATGCTCCACGTTGATACATCCAAACTGCCCTTGCTCGCCGCCAACGACAGCGAAGCGATTCCCCCCAAAAAGCCGACACCGATGGACTATCCGTTTCCTAAACTGATCGGCGCGGAAATCGTCGAGGCCACGCCGACCCGTGTGCGCGCCAGGTTGCATGCCCGCAACGAGTTGTGCCGGTCCGGTTTCGTCATGCATGGCGGCGCCATCATGGCGTTTGCAGACATGACGGCCTCGGTGGGCGCGTTCCTTAATCTCCCTGCTGGTTCGGCCACCACGACCATCGAAAGCAAGACAAACTTCATCGGTGCGGCCAAGGAAGACTCGGTCATCGAGGCCGAGGCGGTTCCGCTGCATGTCGGCAAGCGTTCCTCGGTTTGGCAGACCAGCGTCCGCCGCGAAGACGGCAAGCTTGTTGCCGTTGTAATTCAAACCCAGATGGTCATCTGAACGGCCTGACGGCGCGAAGAATCTTCGTTAGTGTCGGCCCCGTTTCAACAGCGGGGCCGATTTATGCCACCTTCGACACAACAAGCTGATCCCTACGCCCGCGCTGCGGCCAAATTCGCGCTCGCGTGCAAGCTCGAGAGCATCGAGTCGCTCCTGATGTGGGATGCGCAAACCAACATGCCCAAGGGCGGAGCCTGGGCCCGCGGCGAGCAGGTTGGCGCCATCGCCGAAGTTACCTCCGATCTAACGGGTACCAAGGAGATCGGCGAACTGCTCGACGAAGCGCAGAGCTATGCCAACGTGCTGGATGCCGGCGAGCGCGCAAACCTCGCCGAGATGCGCCGGCTGTGGTTACATCGCGCGGCGGTGCCGAAGGAATTGCTGATCGAACGCGCCCGCGTTTCGCAGGCTCTGCAGTCGGTCTGGATAGATGCCAAGGCAAACAGCGACTTCGACGCGTTCGCGCCAGGTTTCAAGAAACTTATGGCGATCCACAAGGAAGTCGCCGCCGCCAAGGGCGCCGCGCTCGGCCTCGAACCTTACGATGCGATGATGGACGAACAGGATCCCGGGCTGACTACCGCGATCATCGATCCGATCTTTGACGATCTCGCGGTCGAATTGCCCGGCATCATGGGGGATGTCAGGGAGCGACAGGCACGTTGGCCCGATGTCGTGCCTTTCACGGGCGACTTCTCGGTCGAACGCCAGACCGCGTTGTCGGAACGGCTCGCCCGCATCCTCGGTCACTCGCCCGAGAACAGCCGCATCGACGTCGCCCCGCATCCCTTTTCGATGCCGCACTCGCCGGGCGATGTGCGCTTCACGACTCGCTACAACGTCGACAAGTTCCGTTACTCCGTAACGGCGACGCTGCACGAAGCCGGCCATTCCATGTACGAACTGAATCTGCCGTGGGTTCACGCATTTTCCCCGGCGGGCTTTGCGCGCGGTGCTTCCGCGCATGAAAGCCAATCCTTGATGCTCGAAATGATGGCGGGCCGCAGCAAGGACTTCCTCGCCTTCCTCGCGCCCCTTCTGAACGAATATTTCGGCGGTGACGTGGAATGCTGGACCGCAAAGAACGTCCTCAACTATTTTCGCCGCGTCGACGATGACTATATCCGCGTCGAGGCCGATGAGATTTCATATCCTCTGCACGTCATCCTGCGCTACCGGCTCGAGCGCGCGCTGCTCGCGGGCGATCTTTCGGTCGACGACGTGCCGGGCGCATGGAACGAATTGTTCAAAAATTTGTTCGGCCGCGTTCCGCCGAACCATGCCAAGGGCTGCCTGCAGGACATTCATTGGGCCGCGGCTCTGTTCGGCTATTTCCCGAACTATGCCCTCGGCGAGTCGTTGGCCGCGCAATTGTTCGAGCGGGCGCAGGCGGACGATGGTGCAATCGTTCCCGCGCTGCGCAACGGGGATTTCAATCCCTATTTCAACTGGGTGAAGCCGCGCATCCACGAACAGGCAAGCCTCAAATCCTTCGACGACATCGTCATTGAGGCAACCGGCCGCAAGCTATCTGGCGCCGCGCTCAAGCGTCACCTGCGCACGCGATATCTCGACGAGCCGTTTGACTGAAGTGGACGGGATCAGATTCTCCAGTCGGTTCCCTTCACCAGTGCTTCGTAAAACGCCGGCGTGTATGCGTCTTCGGGCGCGGCGCGAACGCTGCGGTCCAGAAACTCGGCATCCTTGCCGACAAGGATGCGCCAGCGATCCGCTTTCACGCCATCGAGGATGATTTTCGCCGCCTGTGCCGCAGTCGTCGGCGCATTGTCGCGAAAGCCCGCCGCCTGGGCGTGCACCATCGCGCGCACCTGATCATCGGTCATCTGAACCAGATTGACTCCCTGCGCCGCAAGCGCCTTGCGCACCGCCGGAACATCGATCGCGTCGCCGCTGAGAATCTTGCGGGAGTTGGCGACGATCTCGGTTCCGATGTGCCCCGGCATGACGACGGAACATTTGATGTGCGGCGCATTGACGGCGAGATCGGTCATCAACGCCTCGGTGAAACCCTTCACCGCAAACTTCGCCGCACAATAGGCGGTGTGCGGCCGACCCGGGCCAATCGACGCCCAAAAGCCGTTCACGCTGCTGGTGTTGACGATGTGCCCTTCGCGCGCCTTCATCAGCATCGGCAGGAATGCGCGCGTTCCGTAGTAGACCCCGCCCCAGCAGACATTGAACGTTTTTTCCCATTGCGCCCGATCGCCATTGACGATGCTGCCGCCTCCGCCGATGCCGGCGTTGTTGATGAGCAGATGGATGTGATCGGTGTCGAGTTCCCTCGCGACGGCACCCGCCCAATCACTCACCTGCGTCTCGACTGAGACATCTGCGACATAGGTTGCGACCCGGGTACCCTGTGGCGCCTGCGCTTCGCAGCGCTTCTTGGTTTCGGCCATGTTCGCTGCGGAGACGTCGCACATGGCGACGTTGCAGCCTTCAGCGACAAGCTGAAGTGCAAGCTCGCGTCCCATTCCCGTTCCGCCGCCCGTAATGACCGCCGTCTTTCCAGCAAAGTCCTTCATCGTCGTTTCCCTCCCGATTTCGTGTCGAGCATTGCAGAACATTTGACGCGCACAAATGCCCGGACGAGCATTTTTTGCCGCTGGCTCTGCCGGCCGTTTACCCTAGGATACGGCGACTGGCAGAATTCAGGGGACATCATGAACGACCGCGGCGAATTTCAGCGGCTGCGCGGCCGCTATGCCGGTTATACGCGCACCAGACTGGCGCAGTTTGCGCGGCGCTTGAAGCGCAACATCTATCCTCAGCGCGAAAAGGTCGAGCAGATCGAACTCAGCGGGCCGACCGACCGGATTTCGTACCAGGACGCTCAAAAGCTTCGCTATCATAACGTGCAACTCGGCGAACCGCTTGGTCCGCTCTGGTCGACCTATTGGGCCCGCGTTACCGCGCGCATTCCGGCCGGCTGGCGTGGCTCGCGCGTGGATCTGTACTGGGACTCGCGATCCGAAGCGCTGCTCTGGCTGAATGGACGCTCGAGCCAGGGACTCAATCCGGGACGAAACTTTGCCCAACTGACGCCGTCGGCAGAAGGTGGCGAGACGATCACATTTTTTGTCGAAGTGGCGTGCAACCGCGCTTTCGGCAACGCCGAAGCCGGTCATCCACCAAGCGAACCTTATGAACTTGCGGGGTGCGAGCTTCGACGCTTCGACGCCGATGCATGGACTCTCTTTCATGACTTTGATGTGCTGCGCCAACTCGAGGCTGATCGCGAACCGCCGCAGGCGCCCAGATCGACAGGCGGCGTTGCGCCGAAGATCGTCCGGCCTGCGCTGGACACGACATGGGCCGGCACGCTGCTGCATGAGCTGAACGAGGTGTGCAACACCCTTGATCCGGACGACAAATCGACCTGGGCCGATGGCCGCGCGATCCTGAATTCTCTGCTGGCCGTGCGCAACGGAGACGTCGTGCACGAACTTTCCGCCATCGGTCATGCGCATATCGACACGGCGTGGCTATGGCCGATCGAGGAGACGCGACGCAAATGTCAGCGCAGTTTCGCCAACGTCATCGCATTGATGGACGAATATCCGGAGTTCAAATTCGCCTGTTCGCAGGCGTACCAATATGCCGTCATCGAGGAAACCGATCCGGATCTCTTCGCGCGCATTCGCGCCAAGGTCGCGAATGGCCAATGGGTACCTATCGGGGGAAGCTGGGTCGAACCGGACTGCAATCTGCCGTCCGGTGAATCGCTGTCGCGCCAGTTTCTCTATGGCCAGCGATATTTCGAGCGCACTTTCGGCAAACGTTCGCGAATCTTCTGGAACCCGGACGTGTTCGGTTATGCCGGTCAGTTGCCGCAGTTGATGCGCGAGGCGGGCATGGACCGCTTCCTCACCCAAAAACTCTCCTGGAACCGTTTCACGACACCGCCGCATCACAGTTTCTTCTGGCGCGGAATTGATGGCAGCAAAGTATTGACTCATTTTCCGCCGGTCGACACCTACAACGGCATGGCGACAGTGGAAGAGCTGCGCTACCACGCCGCCAACTACAAGGATGCGGACCGCTCGGCCCAAGCGCTCTATCTGTTCGGCTATGGCGATGGAGGCGGCGGTCCCGATGCGATGATGGTCGAGGCGCTGCGCCGCACCAAGGACCTGCTCGGCGTCCCGCTCAGCACTTCGCGCGATCCTAACGAATTTTACGATCGACTCCAGCGCGACTCCGCCAAGTTCGCGACGATCGAAGGCGAACTCTATTTCGAATATCACCGCGGCACATACACCAGCCAGTCGGAAGTCAAACGGTTGAATCGCAAGCTTGAGGGTCAACTGCAGACGTTGGAGTTTCTGGCAGCCGCATGCCTGCTTTCGAACAAGACGGCGCCAACACGAAGCGAGGTCGAAGATCTGTGGCGCGTTTTGCTGACCAACCAGTTCCACGACATTCTACCAGGCAGCAGCATCAACGAAGTTTATGTCCGCACGCGCAAGGAACTGACCGAGACGTCGGACAATGTTGCGGCAATCAGCCAACAACTGGCCAATCAGCTCTCGCTGCCTGGAACATCGGCGATTCCGCTCAATCCGGTTGGTTTCTCTCGCGCCGAAGTCGCGCTCGTCTCGGACGGCGCTCTGCAATTTGTGGAGGCCGCGCCATACTCGGCGGGCCGCGTGACCGTTTCGGCCGACGAGGTGCGTGTCAGCGAAAATGCTGACGGTTCAATCAGTTTACAAAACGCTGCGATCTCGGCGGTTGTTTCGACCGATGGCAGCTTGCGTTCACTGGTTCATCGCTCGACCGGCCGGGAGGCGCTGGCCGGCGCTGCAAACCGGTTCGTGTTGTTCGACGATCGGCCCACCGAATATGAGGCCTGGGACATTGACCCCTTTGCGCTTGAAACCGGCATCGAAGCAGCCCCTGCGGAGTCCTGCACGATCACGCTGCGCGCCCCGTTGCGCGCTGAGATCAAGTTCGCGCGCAAGCTCGGCAAGCAGAGCCGCATGATCCAGTCGGTTCGCCTTGACGCCGGGTCAAAGCATCTCGTGTTCGACAGCGAAATAGACTGGCATGAGCGTCGCACGCTCGCGAAAGTGATGTTTCCGTTTGTTTGCAAGTCGGGGAATGCGACCTATGAGACCATGTTCGGCGCGGTCGAAAGGCCGACGCACGACAATACCGACGCGGATCTTGCGCAGTTTGAAGTGCCGGGACATCGCTGGGCCGATCTGTCGGAGCCCGGGTTCGGAGTCTCACTTCTGAGCGACGCACGGTACGGCTTCTCCACCTTCGGAAACGTCATGAGCCTGAGTTTGCTGCGCGGCACAGCTTCGCCGGACGCGCTGGCAGACGTCGGTGTGCACCATCTGCGCTATGCCCTCTATCCACACGCCGGCGACTGGCGCGATGCCGGTACCGTCGGCGAGGCTGCCTGTTTCAATCGCCCGCTTCTGTGGGTTCAAGGCGAGCCCGCACCGATCCTGTCGCGGCCCCTGGTGTCGACGAGCGAGGTAAACGCAGTGGTCGACACGATCAAACCTGCCGAAGACGGCAACGGATATGTCGTCAGGCTGTACGAGGCGCATGGCAGCGCGTCGAACGTTCAGCTCACGTTCGGGACGCCCATAAGCGCCGTCCAACTCAGCAACACATTGGAAGACAAATTGTCGCCTATTGCGACGGATGGACGCTCGTGCGCACTCACGCTGCGGCCGTTTCAAATCCGCACCCTGCGCATTTCCTAGTCACCTGCTGTTTGACGTTTTCAGCGGCCGTCGGCGCACCTTTGTTGCGAACGCAACGCAGGATGCTAACGTGGTCGCAAAGACAAAATGTGAGGAAGCCCATGGGTGCCATCGAAGAAGTCCGCCAGCTTGTGGCAGCGGACGACCGGCTTGATTTCGAGTTTGCCGAGCGCGGCTTCGTCGGTACACGAAAGGATCCGATCATCAAGCGCCCCGATGGACGCGCGGCGTACGATCTCTCTTCATACGGATTTCTGAAGGGTGACGCGCCCGACACGACAAATCCCAGCCTGTGGCGACAGGCTCAGATTCTGACCAAGCACGGACTATTTCGTGTCGCTGAGAAGATTTATCAGGTGCGCGGGTTCGACGTTTCGACCGTGTCGTTCATCGACGCGGGAGCAGGCTGGATCGTCGTCGATCCACTCACGTCAGTCGAAGTGGCGCGCGCCGCATTCGAGCTGCTCACGGAGCATGCTGGCTCGAAGCCGGTTCTCGCGGTGATCTATTCCCACAGTCATGTCGATCATTATGGCGGCGTGGGCGGAGTGACCAACGCGGCAGATGCGGCTTCGGGAGCAGTGAAGATTGTCGCGCCGGAAGGATTCCTCGAGCACGCCGTTTCCGAAAACATCATCGCAGGACCTGCGATGCTCCGCCGAGCGCGCTTTCAGTTCGGATTGACGCTGCCGCGCAGCAGCGAAGGCGAGATGACATCCGGCCTTGGCCCCTGCCCGTCCATGGGATCGCTTTCGCTGATCGCGCCGAACTTGCTCATTACGCATACGGGGCAGGAAGTCACCGTCGGAGACGTGAAGATGGTCTTCCAGCTCACGCCGGGCACGGAGGCGCCGGCAGAGATGAATTTCTTCATGCCGCAGTTCCGCGCAGTTTTCATGGCGGAGAACGCGAACCTCACCATGCACAATCTCTTGCCGGCGCGCGGCGCGCTTGTGCGCGATGCCAAGGCCTGGGCGGACTATCTCACGGAATCCATCCGGCTGTTCGCCGGCCAGAGCGACGTCATGTTCGCCGCGCACGGCATTCCGCGTTTTGGCCAGAGCGAGATCGTTGCCTTCCTCACGAGCCATCGCGACGCCTACAAGTTCCTGCACGATCAAACCGTCCGGCTGATGAACAGCGGCCTCACCGCGACCGAGATCGCCGAAGTGCTCGCTTTGCCCGACGTTCTAGCCAGGCAATGGTACAATCGCGGTTACTACGGAACCATGAGCCACAACTCGAAGGCCGTGTATCAGCGCTATCTCGGCTGGTACGATGCAAATCCGGCCAATCTTAACCCGCTGCCGCCAGAACCGGCCGCCAAGCGCTATGTCGAAGCGATGGGCGGCGCAGCCTCCGTTCTCGCACAGGCTGAAAAGGCCGAAGCCGGCGGCGAACTGCGCTGGGCGGCGATGCTGCTCAATCATCTGGTATTTTCCGACGACACCAACAAAGCCGCGCGCGACAGGCTGGCAAGCGTTTACACGAAGCTCGGATTTGAAGCCGAGGCGGGAACCTGGCGGAACATCTATCTCACGGGCGCTCAGGAACTTCGCCACGGCGTCGCGAGTCTTCCGCCCGGCGGGATGAGCGTCGACGTTCTGACGGCGACCACCACGCCGATGCTGCTTGACTTCGCCTCCGTGCGCGTGAACCCCAGGAAGGCCTCGGAGCGCGCGTTCAGGATCAACATCGAGCTGACGGACCGCAATGAAAAACATCTTCTCACCGTCGAGAACGGTGTGCTGATTCACGAAGCGGGGATCAGCGATGCGACGGCCGGCGCGACGGCGCGCATGAAGCGGCCGGAATTTCTGATGACACTTCTTGCGGGCATTCCGCCGGGACCGCGCATCGCTTCGGGCGATATCGTGATCACAGGAGATGGGTCGCTCTACGAAGCGCTGACCGGGTTGATTGAACCCATCGTGGCTAACTTCCCAGTCGTGACGCCATAGGCCGAGATTGAAACTCAGCGCAGATGTGCTGCGCTCAACTCAGCCGCCGCTGCATCGTACTCGACGCGGAATTGAGCGTTCTGCAACAGGTCCAATCCGATGACGGTGCCGAACGCTTCACCGGCGGCAATGTCGCTGCGGAAATGCACGCCGCATACCAGGCGGTTCTCGGCGAATTGCGATGAGCGCGTGAGAATAGCCTGAGCCTTGTCGGGAATGAGCGACGCCAGCACGACACCCATCGCATAGGCCACGGTTGCGTGACCGCTGGGATAAGATGTGGGCGCCGGACCCGGCTTGTGTTCTGTGCACGTCACCAGAGAGGGCTCGACAATCCACGGCCGGTCGCGGTGAAAGAATTCCTTCGCCGGCTTTGAGACCGCGTCTTCCGTATCATGAATGTCGCTGAGCATCTTTTTCGTCGCCGGCAGCTTTGCGAAGTCGAAGCCCGGGCCGATCGCGTCGGCGAAGATGTCACCCGTCTCGTCCTTGGCGTCATGCGCGGCAGCTGCGAAAGCCTCGGGCGTCCGTGCGGCCGCTATGGATTTGAGTTCGGCCAATTCGGCCAGCGCCTGCGCTGAACCGGGCGCAGGCGGCGGCGGCAACAAGTGCGTGGCATCAACCTGTTCCGGCGTGAGAATATCCGCTGCTTGCGCGGTACCGAACGCGAGCATCAGTGCCACGACTAGAAGAAATCTGTTCATCGTACCCCTCGACCGGCAAGGCCACGGCGCCAATTGCGCCGTGGCTTCACCTTGAAATCAAAAATGCGCCTTGATGTTGAATTGGAAGCTTCGCTCCGGCATGAAATAGTATTGATCAAGACTGTTCGGCCGATTGACGATGTCTTCGGCAGACGCGCCGCCCAGCGGGTGCTTATCGTTGATCTTCAATGCGACAATATCGCGACTGTTGAGGACATTGTAGATTCCGCCCCCAACCTCGATGTCCGATCCTTCGATCAGATCGCCAAGATCGTAGGTACCGGTGAAATCGAGATTGTCGTAGGCGCCCAGTTTGTAGAAGCGGGAGTCGGCATTGTCCGAATATTGCTGTCCGACGACTTTGTCGATCAGCGACAGCTTGAAGCTGTGCGCCTTGTAGATGAGACCTCCCGCACCCGTCCACAACGGCGCCTGCTGAAGCTGAAGTCCGCCGGACTTTGCAGAGTTCAGTGAACCGTTCGCAAAGACTGCAAGGCTATCCAGCAGACCGCTAAAGTCGTCGTCACCGAACGCGTAGGTGGCTTCCCCTTCGAGGCCTTTGAACGTCGCCTTGCCGATATTGGTTGCGCACGTGTCTCCGGAAGGGCCCGGCGGCGTCAGTGTTGAACACGCAACAAACTGAATCGTGTTGGCGCTTGCGACATAGTAGTAGTCGCCATCGAAGGTGAAGTTGTCGGCGTAGTAGACGGTCCCGAACTGATAGTTGGTGGTCGTCTGCGGCTTGGGGAATGTCAGCACCGCATTCTGTTCGAACGCCGTAATATCGGGCACGTAAATGCCGTTCGCATATTGGAAGTATGTGCTCCAATTCTGCCGAATCTTATAGTTCGCTTCGGCAAAGGTCAGCATTCGCGACGTCGTGAAGGATGGTGGGCCGACATAGGGTCCGAGCGGCGACGTTCCGGCGATGATCGGTGCGTTCACCGTGTGCTTCCAATAGACGTACTTCACGCCGGGCGTGATCGTCAGGCCGTCGATCGGATGCAGGTCGATCTCGGCAAACGGCTGATACTGATCCCATCCGGTATGCTCGATGAACCCGACACCCGGAACACCGTTGAGAACCGTGCCCTTTTTCTGGTTGGCATCGGCGAATGTACCCAAGCGCTCAGTGCCGAACGCATCACACTGCACGCTGTTGGCCTGGTTGAAGCATCGGGTAATGTCGATATACCAGCGTTCCCGCTGGGTTGCCGCGCCTTCCCACCAGAAACCGAGCCGGGCTTCACCTGTGAACCCCAAGATCGAATAGTCCAGCGAAGTGCGGAAAATGTTGCCCCATACGCGATAAGCATTGAGCTTGGTGTAGCCCGGAATATCAGTTGGGAATTTTACACCTGCAACCTTGGTTCCGAGTCCCTCCGCCGTGTCGTTCGTGATATCGGCTGCGGTCTGCGCAACCGTCACCGGCGAGACGGTCTTGTTGATGTAGGCGTAGGTATAGAACTGCTCATCGAGCCGGAATGTCGGCGAGATCGCCCCGTGCAAGCGGACATAATCCATGTCCGTCTGCTTCCATTCCGGATTGTAATCGACGAAGGTCGGCAGCTTGCGGTCGGTGTCCTGGAAGGCAAACTGCTTGCCGAACGCCACGACTTGAGCCGCCGTAGCACCGTTGCTGTCGTTGATCCGCTGGTACAAGCCATTGCCGTTGGAGAACAGAGTGAGCGTCCAACCCGGCGCCACATCGGCCTCAACCTTGACCAGACCGTTGTAGCGATGAGTGGACTGCTCCGTGAGATACCCTGCCGAGGCGATTTCCTGGAGGTTCACCAGCACGCGCGTATCGAGGCCATAGGCATTGAAGGTACCGGTCTGGAGATTCGCGTTGCCGTCGAAGGTGCCCCAACTTCCGTACCCAGCCTTCAGGGTCAGGTGCGTTTCATCGGCCAGCGGTTCGGAGAACATGTTGATCGAACCACCGAACGTCGATGCGCCAAGTGTACCGGCGTTGCCCGGTCCGCGGTCGACATCGACCGAACCGATTGTCGAGGCCGGAAAGTAGGACTCGGAGTGGTGCGTCGGGCCGTTCGTGTCGCCGAACGGGATACCGTCATAGCTGATCACGAAATTGCCATCCGGCTGTCCGCGCAGGGTGTTTTTCACGTTTCCGTCTGACAGACCGGGTCCGTTGATGTCGATTCCGGTCAGCGAGGGCACAATCGCCAAGAGCGTCGTGTAGTCCGCGGTCGAGGCGACCGAATCTTCGATATAGGAACGGTTGATGATGGTCTGGGGCTCGGTGGTGTTCAGTGACGCCTTCGCCGGCGCAACATCGGGATTGAACCGAGAACCCGTCACGACGACGGTTTCGATCGGCCCGCGGCTCGAATCAAAAGATGCGACGGTCGTGTCCGCCGCATAGCCTGCGTGGCTGAACATGAGAATCGTCGAACTCATCAACGTCACGGTCAGGATCGCCCGTTTACGATCCGTGAGCATTTTCTTGAACATTAAGGTCATTGCCCCTTTTGATTTTAATGGGGCATGAAGGATGGTCGCGCTGAAACGCGACTACGCGCCGTTTACTACGGCGTGCATCCAGCGTTTTCGAAATCCGCGCGACTGTTGTTGAACCTTTGCCACCCCGCCACAACGTGCGTGAGCTAGCAATGACGAATTACGGATCGATGACAGAGAAAGTAAATTACCGAATAAACAATCTGCAGCCCCGCCATGCGTTTTTGCGCCGGAAATCTTGCGCGAAACGCACGAGCAATAGTTCGCTTAAGTCAATGGTGTAAGCGACCAGATCTGGCGCTGCGGCGTCAGAGATGCGCTTTGAGCGTGATCTGGAAGCTCCGCTCGGGCTGGAAGAAATACTGATCAAGGCTGTTCGGCCGATGAGTCAGGTCCTGCGCAGATGCTCCCTGGAATGCAGGAACAGGAGGACTATTCGGCGGGACCACTGCGGTCGGTTTGTCGTTGATCGTAATCGCAACGATGTTACGGCTGTCCAGAACATTGTAGACGCCGCCACCAATCTCGAAGTCCGCGCCGGCAAAGTCGCCGAGATCATAGCTGCCGGTGAAGTCCATATTGTTGTATGCGCCGAGCTTGTAGAACGAGCCTGCATACTGCGTCCGGTTCAGGACGAAGGCTGTCGGCGTCGATCCGTAAATGTCGTATCGCTTGGCTGGCGTGTCTTCGTATTGTTGGCCGGTGATCTTGTCGATGAGCGACAATTTCCAGCCATCAGACTTGTAGATCAGGCCCATCGCGGCGGTCCAGAACGGAGCTTGCTGCGCCTGGAACGAACGCGAAGTCGGGTCCAGCGGATTTACGTGCGCTTTGGCCGAGTTGATCGAACCGTTTGCAAATACCGCGAGGCCATCGAAAATTCCGCCGAACACGTCGTCACTGAATGCATAAGTCGACTCCCCCTCGACGCCCTTATAAATCACTGTGCCAGCATTGATGTTGCAGCTATCGGAGGCATTTCCCGGCGGAGTGGCCTGATTGCACGGGACTGTCTGAATCGTATTGTCGCTGCTGATATAATAGATGTCGCCATCGACCGAAAAATTGTCTCCGTAGTAGACCGTGCCGAACTGGTAGTTTGTCGTCGTCTGCGGCTTGGGAAACGAGTCGATATTTCCCGTGACTTCAAATGAGGAGATGTCGGGCACGTAGATGCCGTTCGCATATTGGGCGTAGACGCTCCAATTCTGCATAATCTTGTAGTTGATGGTGGCGAAGGGCAGCGTGCGGGTGGTGGTGAAGCTGTCGGCGTTATTTGCGCCATAGATCGCTGGCGGCTTGCCCTTGATCAACGAATTGGGATTAATCGTGTGCTCCCACGAGACGTATTTGATGCCGGGAGTCACGGTCAGTCCGTCAATAGGACGAATCTCGAGTTCGAGGAAAGGTTCGTACTGGTTCCAGCCCGTGTGTTCGTGATAACCGACGCCTGAAATTCCGTTGAAGACCGTACCGCTCGAGGTCTTCTGGTCGGCGTAGGTACCGAGCAGTTCGGACTTGAACGCGTTGCACGATCCCGGTCCGCCGGCGTTGCACAGATTCACGTCGAAATAATAGCGCTCGCGCTCTGTCGCGGACGCTTCAAGCCAGACGCCGGCGCGGAGCTGACCGGTGATCGAGCCGACCGCGTAGTCGAGCGAGGCGCGCAACACGTCGCCCCAGACTCGATAGGCGTTGAGCTTGGTGTAGCCCAGAATATCGTTTGGGTGACTGACGCCTCCCACTTTCGTACCAGGCGACTGGAAAGTCCCGGCGAGCACGTTCGCCAGTGTCTGCGTGATGTTATTCGTCGTCACCGTCTTGTTAATGTAGGCGTAGGTGTACGCTTCGTCGTCGAGATGGAAAGTGTCGGAGATATCGCCACGCAAACGCAGATAATCCATGTCAGTCTGCTTGAATTCGGGATTGTACGCGGCGTAGTCGGGAAGCGCGGGATTGGTGTTCTGCAACGCAAATTGCTTGCCGTACGTGATGACCTGACCCGGCGTTGCACCGTTATTGTCGTTGACCGTCTGAACAAGGCCATTTCGATTGGCGAATGCCGTGAGAGTCCAACCCGGCGCAATCTCTGTCTCGACCTTCAAAAGCTCATTGTCGTGGTGCGTGCTTTGAAGCGTCAGATACCCGGAGGACTCCGTGTCCTGGAAGTTGGCGAGAACTCTCACATCGTGGCCCAGCGCTTCGAATGTTCCCGTCTGGAGGTTGGTGTTGAAGTTCCACGTGCCCCAGCTCCCATAGGTCATGGTTTGTTTGGCATGGAAATCATCCGTGAGCGGCTCGGAAAACAGATTGATCGTCCCGCCATACGTCGAGGCGCCGATTGTTCCGGCATTGCCCGGGCCACGGTCGACGTCGACGGAGCCGATCGTCGACGACGGGAAATAGGATTCGGAGTGATGCGTCGGTCCGTTGGTGTCGCCAAAGGGAATGCCGTCATATGACATGCCGAAATTGCCGTCCGGCAATCCACGAAGTGTATTCTTGACGTTTCCATCTGACAGGCCAGGGCCATTGATGCTCAAACCGCTGAGCGACGGGACAATTGCCAGGATGGTCACATAGTCAGAGGTCTGTGCGACGGAGTCTTCGATGTAGGATTTATTGATGATCGTCTGGGGTTGTGTTGTGTTCAGCGAGGCTTTCGAAGGCGCAATGTCGGGATTGAAGCGCGATCCGGTGACGACGACCGTTTCGACGGGGCCCTGGCTTGTATCGAGAGCGGCCAGTGTCATGGAGTCTGCCGCGACAGCCTGGGAAGTCGCGAATAGTGCGCCCGTTCCCAGCAACGCAACTGCGAAATGGATTGGGCGGGTTCGCGGCTTTTGCGTAAACATCTGAAATGACTACCCCTCTGAAATTGAACACCCCGTCGCGCAGCACAAATTGCCGCGCCGCGCCACAAAAGCGCGCCGCCCTGTCGAAGGACCTCCGACAGTTCGCAACCAAGCGTGTTAGCTTTGGAAAAACCCCCGCCACGCAGTCAGGTGCGTAGCAAGAGACAATGACGAGTGCGTGACGTCATAAATTAAAATATTGTGAGAAAGTTCAGACCAAATGCGTGACGCTAAAGTGACTGTCGAATGACAACTCCAGACGCACCGATCGCCTCCGGACCGCTCCGCCGCATCCGCGTGCTCGACCTCACCTCTGTGGTCCTCGGACCAATCGCCACGCAAATTCTCGGCGACTACGGCGCCGACATCATCAAGGTGGAAGGTCCGGCTGGAGACATGATGCGTGCGAACGGTGTGTCGTTGCATCCGGGAATGAGTTCGATTTTTCTCGCCCTGAACCGCAACAAGCGGTCGCTGTGCCTGAACCTGGCTTTGCCCGATGGCGCCGCGGTTTTGAAGCGCATGATTTCTTCCGTCGATGTGTTCGTCCATAATATGCGCGTGGAAGCGATTGAGCGGCTCGGCTTCGGCTACGCCGCCGTCGCATCGATCAATCCGAAGATCATATATTGCGCTGCGACGGGCTTCGATCAGGACGGTCCGGATCGCGACAAGCCGGCCTTCGACGACATCATCCAGGCGGCGTGCGGCCTGGCGTCCGTCGCCAGCACCGGCCGCGAACAACCCGACTATGTTCCGACACTGGTCGCCGACAAGACAACCGGCATGGCCGTTGTCAATGCAGTGCTTGCCGCGCTGTTCCACCGCGAACGGACCGGAGAGGGCCAGCATGTTGAAGTTCCGATGTTGGAGACCATGACCGCATTCGTTCTTGCCGAGCATCTCGGCGGGCTCACCTTCGATCCGTCGCCAACGAAAGCAGGGTACGCCCGGCTTCTCGCCGGCGGGAGAAAACCGGCGCCCACCAAGGACGGCTATATCGGAATTCTTCCCTACACGACCGACCAGTGGCTGGCGTTCCTGAAGGTTGCCGATCGCTCCGATCTTGCAGAGACGCTTGGCGTTGCGGACCGCATGACGCGCAATGCGAACATTCAAAAACTCTACGCAGCGCTCGCCGAGATCACGCGAACGCGCACCACGGAGGAATGGATGCGCATCTGCGGGGAACTCGATATTCCGGCCACGCCGATCTACAGCCTCGACCAATTGCCCGACCATCCACAGATCGTCGCGACGAAACTCTTCCAGCGCATGGAACATCCGACGGAAGGAATAATTCGCACGATCCGTCCACCCACGAAATTCTCGGCGTCACCTGCGAGCGTGCGCTACCCGGCGCCGCTGCTGGGCGAAAACAGCCGCGAGCTGCTGCGCGAAGCCGGTTTTGCGCAAAGCGAAATCGCTGCGCTGCTGGACGCAAAAATCGTCACGCAACCATCTGTCGAACACTCTTCCTAGAAGGCACGGGACCATGGAATTCGAACTGGCCGAAGAACATCGCATGCTCAAGGAACTCGTCCATCGATTCGTCGAGGACGAGCTCATTCCCCTTGAAGCCGGCGTTTTGGCGCGCGAAGCAGCCGGACAGGGATTGACGATCCCAAAGAAAGAGCATGACAGGATCGACGAGGTTTCGCGCTCGCTCGGACTATGGGGACTCGACGCACCCGCCGATGTCGGCGGCTCGGACCTTCCGGCGGTCGCACTTGTCGGCGTCAACGAAGAGCTTGGCCGCACGATCACGCCCTATACGCTGCCGCCAGACTCTCCAAACCTGCGCATGCTGATGGCGACGGTCAACGAGCGTCAGCGCGAAGCGTACCTTGCGCCCTATGTGCGCGGCGAAACAGTTTCAGCCATCGGCATATCGGAGCCGGGCGCAGGATCGGATCCCTCGGCGATGATTACGCGTGCGGAGCGGCAGGGCGACGATTGGGTGCTGAACGGCCGCAAGATCTGGATCAGCCGTGCCGATCACGCCGACTTCACGATCGTCATGGCTCTGACCAACAAGGAGAAGCGCGCGCGCGGCGGCATCTCGGCGTTTCTGGTCGACAAGGGCACGCCCGGTTTCAATGTCCTGCGCCGTATTCCGATGGTCGGCGGCGCGTCGACTTACGAGATCGCGCTCGAGGATTGCCGCGTCGAGGGCTGGAAGCTGCTCGGAACCGAAGGCGCCGGATTCGCACCGATGCAGATTCGACTGGGGACAAGGCGCCTAGAGATGGCCGCATGGTCGATCGGTATGGCGCAGCGTGCGCTCGACATGATCTGCGCATTCGCGCCGCAACGCGTCGTATTCGGTCAGCCTTTGTCGGAACGCCAGGCGATCCAATGGTGGGTTGCCGACGCAGCGACAAAGATTCATGCGGCACGGCTGATGACCTATGACTGCGCCTGGAAGCTCGATACGGGGCGCGATGTGCGGCTCGAAATCTCCATGATCAAGGCGTTTGCGACCGAGATGGCTTACGAGGTCGTCGATCACGCCATGCAGGCGCACGGCGCGATGGGCATGACCAAGGAATTGCCGCTGCAGATGATGTCGACGAAGCTGCGAACGATGCGCATCTATGACGGACCGACCGAAGTGCACAAATGGGTCGTCGCCCGCAATCTTCTGGGAGCGAAACGCTGATGAAAAGCCAGTATGGAGAAGTTTCCGTCTTGCGCGAAGGTTCTATCGCGCTTCTCGAGATCAACCGACCGCCCAACAATCACGTCACGGTGGACTTGATGCGCGATCTCGCAGACGCGCTGGTCGACATCGACGCGGAGCGCGATTTGCGTGCCAGCGTACTTGCTTCGGCCGGCAAAGCGTTCTGCGCGGGTGCCGACCTGACCGCGCCGACAGGCATCGTCAGCCCGAGCGCAGGACCAGGCATCAACGCGCTCTACGTCGAAGCCGTGCGGCTCTTTTCCAACAAGAAGCCCATTATTGCCGCAGTTCAGGGCGCGGCGGTCGGAGCCGGGCTCGGTCTGGCGCTGGTCGCCGATTTCCGCGTGGCTGCGCCCGAAGCGCGCTTCACGGCGAACTTCGTCAAGCTCGGCTTTCATCCCGGCTTCGGCATAACGCACACCCTTCCCCGCTTGATCGGTGAGCAGCGTGCCGCGCTGATGTGCCTGACCGGACGCCGGATCAAGGCGGACGAAGCGCTTTCCTGGGGCCTTGTCGACGAAGTAGCGCCCCTCGAGGAATTGCGCGGCACGGCGCTCAGGCTGGCACGTGAGATCGCCGAGAATGCGCCGCTTGCGGTGCAATCGACGCGAGCCACGCTTCGCAAGGAGCTTGCCGCTGCCGTGCAGGTGCAAACCGATCACGAATTTGTCGAGCAGACGGCCCTGCGCGCGACGAAGGACTTCGCCGAAGGTGTCCGCGCCGTGGCCGAGCGCCGGGCGGGACGGTTCACCGGCACGTAGCCGGCTGTTTACGAAACTGCGGCAGGCGGCTTAGCATTCGCGCGACGACGGGAGCCACGCATGGAAGTTGGCGAATGGACGGCGGACGGCGAATGGTCTGCCACGCCGGAACTGAACAAGATTTATCGGGAAATCCGGTCGCTCGGCCTTGAGACAAATCTGGCTGAATTGGAAGCGTTCGGCTTCACCGTCATTCGCGATGCATTGTCGCCTGATTTGACCTTAAGGCTGCGTGATGCGGTGTTGAATTCGGCGGAAGCGAACTTTGACAGAAAACTCGATCTCGAAAACGAAAAGGAGCTGCATGAGGTCCGGCTCGCGCCATATCTGCTCTACAAGGATGAACTGTTCGAGCACGCGCTGCTCAACCCCAAGCCTCTGGCTCTTATCACCTATCTTCTCGGATATAGCTGCTGGCTGAGCAGCATGACGAGCCATGTCAAAGGACCGGGTGAAGTCGGCTTGCTGCTGCATAGTGATACGGCCAACGGAATGCCCGGACCGTTCTCACCCTACTCGCACGTGGCCAACTGCAATTACGCGCTTACCGACTACACCGAAGATGGCGGATCGCTCGCCATGGTGCCGGGCAGTCATCGGCACTTCCGTCAGCCGACGATTTTCGAGAACAAGCTGGCCGGAAACGAGCGCAATCCGCACGTTATCCCCATCGAAGTGCCGGCAGGCACTGCCATCGTGTGGCATGGCAACACCTGGCATGGTTCATTCCCGCGCAAGATGCCTGGCCTGCGCATCAATCTGTCGATGTATTTCTGCCGGCAATACATGGCGCCACAAGAACTGTATGCCGATTGTGTGCCCTCGGATTTGCTTAAGCGCCACGGGCGCGATTCCCGCATGGCGCAGCTTCTCGGACTCAATCACTTCAATGGTTGGCGCGATGAAGGACCGCAGATGCGCGATCTGCGCACCATGCGGGCCGGGCGGAACTGGCAGTCCTGACGTCGCACGCATCGCCGGTCCCGTAGACGGCAGACAGATTGGCATCGCGATGCCGCGGGTCTAGTCTCGATGCAGAGGCAGTGCAGAAGGCAAGCCGCTCATGACGACGTGGAAGAATCCCATCCGCCATATCCTGGTAGTTCCCCTGCTGGCCCTCGCTACACCATGCGTGGCAGCGAATGCCGTTCCACCCTCGCTCGAACCGGTCGTGCTGAACGGCCAGTTGAACACGCGTGATTTTACGGGCGGAGTTGGGAATGAAGCTTCAGACGGCGGCTACTACAACGCTGCGTCGGTCCACGGTTCGTCTCCGAACAATGAATTCAACCGTACACTTGCCTTCATCGCAGTCGTGCGCAGCAGGGCA
>Ga0265325_10000268_pt1 | contig 37034 bp, 27 predicted proteins | sample 41420metaG_FD_202090 | JGI IMG/M metagenome (GOLD analysis project Ga0265325, IMG submission 202090) | Rhizosphere microbial communities from Carex aquatilis grown in University of Washington, Seatle, WA, United States - 4-14-20 metaG | ecosystem: Host-associated > Plants > Roots > Rhizosphere... | reverse complement strand
TGGCCAGGAGTTGCAAACTCCGCTAAAGGCCGAATACATTGGCGCAGACCAAACTGTCATCGTCAGAATTCGCTTGCAAACAAGCAGCGGACCATACATACCGATAATGACGCTTATCACTCCTCTTCCGGCCTTCTGATCCGGCTATTTTCCGATAATGCTGTCTTTCGGCAAGAGTCGGCTGCTGGGGAATCGGAACGGGTGTAGACTGCTCGCCGAGGGCACTCGTGGCCACTGGAAGCGAAGCAGTAACCAACGTGGCGCTGAACGTGTTGGTCGTGTGTACCGGCTTGCTGTCTTGCGTCGCCGAGCCCACAAGGCGGGCCAGGGCATGAGGGTTCTGCCGAAGATGCGAGCCGTGGGCGTGGTGTTCGTCCTTCTGCCCTTAGCCGGATGCATGGGTCTGGGGGACATGTTCCGCGAGAAGCGATTCATAGCTGGCGATTATTTCTTGATGGAAGGTGAGGCAGACAGCACCGACGACTTGTACCTTTTCGCTGACGACGATACCACCAGCATTGCCGGGCCGCTCGATCGAATAGGATGGAACCAGCAATACGTTGTCTTCACGGACATCGACCCGAGGCAGTGGGACGTCATCAACGTCAAAGAACACCACAGGTTCAAGATTACCGATCTTCAGAGAACACAGGACTCCAGGTTCCAGCAGATTGCCATAGGCTCCGCAAGTGAAGCGTGGCAGAGAGCGGAGACCCAGGGATCAAACTGATCAGTTCCGTGGGCCGCACTTCAGCACGTGGCCGTTACGCATTAGGCGGTCGGAGAATACGTGCGGTGAGCGGAGTCAATGCCCGAAAAGTAGGGTTTTCGGAAAGTGCGCGGCAGGATGCCTACCGATAACACCACTTAACGCTCACCAAACGGCGAATGCTTCAGAAACGCTTAGGGCTGGAACTGGCATTTCGCGGCAGACTTCAACAATTTCAAATTGGTCTTGTTAAGTAGGAAGGTGTACTGCTGATAGAATGACCTGCCAAGCAAGGCGCAGACAGGGCCATGCGGCGAACGACAGAAAAACGGGCCAAACCACGCTGGCTCAGCCCGTCATTGTTAGTTCGAACCCTATACGCTCTGAAGCGCAGAAACCTTGGGCTAGATTTGTGAGGATACCGGCTTGCGCCGCCGCAGAAAGCACGCTGCGCCAATCACCAAAGCCAACAGGATGATGGTCGAAGGCTCCGGAACAGTCCCCCCAATCACAATTTCACGCTGGCCGGTAACAAAGATGCCGTCTTCAAACTGCGATATCGAATTCCCGGTAAAAGTAAACGGGGTTTTGACGAAGTTGCCGCTGCCGCTGTCGTAGTGCACATCCCACATCGTACTCCCGCCAACTTCGTCGGTAACGACGGCATCTCCTTCCAGGGACAGGAAGTTGCTCGCGGCTGCGAATTGGATATTCTGGGCGTAATTGGCCACGTAAAAGCCCTGCAACGGGTCGGACGAGTCTAGAGTCGTCGGTACAAAGCTAACGGTCTCGGCGCCGGGAAACTCATCGGCCGTTCCGACCTGGGTGACGAACCCGGTATTGCTGATCAGATTGAGGTCGCCAGTGCCTTCGGAACCAACCAACAACTGGCCGGCGTAGGGGCCCCAAGCGCTGCCTGCAATGTCCATTCCCTCGGTGTCCGCTCCGATGTTAGCCAGAAGGCTAAAGGAGCCTGTAGAGGTGACTTGATAGATCTGCCCGGAGGAGGTGGTCACCAGCATGTTACCGCCAAAGGACGATCCCGGATCAAAAAAGATCTGACGGATATCCCCCGCCCCGCCCGGGAGCGTAGCAAACAGGGTCGGCGAACCGCCGCTATTGGCGTAGTGGTAAATCTGAGTGCCGGATTCCGATCCCGCATAAACATCCCCAGCGGTCCCGAAGCTCTTGGTTGACACGCCAAGCACAATTTCACCGCTTGCTCCCGGAACGGGAGTACCAAATGCTTGAACACCGCCTCCCGTGAGGTTCGTTTGGTAGAGTTGAGGATCACTGGGGTACAACGAACCTACAAACTTGTTCCCGGCGTAATTGAAGGCTATCACCGAGGTATTGCCGCCATTGGCCGACGCGATGGCGGAACTTTGAACGAACGTAGTGAAGTCGACCGTGTCGGCCCGGAGGGCCAACGTAAGCAGCGCTATACTCAGATACCTTATCATATAGTTGTTAACCATCCTCCTAACTAAGTGAGAACCGGCTTCCTTCGCCTAGCAATCCTCCGGCCACAGTCCAATCGCGATGAAAGGAAACGTACCGGGGGGAGTATCGGAAAGGTTATAGGGAGGAATCCTTTCCACTAATCCGAGTTTTCCGCAAAATCCTCAAAGGGCCAGCTCTGCGCGCGTGACGCGACCTCGGTGTTCCGCTCGGATCCGGCCGGAGTTCGGCATCCGAATCGAGTGCCGGATGGTGATCGTTTATCGGCCTAAAAGGTTCACAGCCGGAGAGCTTTCTGCCGCTCTGGCGAGCTACGCCTGAAGCCCGCCACTTTCCTGATACACTTCCCCTGGACACATCCGACGCCGCGCGGGAGTGCACAAGCGTGAGAACACGGAGCCATGGTTGTACGTTAATTAATCCGGATCAATCCGGTGAAACGCCGGTCACCTCCCGACGAACACATCGGACCGTGCGTCATCATGATGGGAGCGCGACATGTCACCATCGAATCGTGGTTGTTTCAGTGGTGCGGTAGTGTGGGTGGTAACACCATCGCCGCTCTTTTGCAGGATGCGATAGAACTGGCGCGTGCTTTTCGACAGTGGTGATCGCGTGGTGTTTATCTCAATGAGGCCGGAAAAAAGCCCACTCGCGAAACCATAGACATATGCACGATGAGCCCGCCGCCGAACACCTATTCCCAGTTACCGCCCTGCCGTTTGTTGCTCACTTAGAGACACTGTGCGGCCGTCTTGGCAGCTGCCAAATCGAGATGCATGAAGACACTGTTCGGGTCCTCCTGTAATCCGAAAACGGCGGCCCCTCGACGAAGCCGGCGAGGCCGGTGCCATGAGTCTGCCTTCATGAGAGGAAACGACTACAGCAGAAATCTTCCTCCTTATGCGATTCGAGTTCAATCGAAGGGGGTGGGAATAGCGATCTGCTGCGTAAACCGCACTGCCGGGCGATTTCAGGCGGCGCGGCGGCTTACGCGGCCTTCCGAGCGAGCCGGAAGCGTGTGGTCTGCTCCCGCCAGTGAGCAAACCGGCCAGTCCCACTGCTCTCTTGGGGCGCGCGACAGACTCTCCAGCCTGGCGTGTATTGCGGCAATCACAGTCTGTTTGTACCCGCTGTCTGGCCACTCCTCAACGCAGTGTAGCCGTTTGGTGCTCTACGGCGGTCCATTGCTTGTTGATCGCGGAGCCTGTTTTCCCCTTCGCCGTCTCCATGCTCACACTATCGGCAGAACTTCTCCCTCCCCTCCCAGGCCGGCAAAGGGCTTGGGGGGATGGTAGTCGCATGTATAGGGAATCGAATGTTGTCTTCACATTGGTGAGACAACCTTTAAAGGGGTAATACGACCGCGCGCGTAGGAGCAATCGATCTTCCAGTTCTTGCTCTGATGTGTGGAGTCCGAGCGGAGTCCACACTCACACGAAAGGGCCACTGGCGTCCAAATCACTATCGCGTAAGTCTTTTGTTTTGATAGAGGACTGTCTGTAAGTTGTTAATCGGACAGCCCTGAAAAGGCTGCTTACCGACACGTCCAAGTGGTTCAAAATCAGCGCAAGATACTGCCAATAAGGGATTTAGGTGATTGTGTCCTTGGGATCACATGGGACCGTTTGGGCTGTTTTCGCATCCCGAATGTTCCCTTATGGTTCCCAAACTCCTTCGGCCCCTACGGGCCTTCGGACAACAGCGAGAGCCAGGCGGAGACGATGGATGGGTGGGGAGAGCCAGGTGACAGGATCCTTCATCGTTGCGGTCCGGCTGTCGCCGGACATCGCGGGCGGTATACCCTTCCTAATCGCTATCCTGAAGACGAATGAGTTTTCTCGACAACCTGGAGAACAATCTCAAGGCGCTTGAATCACGGGACGAAAGAGATCCGGAGTCGCTGGCGCGCGAAACTGCCGCGCGAGAGGCCGCCCGAGCGTTGGCGCTGCAAATCGCCCCGTATGCCGAAGCCCTGCGCAACGGGCCGTTCAAAGATGGTCTGCTGACCGCCTGCCGGGACATCGGTCACCGCCGGCGAATCCTGGTGCGGCCGGTCTGGCTGGATTCGACCCTCCGTCTGGAAGCAGGTGCCAGGAGATTGGAGTTGCGTCCTACCCCGGGCGGCGTGCTTGCAGTGTCCTTCATCGAAGGCAAGGAACTGGAAAGCACTCCGATCGACCTGTCGAGCGACCCTGCCATAGTGGCGGAAAGGTGGCTTGCTGTGGAAGGGCCGGCATTTCAGTAATTGGTGTTGCCTTTGGCATCCGGGTGCTGGGAGGTGTATTCTTCGTCCAGATGTCATTGCGACCTGTTCGCAGTTTGCTCGGAATCGGGGACGTGTTCCTCGGCACGGAACTTCTGGATATCGCAGAGTACGATCTCGAGATCTACGAGGAGAACCCCGACGACCACGAGCATCATGGGGCCAACTGGGCACCCGGCGCGAGCAGGATTGAGGGAACGGTGGTGGGCGAACTGCCCATTCGGAAAGATCTCAGGCTGGTCACCGAAGAAGGCTACTCGCTGAGCTTCTACCTGCGCGACGGTTTCGGATCTGTCGTCATTCTTGGGTCCCATGCTGGATAGCACCGGCAGTCCAGTACGTTAACGCCGCGGACATCCCGCTTCAGCCTGAAGAATCCTGCCACGCGCCGAACCGCGGACATCGCGGAAAATAGAAGTCGACCCTATGATTTCGCTCGCCAACGTCAACAAGCAGTACGGCCGCCAACTGGTCTTCGTCGATGCCTCCTTTCAGCTCAATCCTGGAGAGAAGGTAGGGCTTGTCGGGCCGAACGGCTCTGGCAAGACCACGCTCTTCCGCATGATCGCCGGCGAAGAGTCCCCTGATGACGGCGAGGTCACGGTGCCGCGCAAGCTGAACATCGGCTATTTTCGCCAGGACGTGGAAGAGATGGCCGGCCGCTCAGTGCTGGACGAAGCGATCGCGGGAAGCGGGCGCGTGGGCACTCTCCACCACGAACTGGAATCGCTTCACAAGGCAATGGAAGATCCGGTCAACGCGGATTCGCTGGACAATATCCTCGCCCGATTCGGCGAAGTACAGGAAGAATACGAACACCTGGATGGTTACACTCTGGAGGCGCAGGCCCGCAAAGTGCTCGAAGGCCTTGGCTTCGCCCCAGACCAGATTGACGGCGACGTGGGAGCCCTCTCCGGTGGCTGGAAGATGCGCGTCGCGCTGGCCCGCGTCCTGCTGGGCCGTCCTGATGTGCTCCTCATGGATGAGCCGACCAACCACCTCGACATCGAATCCATCATCTGGCTTGAGCGCTTCCTGAGCACTCTTCCGGCGGCGCTCCTGATGACGTCGCACGATCGTGACTTCATGAACCGTATCGTGACGAAGATCGCCGAGATCGACTCGGGTGAAATTGTCGCCTACTCCGGCAACTACGATTTTTACGAACGCGAGCGCGCCATTCGCGACAGCAATCAGAAAGCGGCGTTCGCGCGCCAGCAAGCCATGCTCGCCAAGGAACAGCGCTTCATCGACCGGTTCCGCACTCACGCCGCCAAAGCTGCGCAGGTGCAAAGCCGCATCAAGGCGCTCGACAAGATCGAAAAACTCGAACTGCCGCGCAAACGTCAGGTTGTGAAGTTCGAGTTTCGATTGCCGCCCCGGTCCGGCGATCAGGTTGTAGTCATCGACGATCTGCACAAACGCTATGGCTCGCGCGTTATCTATGACGGTTTCAGCATGATCATACGCCGCGGCGAGCGGTGGGCGGTAATGGGGCGCAACGGGGCTGGCAAATCGACCCTGCTGAAATTGATCGCGGGCGCGGCGGAGGCCGATTCCGGTTCGGTGCGTCTCGGCGCAAGCCTGAAAATGGGATATTTCGCCCAGCAGTCCCTCGACGTCCTCGACCCGGAGCTAACTGTCATCGAGCAACTGGAAAAGGACTTTCCGCTGGACGGTTTCGGCGCGTTGCGAACGCTGGCCGGTGCTTTCCAGTTCTGCGGCGACGACGTGGACAAGCCGATCCAGGCGCTTTCCGGCGGTGAGCGCTCGCGGCTCGCCATGGCGCGAATGCTCTACGACCCTCCGAACTTCCTGGTATTGGATGAGCCCACCAACCATCTCGACCTCGCCACGAAAGAGATGCTGGTACAAGCTCTCGCCGCCTTCGAAGGCACCATGATCTTCGTCTCGCACGACCGCATGTTTCTTCGCGGCCTTGGTTCCCGCGTGCTGGAACTTGGAGGCGACAACGGCGACCGTACGCCGCAGCTTTACACGGGCTCCTATGTGGAATACGTCCAGCGGTCCGGCCACGAAGCACCGGGTATTCACGCCTAGGCGCGACTCGTGGCGGTAGAAAGGGCAATCAGAATACCTACCGATAATGGCTCTTAATGCCGTTTGACTGTTGCGCCGACAACTCCCGCTCGCAGAGTACCGACGGGCGATTCCCAAAACGGTTTTTGGTGCAGCATTGCGAATGGGATCATCGCATCCTAGAATTGCGTTAAACCTCACTGCCCACTTCCGGTTCCCAGTTGCCCGGAAGCTGAGGGCTATGGTTCTGAACAGATCGGTGCCGCCCAAATCGCCTCATAGAATCAGGACGACGTTACTGTTTGGTCGCCTGCCAGGTAATTGTGGGGGCGAGTGGGCTGGTTAGCAGCGTTCCACTCGCCTGCGTCGAGGATTGGAACGTGCCCTTGAATTTGTCGCCGTAAAGCTCGTTGAAAGCATTTCCGCAGATCGGGATCGGCTCGACATATGGCCCGAAAAAGACAAGACTGAAGTAGTCGGGGACCGAGTATGCCGTAATCTTGTCCCCGCTGACGGTCATCGACATTCCCGTACCTATGATGGTGGAGCTTGTCCCTTTCCAAATTCCATCGAAATAGCCTGACGGGAAGGTAAAGATGGAAAACGGCAGCGTGAAGAACTGCTTGCCGTTCCAGGTGACCACCACCTTCCATCCCTGGGTGCCCTCTGGGGTCCAGCAACGACCGGAGAAGCTGTAGGTGTTCGAAAAACACGGGCTGCCCCCCGAGGAAAGAGGACCCCACGTGGAACTGCCCACTAAGTCGCCCGACGAGTTATACCACTGCACACCAGCGACGTCTCCGGCGATTGCGCCATCGACGGAGAACCACACGGTTGCACCGGAATTGCTATACAGGAAAGACGTGGCGGCTATCGGCACCTGACAGCCAGTGGGGTTTGCATTCGTCATCATCGAATTGGCCAGATAGGGCCTGGAACCAACTATGAACGGCAATGAAGCGGAGGCCTGACCGTCGGTGACAACCTCAACCAATGCGGTCTGCTCCCTCGTCAGGTCGCTGGCCGGCACGGTGGCCAGGAGCGAACCGTTGTTCTGGAACTCGGTCGCGAGCTTTGCGCCACCCCACGTTACCACCGACGAAGTGGTGAAGCCCGAACCGAATACCTGTAGCCTGAAAGAATTGGAGCCGACCTCGACACCAGGCGGCGAGAGGGATCTCAGGGACGTTGGCTGGAACACGTGTACGGTAACGCTGGCAAGCGCGGTGTGACTGGTGAGGTCCACCAGGAAGAATTGCTGCCCGTCGGTTACCGAGCTGCCTGTTTGTGCGGTACCACTCGTTCCGAGCGTGCCGGTGAGCGCTGTTCCGTTGACCGATCCCACGGTGATCACCAGCTGGGTGTAGCCGGGGGCGTTCCAGGTCAGCGTAGTCATGCCCATGCCAGTCGCGGAGATGATCGGATCCGGACTGGAACTGAAGGTGACCCCAGGTGCTGGCGCATTGACCGTGATGGCGATGGATCCCGAAGAAGGGTAGAAAGTTGCGTCACCACTGTAAACGGCGTTGATCGTGTCCGTTCCTGCCGGCAACTGGCTCGCCTCGGCCGCCAGAGAAGCAACTCCTCCCGCCAGCGCCACAGTTCCGAGTGAGGTACTGCCGGCACTGAACATCACGGTTCCGGTGGGATTGGGTGTACGAGTGCCCCGGCCATTGGGTGAGGACACCAATGCATCTATCTTCGCCCAGCCGTTGGTGAAGATCAGTTCGGGGTTTGCTGTCACGACCGTCGTGGTGCGAATCGTGGGATGGCAGGATCGCCGGTCGAGCCCGGAACCGGCCAGCCCGAACCTTGCCTGATCGGAAGGGTTACCCCAGCACGTCACCATCGCGTAGGCGTCGACCGAGCCAAGGCCGGTCACCAGATCGTATCCGGGGCCGGCTGGATAGCCGAATGAGCCGCTGGCGCAATTCGGGGTACCAGTCGCGCAGGGAACTGTATTGTTTCCCGTTGTGATGTCGTGAAAAACACCCGGAATATGCGCGAGCGCGTATAACTCCGGATTAATGTTTCCCGCAGTCCCTCTACCAGCTTTCCCCAGGGATTGGTTCAACAACGCGACGATGCCTGCGAACACCGGCGCACTCGCAGAGGTGCCACCCACAGCCGTCTGGATACCTAGGCCTGTCGAGGGGTCGGTGGTGAAGACGTTGTAGGGGTCGTGGAAGGGGGAGGCGGTCATCGAAACGTCCGGCACATCACGCCTGCCGTCGGCAGGAACGCCCTTGCCGGTCTGCCAGGAGGGCTTGCTGAAGAATGAGCTTGGGCCCCCGCCGGAGGCGGCCAGATTGCCCGCCTTCGCGGTATCATTCCAGGCCATCTCTGATATGTAACCGAGAGCAGAACCTGAGTCCGGACCACCGGCGCCGCTCCAGTAGGTCCCGATTCCTTCGGTGAACTCAGTTCCACCGACGCCGGTAACCTCCGGAATGTTCGCGGGGAACTCGACCGCCAGCCCGAGGGAGGCCTCGGAGTTCTTATCAGCGTCGCAACCTGCCGCACCGGATTCGCCGCTCGCGTCCAGCCACGTTATTCCCTTGGCATTCGCCGTCTGAGCGAGGGACCGATAAGTCGCCAATGAGAGGCCCATCGCCGTGGCCTCCGACTCACAGACGCCAAAACTCTCGCTGAACACCGGCGCAACGTTATGGTCAACCACGTATTGCACCGTATCGATCGGGTTCCGGGCGTAGACGAGGATGATGTTGGCGCCGCGGGCCACCGCCGAACTCCATTCCAGAACCAGGTCCGCTTCCAGTTCGGCCTCGTCCCTCGTCTCGCCCGGATCCGATCCGCAACATTCAATAATTTGCGGATCGGCTGGCGGCAGGTTGTAGCGGCTGCGGAAGGCCCGGAAATCATTCAGGTTGATACTCGACCCGCCCAGTACGGCGATGCTCTGTCCGGCGCCGTTGATTCCTTGCTGGTACAGCGGAGCAATATTGTAAATGGTCGCGATGTCGTCCGGCGCAAGGCTCTCGGCGCCGTCACCAGCGCTTTCGTTGGGATGGAGTGTAACGGCCGTCTTGCTGCGTATAACTCGGGGCTGCAGATGCACGTCAGTCAGTCCCTGCAGCGACAGCACCATTTCCGAGAGAGCTTCGGGTACGGACGGCGTCGTGGCGTTGACGTAGTGAGATTCACCTCGGATCGTGTATCGATGGATTTCCGTGCGAAAGGTGTTCCGTACCTGCTCGGTGGTTCCGCTGAAGGCGATGAAGTCCCGGTCATTGGCTCTGTATTCGACGCGGAAGCCCTGCCTCTCAAGCCACGCGGCGACTTTGTCGATATCACCCGGGCTCAGGCCAAACTCCTGCGCGTACTCTTCCGAGGTCAGCCACTTGTGGTACTTCTCCGATGAGTTGTTCTGTTGTTCGGCAAGCAGTCGTGCAAGAGCGTCTTCCTGGGCCGGGGTCCGCTTAAACCACAGCGTCATCCAGGGCAGCTGCAGGGAAGGTTCCACAAGCCCTTCATCGCCGCGGTCCGCCAGCGCCAGCGGACGGACTGTGCTGTCGAGAACGACGAAGCGCGGGGTGTCGATCACGCCGTTGATTCGATCCTGTTGCCCGAGGAGCGGTCCGGCGAGCAGGACGCAGAAGAGAGCGCACGTGGATTTCATCGAAGGCCCAAACTTCTAATGACGAAGATAACGTTACAAACGACCAGCTTTGAATGAAAGCCGATCATATCTCAGCCTTGGCGCCGGGGCAATGGGAAGATTCCAAACAAATACTCTGTTCTGTTTTCGGAACAAATAGAGTTGTTGCGGTATCGTTTTGCGCGACAGGCCTGACAGGCAATCAATAACTTAGATATATTTGATCCGGAATCAGAACGACGAGGCAACTTTACGGATCGATTCTGCTGTAGACAGAAATCCCCACCATCATGCGAGATCGGCCCCCGTGTGACAGGCAGGCGGCCCTACCGATAATGCCAGATATCGGGACCACGCGCCAATCGAGACACTGATGGGGCAGACTCTAGCGGGTGTGCCATCAACGTGGCTTCGACTGCCCGCATTCGTACACAATTTGTTGTCAGGTTTGGTCGGACGTGGAAGCCGTCGCCCCACTGAGCGGACCATTGCTGCGGTCCTAATATAGTGCCCAGATCAGGTTGACTTGCGCATCCTCAATACATGTTGCGAATAAAGCCTCGCACAATTCCCGGCTCCTGGCCGAGCAGATCATGGGGGAGGGCACGGCGACGAAACCGGACGAAGTGCGCGTCACGTTCTACATCACCTATGTTCCGCCGATGCTCCTTACCTACCAGTGCCGGACCAAGTGCAAGCGCGTCCTCCCGCCGCGGTAGCGGAACGCACGATGAAGTGGTTGTCTCCGTGCGCCAGAATTCCCACCGCGTGGTCCATTATTCGGGACTTTTCGAAGCAACGTACCCGCTGCGAGCCTCGACGCTCAACTTGTGGGGGTTTTCCAGCTTCACCTTCAACTGATGAAAGCGGCCGTCCGCCCTGCCGTTCGGAATGAAGCCCAGCACGTAATGACTTTCCGGGGTTGCCAGCTTGCGGAAGCTCAAGGCATAGTCGTTTCCCTGGAGATAGGTGCCGCCCGTCCCATGGGCCATTTCAATCAGTACCTCGGGGTTCGTCATGTTGGCGGAGCGCTGAATCATGCTGGCGGCCGGATCGAGGGGGTCCACGCTGCTATTGCCGCCGCCACCACCCTGGGAGAATCCACCGACGTCGATGGTATTGATCGACACCTTCGAGCGAACGGCGCTGTCAATCAGCTCTGCTTCTTCATTCGAGCGATCGGGCCCCACAAAGAACCCGGAAGACACGAAAACAATGTCTCGCCGAGCCGGCAGAGTGGACATCTTTTTCACAACGGCCTTCAATAGCTCAATCTGGAGTGTCTGGCTCCGCGAGACGCGGCACAATGGCGACTGCTTCAACAGCATTCTCGCCACGGTTTCCTGCAGTTTCTGCCGGTCGTTAGTAAAAGCGAGTTCTATGTGACACGACGTCGTGAAAATGGCGGCACGGTCGCCAGGCTTTAATGCGTCGAATTGTTGTGCTGCCGCCTGGCGCACGCGCGTCAGATCGCTAATCGAGAGGTCGTCGAAGAAGTAGGCGACAAACCGCGCTGGAATCTCCACCGGCGTTCCGGTTGTGGGCTGCGCAGCGGCAGCCGACGGATCGGGCAGCGACCGACCCGGGGCGGCCTGGCTCGCCGGAGTCTCAACCGAGAAGCTGACGATCTCCTGCCGCTTCCCGTTGTCGAAGAGCTGAAATTCGTCCTTCCCGAGATTGCTTACGACATTGCCGTCGCGGTCGCGGACCGTCACCGGGACCTGGATTACCGTCACGCCCGCCTTGAATGTCTCGCCGGAATCCATCTGGGCCGCCGCTTCGGACAGCGAAACTAGAACGAACACCACCAAAAGCGCCCTACGCATGATTCACCTTCCGCCCACTATTGTTACGGGATCTGGACCGCTGCATTCTCTTCCGTGAGTTGCTGGCCTTCGGCATCCCGCACCACCAGCCGCAACAGATACGCGCCGGTCTTCATATCGAAGTTCGTGGGGATGGTGACCGGGGGCTTTTGCTCCAGCCCCTGCACCGTCGCGTCGCGCAGGCGAAGCTGCAGAATCTTCTCCGAGCCGGCGATGAAATTGCCATTGGGATCGAACACCGCGGCCACGATGGTCAAATCGTTCCGGTTGCGGTCGTCTACTTTGCGCAGGTGGATCAGCTTGAGGTCCACGCTGGTCAGAACATTCAGCTTCTCTCCGCTGTCGGCTTTCGTCACCTGCGTGTGCATCTCCACCGGAAGATTATGGATCTCGTCGCGCGAGAACACCGCGTCCTCGATCTGCTGCTTCGTGATCGCGCCAGCGTCTTCGGCGTGTTTCGGAGCCCAGTAACCGCGCCGCACCTGCAAGCTCACCTTCTCGCCCGAGTTCAGCGTCACCTTCAAAGGATGAAAGCTTCCATCGGGTTTAAGATTCTGCGGCGCGAAGCCCAGCACGTAGAGATATTCTGGCGCTGCCGCGGCCTTCCGGACGCCGCCGTCGAAATCGTTGTTGAAGTTTGCCGTTCCTCCGGTTCCCTCCGCCAGTGCGACGAGCTCGTCGTCGGCGACGGTACCTTCCGATTCTTTGAACGTGATCACGTCTGGTGGAGGCGGGCCGCCATTGCTGGTTTGGCTCGCATCGAACACCCCGCTCGTCCATACGCCGCGGGCATCAATCGTGCTGATGAGCACCTTCGAACGGATGGCCAGGGCAATAAGATCGGACCCCTGATCCTGAAGTTCGGGTGAAACAAAGAACCCCGACGACGCCAGCACAATGCGCCGTTGTCCGGGCATCGCCGCCATTCGCCGTACCAGATTGCTGAGCGTTGCGAAATTCGCCCGCGTCTCCTGTTTGCCGTTGAGGAAAGCATCGCGGGCTTCCTGCACCGCGATATCGAAGGCGCCCTGCCCGGAGATGCACCGCCCGGCGTCGTAAACGGCCGTTTTGAGGGCGACGGAACGATTCACATCGTCGGCCATGGGGTGCAACGAAACCTGCTGCTCAATCTGCACCGCCTGGAAGTAGCTGACGTAAAAACACGAGCGAAGAGCGGAGGAGGTGTACGGGCTGGGACGAATCCTGAGCAGCGCCTCATCCAGCGTCGCCGGTTTGTCCGTGAAGTCAATCGCGATTTTGCCTGAGGTAGTAAATAGCGCGACGCGATCCCCCGGCTGGACCGACGAGCCAAGATACCGCCGGACAGCATCGCGCACCTGCGGCAAATCCTTAAGCTCGATATGCACGTCGTCGAAAACGAAAGCAATGAAACGGCCGGGCGTGGCCTGCCGAGTCACTCCTGAACCGGCGGCGTCGGATAGGCTTGCCCCGTGCGCGGGCGTTTCCGATGCAGCCGGCCCCGCGGCCTTCTCCACGGAGAACTTCGCGATGTCCTGCCGCTTGCCTTCGTCGAAGAGGCGGAAGTCGTCCTTGACCAGGTTCCCTACAGCGTGCCCATGGCTGTCGCGCACCACGACGGGAACCTCCACCAGATTCGCCTGAGCCTGGAATGTGACCGGCTCGTCGTGCGTGGAAATCTCTTCATCGTTTGAAGTGTGAGCAAGCGGCGGCGCGGGCGCCGTCACCACCGCCACTTCGGCCCCGACGCCAATTGCTTCAGCGACCTCCTTCGTCTCCGTCTCGCTCACCTGCGGCGTGTTCGCCTGCGCCGCCGGAGCCGGCTGATTCTGTCTCCGCGCCAGCTCCTTCGCGTCATGAGCCCAATATCCCTTGCGGGCCTGCAAATCGAGTCCTTTGCCGTTTTGGAGTTTCACCGTCAGCGCGTGAAAACTGCCATCCGGCTTAGGCGCCCCCGGTGAAAACCCAAGAATATAGATGTATTTTGGCGCCTCGGCGAGCTGGCGCAAACCGTTGTCCATATCGTTCGTATCCCGGATGAACCGTCCGCCGGTGCCGTCGGCCACACGCGCCAGAAACTCGCTGAAAACGCCATTCGACTCAGGATAAAGGCCTCGCGTATCCATGCTGTTGATCACTACCTGTGAGCGAATGGCATGGTCGATCAGCGCCATTGTCTCCGGTATCTGCGACCACGGGAGGGCTCCCTCTTCCTGCAGCGCCATACCCGGCGAAAGGAGAACCACAGTATGTTGACCGGGCAGGTTCGCCATCCGGGTGATGATGTCATCGGATTGAATGATGATCTTCTGCGAGTCATGCTGAGAGGCGACATCGTTGAGATGCGAGCCGATTGTCGGAAGCGTGGGATGTTGCGGGCCAATCTTTGCGAGAGCCTGCTGTAGTTTGCTCCGATCCGAAGTGAAATCCTGCACCTGTAGTCCGGACGTGGTGAATATCGCGATCCGGTCGGCAGGGCGCAACGTATCAATGTACTTCAGCGCCGCTTTGCGGATGGCCGCCAATTCGCCCATCCGCATCATCCCAGCAGGAGGGTCTGCGATTACGCCAATCTCCAGGTGCAGATCGTCGATAAGCAGCGCGACGAAGCGGTCCGGGATGGCCATCGGCGCGGCATTTGCTTTTTCGGTTGCCGGAGTAGCGTCCGGCGCGGCCGACTCGTTCGTGACCGCCACGCTCCGGTCCTCGGCCACCTTGCTGGACGTCTCCTCCACAGTGAAACTGGTGATTAACTGCGCTTTTCCCTTATCGAAAAGTTGAAAATCCTCTTTGCGCAGACTTCCAACCGCATTTCCTTTGGCGTCGCGCACCACCACCGGCACAAGCACCAGGTTTGTTTCCGCCTTGAATCTGACAGCGCCCTCTGGCGAGGCCGTTGCGGATTGCGCCGAAATAACAGCCGGGAAAGCGAGGAGCACTCCAGCATAAGTTAAGAATGTACCGGTATTCATAAAATAGCTCCTATAACAGCGTATTACTTTCAATATTTACGCGGACACTGCGGCTTTTAGACACTTCGCGTAACCTACCGCCGCGTCCTCCCCAATGCGCCAAATGGCTACTGATCGAATTTCAGATTGCGCGGTCCATCGGGAGGTGCCTTCGCGGAAACTCCCGTGACCGGAACGTCAGTGCCGACCACATCAATGTCGGCGCTGTTCAACCAAACCTCGCCGGGTCCGTCCAGGAGGATGCCGAAAAAGATCCCCGTCGCGCCTTCCGGAACATCCAGAACTACGACGTTGCGCTGCCATCCCGTGGTTCCTTTAATCGCGCGACCCTGCATATTATCGAGGGCCAACGTCCCGCCTTTTCCATCGACGCGCATCCACAAGCCCGCCCAGCGCGAAACGCCGTCTGACTTGACGAATCCGCTGAACCGCACTCGCTTCCCCGTGTACTGTCCCGCCGAAAAGTCCTGCATCAGCGTCCCGAACCCTTCCTCGTCGGCTTTCGCTTTCAGGAAAGCACTTCGCCGGGCATTATACATTGTCCCCTGGTCAACACCCGTATCGTAATTGGCCGGCTTAGTGCCAGCCAGTTGCCATCCGTCGGGGGCAGCGGCAGTTGCGAGTAACGCACCCCCCGCGATGCCTGCGACGATTAACATCCTCTTGTACATGTTTGCCATAAAGTGACTTCCCCTTTTTCAGTGTTGAGCGGTAAAATCCAGATTTCGCGGAGCCGCCCCGGTGAGCGGCACCGACCGGGAGACTTCCCGGAAATCGAAGTCGGCCGCCCACGCAGTTCCGGTTCCCGTCAAAGAAAGCGCGATGCCGATCAGGTCCGCGTCCGCGGGTACATCGACAACCACGTGCCGCGGGGTCCACGGGACCGATCCGGCGAGCGGAACTCGTCGCCATTCTTCTCCGTTTCCCACGGTCGTGGACAGCCCCAGAATCACGCCATGCTCCGCTCTTTCCGTCCTTAACACCGCCGATAACTGAACGCGCTTGCCGCGATATCGAACCGCGCTGAACTCCTGATAGACGCTGGCCGCTCCGGACGGATTGGCCACCAGCGAGCGAAGGAATATAGTGGGCTCCCCCTGGTACCGAAACTGGCGGTCAATTCCAATCCGGTATTCACTGGGGTGCGCTGCGGCCCCCTGCCATCCATTGGGCAACTGCCATGTCGCCGGAATAGCCAGATCCTGGCTGCGCAACTCGGCCAGCGTACCGTCCAGTACGGCGGCCATGCTAGGTTCCAGCATTCCTTCCCGGCTGAGCGCTAGCAGCGAATCGCGCGTTGTTTCGGCTAGCAGGGCCGTCTGGTGGTTGGCTGGCTCGCTGGCGGCCTGGTAAGCGCGCACCGCTCCCTGCGCCAGCCTCTGCAATTCGCCGAGGCGGCGATCGGCCTCGGCCCTTTGGATCTGCGCTTCCGCTTCGCTTTGCCGCGCCCGACCGCGCTCCCGTTCCGCGTCCCTGGCATGCTCTTCGGCGCGCGCACGCTCCTGCTCGGCCACCCGCGCTTCCCGAAGAGTGGCAGCGATGCCGCCGAGGAGCACCGCGAGTATGGCAGCGATGGCGGCCACCAGCATCTTCCGCCGCAACACAAACTTGCGCGTGCGATACCATACCGAGTCGGCGCGAGCCAGTATCGGCAGGCCCGCCAGATAGCGCCGCAGATCCTCGTCCAACTGCTCCACGGACGAGTACCGGCGTACGAGATCCCTCTGCATCGCCTTGGCCACCACCGTGTCCAGATCCGCCGTGATTCCCCCCGTGGGGTTCGCTGCGCTGGGTTTAGGCGCATCGTTCTCGGAGACCTTCCGTAGCACCTCCAGAGCGCCGCCCGCAAACGGCCTTACCTCGGCCAGCACCTCATAGAGGACCGCTCCCATGGTGTAGACGTCGGTCAGCGTCGATAGCGCCTCGCCGCGGATCTGTTCCGGGCTGGCATATACGGGAGTCATTGGCGCCAGCGTCCCGCGGGTGGCAACGTCTGAGGACGGCTCCACAAGCTTCGCGATGCCGAAGTCGATCACCTTGACCACGCCGGCAGCCGTCACCAGGACATGCGCCGGCTTCAAATCGCGGTGCACCACCAGGTTCTGATGAAGATATCGCACCGCCGCGCAGACCTGGCGGAAAATCCGCGCTCTCTCTCTCGCCGGAAGCCGCTTTTGACTGCAATAGCGATCGATCGGCTGGCCATCCACGAACTCCGTAACAAGGAAAGGCAGGCCGGAGGCCGTGAAACCCGTGTCCAGCAGTCGGGCGATGTTAGGATGCTCCAGGCGGCTCAAAATCCGGCTTTCTTCTTCCAGTCTGCGTGCCATCTCCGGATTGGGCCATCGCACCAGTTTGAGAGCGAACTGTTCGCCGGGGGTTCCGTCGCTCCGCTCCGCCAGGTACACCGATCCCATCCCGCCAGCTCCGAGTTCGCGCACTATCCGATAAGGCCCCACGCATTCACCGGGCATGAGCGCCCCGGAAAGATGAGCCGGTACCACCAGAGGACAATCCAGAATGGGATGGGGCGCGCCGTCGGCGTTCAGAAGTGTTTCCACCTCGGATCGCAAAGCCGTATCGGAACCACATTCCCAGTCGAGCAGCGCGCTCCGGGCTGGTTCCTCGGCGGCGCCGGCCGCTTCGAACACCTCACGCACGCGCCGGAGGCGGACCAGAGCATCTGGCGAATCATGGATATTCGTGATCATCTCTCGCTCACTTCCCATAGCGAGTTTTCCCTGACTCAAGTATCATCGCTCTAGATGAGCGCTAAAGTGCCGGGCTCGGAGGCTCCAGTCACGCAGTTTCTCCACAACTGGAATCGGGCCGACGCGGACAGTGCCGGAAAAGTCATCGCTGCCGTTTATGCTGAATTGCGCGTGATGTCTTCCCGTCTGCTAAATGGGGAGCGGCCGGGACATACTTTGCAGCCCACGGCCCTGGTGCACGAGCTATTCCTGAGAATGTCCGGCGCGCAGCCGCCGTCCTGGCGGGATCGTGCGCATTTTTTTGCCTTGGCGGCGACCACCCTGCGGCGGATTCTGATTGATCGCGCGCGGGCGAACCGGGCCACCCGCCGCGGCGGGGGAGAACAGAAGGTCCCGCTGGAGTCGAGTGACCTCGGCGTCACCTGCTCTTACGACGATCTTTTGTCCGTTGATGAGGCGTTGACCACCCTGGAGCAGGCGGAGCCGCGGGCGGCGCGCGTGTGTGAACTCAGATTCTTTGCAGGTCTGGAAGAAAAGGAGATCGCGGAGCAGTTGGGCGTTGCCGAGATAACCGTGAAACGCGACTGGAAGTTCGCGCGGGCCTGGTTGGCAACATATCTGGCCCATGGATGTCAACGCTCCGCGGTGGCGCCGGACAACAGCCATTTGGAGCCACGCCCGCTCTCATCAGACTGACTAGAAATCATGCGCTAAGTCGCGGATCGACAACCGGGTAGCCGAATCGCGAAATGGTACACCACCTGCCGTTCGCCGGAGCCCAGCTTCAAATATCGGTGCACTTCCGCATCGAAGAACGCGCCAATTCCGGCTGCCGATAATACGAAATAACGCTTGCTGTTGGCTGAAGGCAGGTTCCGTGTCTCTCGTTCCTTTAGCACCGGACTATAAGAGAACAGAGCAGGCTGACGCAATATCAACGGCGGTGTATGATGGCATCCAACCGCCCGGCCTTCTTCAATGCCAGCGAAGGCGTGCGGAGATCTATCGATGTCTTCACTGTGGAAAGACCGCCGGCCCTGTCCGCTGTGTCGTAAATGGGCGACGCGCCCCGGAGCCCGCGGCCCGACGATTTCGCGGATCGCTGCTTCGAGCACTTCGTCACGACCGGCGCGAATGCCAGCGATGGTGGGCCTCACTTCGCGGTCGGGCACGATACCGACGCGCTGCGTCGGGCGTTTATCCGGATACAAAACGGCGATACCGCTGATCGCTGTGCGCAAACCGCCAGGCAGCGGGATTTGCGAGACGTTGCCGTCCGCGGCCGCCGTCGTGCTGCCCATGACGATCGCGTTCGGTGCCACGCGGAATGCCATGCTGTGGTATTCAGCCGAGCTCTGCGTTACCTCATCGACCAGCACGATCACTTTGCCGTCGTAGTAAGGTTCAGCTGGCTTGAGCGAGACCATCGCGACGAAACGAAAAGCCCCCGGATTCGCCAGGTCACCAGCGGTGAAGCGAGCGAACGCCGTTTCATGCTGCACCAGGTGCGAGCCAAGCTCGAAGATCGGGAAATCGGAGGGGTAATTGCGGAGATCGATGACCAGACCTTTCGTGCCCTGCGCCGATTCGATGTCCTTTTTCACGTCCATCTGTTTGAGAGTCGAGATCTTCATGTACGCGACGTCCTTGGAAACAAGCCGGAACGCATATCCGGCGAGGTCATGGGTAGAGACGCCATCCGGGGAAGCCGGCGGGTCGGAGGTCCTCGTTGTCGCAACATCGAGTGCCTCGCTTCCACGCTGCACCCGAAGTTTCACTTCTCCGCAGGGGCCGAGGGTGAGGCTGCGCCCCATGTCGCGCAACTCGGCTGCCCGGTTCGAGTCGGCGTAGTATGGCTCCCACTGCTTTATCAGGTCGGCTACCGCTGCGCCGCCGATCGCCTCCACAACATCACCACGTTGGAGGTGCGTGCGCGCGGCACCGTCCGCGGCGAAAAAGCCCGCGACGACGGCGCGGTCCTCGACGAAGCGAAAGACGGCCGGGACCCGGCAACTCCCCACCGGCGGTCGCACGTCTAACGAACTCCAGAGATTGGCGTGTGTGTCGTGGACCCGCGCGATCAGCATGAGGAACTGGCGCTTGTACTCGTCGACTGTGCTGGCAAGGGCGATCTTCGGGATGTATTCGGAGAGCACCTTGTTCCAGTCTTCGCCGATGAGATCGCGGTAGGGGAACCAGTATTGGATGATGTTCCAGTAGCGGTACAGGGCGAGCAGCTGGAACCCGGCATCGGGCAACGAGACACGGCTGTAGTTTGGCTCGTTGTCGAAAACCGGGTTGCCTACACCAGGGACGTGCGATACGTAGAACTGTTTGCCAGCAGGTCGATTGCGGTAAATATTCTGGAGCGCGCGGCTGAGATCCGCGCCAAGCACGGATTCGGACTTGATCCAGTCGATCTCCGGCTTCAGGTGCAGTTCGTCTGTCCCCATCTGCGCGCAGGTCCGGCATTCGGGGACGGGACCGAGTGACTGAACCCACCTCGCCAGCGCGGCATTTCCGGCGGTGCGATCCGGTGCCTTTAGGATTCTGGGCAACACACGGAACAGCTCGTAGTCCCAATGAAAATGACCGGCCGCGATCTCCGGGTCATGATACTTTAGGAATCCCCAGATCCGGCCGAGTATCGCAAGATTCTCGACCTGCATCGGGGACAGTTCGGTTAGGGCGACCTGGGACTCGGAGTCGAACTCGTGGTCTTTCTCAAGCACTGCCTTGAACCTCTCAGCCTTCGGCGCACCGGCAACGGGCTTGCCATCATCGTCCGCCCACGCCTTGCCGTTTCCGGCGAGGAGAACGCCGATATAGATTTGCCTCCCTTCTGCCTGGATCGGAATGGAGATTGAATACCGGGTCCAGTCCGTTGTGCCCTTGATGCCAAGCTTCTGCATGCTGTCGAAGGCCAGCTCTCCCGATTTGGGATCCTCCGGGTCTTCACGAATCCACAATGCGGCGAACTTGCTCACGCTCTCCGTGCGAACCCAGCCGCGAAACTCTACTGTGTGGCCGTCGAAATCGAGCGGGATGGCGTAGTTGATGCTGGAGAACTCGCCCTGTGCGCCTTCTTTCCGCTCAATGCGCACCGAGCGTTTACCACCGTGCACGATCTCTTCGTCTGAAAACACATCCGACGCCGGGTAAGACTGCCAGCCTCCTGGCCGACCAGAGACCGGTGCCGCTTCGAAATTCAGCAGGTCTGGCAAGCGCGAGCGGTCCTGGGCAACGCACACGAAGATGACGGTGGCAAAAAAGGCCAGAAAGCATCTCATATGACGTAAATCATAATCGAATCAGACACGTTGAAGTACTACTTCTTCGGCACGAGGATCTGCCTGGCCCGTTTAGGTTACGGTATTCCTGGTGTTTTAGTCACGTCAGTGATCGGAACGTATGAGCCTCGCAGCGCGACGCACGACGGCGGGAGAGCTTCCGATAATACCCCTTATCGTTCCATTTTCGGAAAGGCGCCAGCGAGTTGCCGAGCGCGTTGTCGAACTGCCCATCGGACTTACTTGGTTCGATAAGTGAACGTAACCTTTGTTTCTTCGTCGACGACCAGTGGCCGTACGAACCGGTATGAGGTGCCCGTTCTCGGCACGTCCACAGCGATCGGCAACACACCGGCGACGCGGCGCTGGAGGTTCTGAACGTTTCCCGATGCCTGATTCGCCGCGGCTGCAGCGTTCTCTCTTGCCTGGCGCTCTATTCTCTGCGACTCCTTCTTTTCTGCTCGGCTCTCGTTTGCCGACACCACTGCGACCTCTGACTTCGTTCCCCCAACCTGCAAAGTGGCGCTGTGCAACGAAGGCCGGTGCGCATCGTAAGCGATTTCGTCGTTCCAGGACGTGAACCCGGGCGACTGAATCATCACCTTTACCCGCCCGGACGGCACATTAGCAACCAGCCAGCGACCTGCGGGATCGGAGCGAGTTGAAATCGGCCGGGCATCCAGTGCCGTGACTATCACTATCGCGTTTGGAATCACCGCGCCACTTGAGTCTAGAACAAAACCACCTAATTGACCGGGGCTGAGAGAATCGAGGTTCACGTAGCCGGGAACTGTCAGTGTCTCTGGTTGCTCATCGTTTCCGCCAGCGACGGTCGCGACGTCCTGAGTCGCGGCCATCGGCATCAGCTCCGCCGCTATCGCCTCACCTCCGAAGTCCTTCACCTTATACTGCTCGGGAAGGAAGATCTCCCATTGCAGCAGACCGATGGGCAGGTCCATCTTCGGCAGAGCCAGTTCGGAGCCACCCTTCTTCGCGAACGGCGCGCCTGCGTGCATGAACACAAAGGACACTTCGTAAGGGCCCGATGGGCGGAATCCGGTCCGCAGTAAAGGCACTCGATTTCCATCCGCCCCCTGCACCGGTTTCACCCGTTCGCCGGCGACATCAGCGGACAGAATGCTAACGCCCGCTGGCAGAGCCACCCTCAGGAACGGCTGCGCCTGGTTTTGCAGAACCAGCTTCACCTCCGTCAGAGACCTCCCTTCCGAGGTCACCAACGTCGTTACATCGGCCTGCTGAGCAACCGCCGCCAATACGTTGCTATCGGGAAACCGGACCCATGCGAGTGACAAGCCAGGTTTGTCACTCGGCTGCCGGTGGAAGCGGAAAGCGGCCTGGAGTGAATTGCGAGCAAGCGAACGGAGCCAGGGGCTGGTCTCTTTCAGGTCCATCCTCTTAAGCCCGCCGCTCTCGGTCGCAGTCAGTTCCATGGTGCCTTCACCCTCTACCAACACCTCGCCGGTCTCTCTCTGGCTGCCTCTCAGGCTCAACAGCGGCGCTTCCACCTTAGTGTCGTTGATAGGTCGCTCCATCGTGATCAGGAATTGATGACTCCGCAGGTTCGCCCTGTTCATGTTGATTGCCAACACGCCAGAGTTGACGTCGCTCGATTCTAACGACGCGCCAGACGCGCCGGTCACCTCGAAACCAGTGGGAACATCGATCTCGAATCGGCCTGGGTCCCCTTGCAGCACAGTCACGTCCGCAATCACACTCACAACCAATGTCGACTCGGTCACCGAAATGAGCGTCTTTAGATCTGACAGAAACCGCATTTCTCGCGGCGTAACTGGTGCGACGTTTTCGCGGGTAGCCCACCAGATGGTTACGGGTTGTCCGGGCACGAGCGTCGCCTCGATGGTGGTCTGCCCCACGCTGGACGTTCGGCTGGTGATCAGGCCGCGGTTGATATTCACGTTGGTGTGATCGCCCGGAATCGCCAGAGTAAGATGGACGGTTCCCGCTGCCGGTGCAGGCAAATTGAACGAGGCGCGCCCGGCTTCAATATTCAACGGCTGCGCGGCAATGACCGTTATAGAGAACGGGCCCGGCCCTTCAATCAGGGCCGACTGTGTTCCGCCTTCCTTCTCCAGAGGAACCTCCGTGCCCTTCTGTTGCGCATCCAGGACCGCCATGCCAGCCAGCAACGGCACGGCCGTGACCCCTTTGGTGAATACCTCTCCCCGCAGCTCCACGGTTCCCGATGCCGAGTCGCCGGTTACCTGAAACTTGAGGTCGGCACGCTGAGTTGCCCACCTCACCGGCGCAGCGTCCACCTTCTTAGGGGGCTTCCCCGCGAGTTCCAACAGCTTGTTGTACTCGTCCAGCGGCAGCGTGACGTTCCCGGAATCGGGAATAGGAAGCCCGCCATTCCCTTGCCCCAGGGCGCCGAATGGGAACGCCAGCAACATCATCAGCAGAGCCGTCTTCATTTTGCGCGTCCTCTCTTCTCGTGCTGATATGTCAATGTCACGATTGGGGCTTTATTTTCTCCGGTCAGCTCGGAAACGAGAAAGAGCGATGGCCCCACGGCGGGAAACAACACCGGCGATGGGGCCGATGTCTCGCTTCTGCGAGAACCGGGTTTCGCAAGGTAAGCGTCAACCAGCGCCTTCGTGGCGACCTGTGCCTCCGTTGACTGTTGCGAGACCTCCTGCTGTGTCTGTCCTGGTGGTGATGCTTCCTCCATCGTGCGCGCCGCGGCCGGCTTCAACACCGTCGAGACCGGCTCCTCGAACTCCGTCTTCCGAAACGCGCCCTGCTCAACGGTCGCATCGAAGAGTGGCGGATAGTACAGCACCAGCCCGGTTCGTGACACCGGGAGATCCAGAGACGGAAGAGAAAGCCGCGCCTGACCTCGGTCACTCCAGGGTGTTGTCCGGCTGAAGTACAGGATTTCAATCGGGAACGCCTGAGCTTCCTCGCTGGCGTGTGTCTTCATGAGCGGAAACAGAAGGCTGCCATCTGTCGCCTGACCGGGCCGCGCCGGCCTTCCCGCCAGCGTGGCACTCCACACTGCCGCGCCCGCCGGCAACGCGATCCTCACAAAGTTGCGCTGATTGTTCCGCACAGCGTACCGAGCCTGAACCAGCATTTTGCCGTCCTGGCTCATCAGGACCCGATACCGCGCCTCCTCAATGTCGGCCGTAAGCACCGCTTGTTGCGCGTAACGGGTGACCTCCAGATGGAGCGACCGCGAAGCGACTGCCCGAAAGCGGAAAGCGGCCAACGAGGGCGATTGCCGGCTGGATACGAGAGGATCCAGTTGTGCCGCATCCACTTTTTCCAAGCCTTCCGACTTGATGTCCTTGAGTTCCCCGGCGCCCAGGACGTCCACCGCAACGCCGCCGGTCTCTCGCTCGGCTTCGAGTAGCCGCAGGATTGGAACGTCGATACCTCCTTCGCGCTGGAGGTGCGTCTCGCCATTGACGACGAACCGCGCTGTCTTCTCCTCCGGCGTCAGGAAAGTGACCAGCAGTTCTCCCGCCTTTACCTCCCAATCGCCCACCGTGGCGCCCGCAACCTGGTTAATCGTGACCTTGTCCGGCACCTGGATTACTACCCGCTGCGCCGCACCCTGGATAACCTCGACGTCCACTACGGCGGACACGGAAGTGGAGTCCTCGCCCAGACCTAGGAGTTCTGTAAGTGACCCGCGGAACCGCAAGGGCAGGGTGAAGTGATGATCTTCCATCTTCTGCCGCCAGACCAGTGTGAGTGGGCCGTTCCCTTGTCCATACGTGAGCCATTTACTCTCCGCGGCAGTCTCCGATTTTTCCGACAACATGCCGCCACTCACGGTAACATCGACATTCGGGCGCGCCAGCGTCACCGACGCGCGCGTAACCCCCGCTGCGCTGGACGGCAGAGAGAGGCTCTGGTCGCCAGCAGTTGATGCTACCGGAAGAGCAACGTCCATAGTGAGCACGGCCCGGCCGCGTTTCGCGAGTAGCGCCGATATTGAACCGCCTTCGCTTCCGAGCGCGGCAGGAACGAGAGAGACAGGCTGTCCATCGAGACTCGCGTCGCGGGCGAGCAGGCCTGCAGGGATGGGTACACGCACCCATCCATCTTTGAGTACATCCACGGTCAGGCTGACGCGGCCAGTAGCGAGCTCGCCGTCCACGCGGAGTTCGTAGTCAGCGCGCGTGAGTGTGGCAGGCACGGCGGGAACCTCCGGCTCAGTCTGAACGGGGAAGGCTCGGGCGCGGAGATCGCGGTACTCCGTCACCGGAATCACCACCCACCCCTGGGACTGCACGGAATCCTGAGCGGAGGAAATCATGCACAAAAACGGCAGAATCAACCCACATATTATTCGCATAGACGCCCTAAACTGGAACCGACTATATCAGAACTTCACAGAGCAGCCTCCCACGCACACCCGTCCGCGCCCTGGGTCGCCCACCGCTGCTTCGCTTGATGTCCGCAGCGACGCGAGGTAAGGTCCAAATGACTACCGATATCGCCCATTAAGAGGACCTGAAATGACCCAACTGGTAGTGGCCGACCGGGCCACCGAATGGCGCAGATTGAAGACCCTCGTTCTCGACAGCGTCTCGTCGCCGATCACGAAGCGCGTATACAACCTCGGGTTGAACGAGTTCTTTGCCTGGTATGGCCGGGAGCCACGTCCCGGCTTCACCAAGGCAACCGTCAACGCCTGGCGGGTGGAACTCGAGGCCCGCGGTCTCGGCTCCGTGTCGATCAACGTCCGCATCACCGCCGTTAAGAAACTCGCCCTCGAAGCTGCTGACAATGGGTTGCTCGCTCCGGAACCGGCTTCCGGCATCACCCGCGTGAAGGGTGCCGCGTCGAAGGGGGTGCGCGTCGGGAACTGGCTGTCCGTCCAGCAGGCACAGAAGCTCCTGAACGCGCCGGACGTAACGACCAAGAAAGGCCTGCGCGATCGTGCAATGCTCGCGGTCCTGCTCGGCTGCGGTTTACGGCGGTCCGAGGTGGCGGCACTCACCCTCAAACACATCCAGCAGCGGGACAATCGCTGGTGCATCGTTGACCTTGTCGGCAAGCACGGACGCGTGCGGACGATCCCGATGCCGACTTGGGTGAAGGGCGCCATTTGATGCGTGGACGTCGGCGACAGGCGTGACCGAGGGGCACGTGCTGCGACCCGTGAATCGCGGGGACCAGATTACCGGGCCGCGGCTGACGGAGAAGGTTGTTTGGCACTTGCTTCAGCCTTACGCGGTTGCCGCCGGAGTTCCCGGAATCGCGCCGCACGATTTGAGGCGGTCATGCGCGAAAATGTGTCGGGCTGCTGGCGGCGAACTGGAGCAGATCCAGTTGCTGCTTGGCCACGCGTCGGTCCAGACGACCGAGCGATATCTGGGAACCAGGCAGGATCTGGTTCATGCACCGAATGATGGGATTAAGTTGAGGGTCGCCGTGTGATTCGGCCTTAGCCTCTCGGCCCGCTCATTGCAGGCCGATGTCCCGGAGTTCCATCGGAGACCGCGTTACTTAGGGTCAGCTCTCCTGACGGCTGGATAACGTTGCCTTATCAATGACGAGATCCGACAGGGGTCAATGTACGGGAATGCTGTTTTTCGGCCCCCTACTCAGGCGCTAGCGCTTCAATCGGATGGAGAGGCCAAGCGCGGGGTTATTTCATCGGCCGCGCACCGGCAATAAGGATATCGACCAGCCGCCGGGCGCTTTGCTGCCAGTCAGGGCTGGCTGAGACATTGGCGACGCCGACGATCGCCCGAAGGAGATCGATCGGGTCGAGGTCCTTGCGTATGTCGCCGCTTTTGATCGAGCGCTTCACCAGCGCGCGAAGCGCTTCATGAATCTGGGCGTAGGACGTTTCGAATACCTTCTTTGGGTCGCCGACGAGAGTATTCAGCACCGGGGCGATGATATGCTTCGTCTCCACAGCGTCAACGAACAACAGCAACCAGGCCCGCAATGCTTCAACCGGAGACTTGCTATCCCCCAGGGTCCGCTCCGCCGCAGCCAGCTTTTCCATTTCGGAGCGGTAGACCGCTACGAACAGGTCCTCGCGTGATGGAAAATGGCGGTACAAGGTTCCAGGACCTACACCCGCTTTCCTGGCGATATCCTCCAGGCTGGCGTTTGCGCCGACTCGCGTGAACTCATGTTTCGCAACTTCGAGAATACGCTCGCGATTGCGCTGCGCGTCCGCTCGCGGCTTTCGATCTGTAATTTCAGGCGTTTTCGTAACCATCAAGAAAATTCTTGCAACCGGAGGCACCCTCCGATAATCTAGGACCTATACGGAGGCCACCTCCGTTTGTAGCAAGTTAGGGACGGCTCGTCAAGATCGCCAGGTAGGCGTCTGGAGAGGGCCAGAGGGAGAAATGAACATGCGTGTCTTCGTTACTGGAGCTACTGGCTTTATCGGTTCTGCCGTCGTTCCTGAGCTTATTAAGGCGGGACGTCAGGTGCTTGGCCTCACACGCTCCGACGCTGGTGACAAATCACTAACGGCTGCGGGCGCACAGGTGCATCGCGGCGAACTTACCGACCTAGAAAGCTTGCGCAAAGGGGCGGCGATGTCGGATGGTGTCATTCACCTGGCCTTCATTCACGATTTCTCGAGATTTCAGGAGAATTGCGAGATCGACAGGCGTGCTATCGAGGCCCTGGGTTCCGTACTCGCCGGTTCCAACCGGCCCTTGATCGTCACCTCAGGCACGGCGGGATTAGGCGCGCCGGGCCAGCTTGCAACTGAAGATATGGAGGTACCACCAAATTTCCCATTTCCCCGTGTTTCGGAACAGACCGCTCTGTCGTTGAAGGACGTCAATGCTTCGGTCGTACGCCTTCCCCAAGTTCATGACCCAGTTAAGCAGGGGCTTGTCACTTATTTAATCGCCGTGGCACGCGAGAAAGGCGTGTCGGCTTATGTCGGAGAGGGACGCAATCGCTGGTCTGCGGCGCACGTTGCGGATGTCGCGCGGCTTTACGAACTTGTCCTGGAAAAGAACGAGGCCGGCGCAAAATATCACGCGGTGGGTGAAGAAGGCGTACCCATGCGCGACATCGCTGAGCTCATTGGTCGGGGATTGAAGATTCCGGTGAAATCCATATCGCCGGAGGAAGCGCAGTCTCATTTTGGTTGGCTGGCGATGTTCGCCACCCATGACCTTCAGGCCTCAAGCGCCAAGACGCGCAAGAAACTGGACTGGAACCCAACCGGGCCTGGACTGATCGCCGATCTCGAACAAATGCGGTATCTCGAGACTGACGCTGATGTCGCCTCCGTGGCGCGCCGCGCCTGAACTTAAAGCTAGGGAAAAAGCAACGATGCAAATCAAGGATCGTGTTTTCATTGTCACGGGCGCTTCGTCCGGGATCGGTCTTTCTACGGCGATCGCTTTGTCCGAGCGGGGCGCGAAAGTCGCCCTGCTCGCTCGCAGCACCGATGCGCTGCAGGAATTGGCGCGGAAGCTTCCAGGCAGCTTGCCTCTCACGGTAGACATGACGCAATTTGATCGCGTGCGGGAAGCCGTTGGAGCCGTGCACAAGCATTACGGCCGCGTCGACGCTCTCGTAAACAATGCGGGGCGCAGCTATGCGTCCTCAGTAGAGGAGATCGATCCCGCTGTGTTTGACGAAATCTTCCATCTCAACGTCCTGGGGCCGATAGTCGCAATGCAGGCTGTGATTCCGCCGATGCGAGCGCAAGGCGGCGGAAGCATCGTGAACATCAATTCGGGGACTGCGTTCATGACCGTTTCGCAATACAGCGTTTACTCGTCTTCGAAGCGCGCGCTTCTCGGCTTCAGCTTGACCGCGCGCGCCGAGCTCGAAAAGGATCGCATCGTCGTCAGTGAGATCTACCCGTTCATCACGGCGACGAACTTCGGCAAGAACCGGATGGGAAATCCTGCCGGCGGCGGACCGGCATCCAATTACGCCGAGGGCGACAAGCCGGAGTTTGTGGCGAGCCTTGTTCTGCAAGCCATCGAAGAAGGGCAGGCTCAGTATTTTGCGAATGATCGGCTCCGCAAGATGGCCGGGACCGCGGCCTCGTAGGCGCGGCACCCACGTGCTGGGTCTCCATCGTGAGATCTGCGCATTGAGGACGCGAAAAAGGAGATTACCATGCAAGACAAGCGCATCGCCCTGGTCACCGGGGCGAATCAGGGAGTCGGATTACAGGTCGCGAAGGAACTCGTTGCGAACGGCCTCACTGTATTGGTCGGGTCTCGTAATTTTGAGCGCGGCGAGGCCGCAGCCAAGGAGATTGGACCAGGCGCCATGGCACACCAGCTCGACGTGACTGACCGGATTTCGATTGCCGACGCGGCGGAGCGCATCCGCAGGGAATTTGGCCGCCTCGACCTGTTGGTTCAGAACGCGGCTATCTCGAATACGAGAAAGGGCAGCTTGTCCCTTCAGGAGTACGCCAAGATAACCCGCGCGAGCAACGTATCTCTCGATGAAGTGCGCACTGTGTGGGAGACCAACGTGTTCGGCGTCCTCGCCGTTTACCAGGCGATGCTGCCGCTCCTCCGCGAATCATCAGATGCCCGCATCGTCAATGTGTCGAGCGCTGTCGGCTCGCTGACGGCGAACGCGGACCCGGCCTACCCCTTTCACCCGATGTTCGGCCCCGTCTACCCTGCGTCCAAGGCGGCGCTGAACGCAATCACGCTGGCAATGATAGTCGAACTGGAGTCAACCGGGATCAAGGTCAACCTAGTTTCCCCAGGCTTCACGAAGACAAACCTCAACGGATATGAGGGGACGCAGTCTGTCGAGGAGGGCTCCCGCGAGGTGGTGCGCGTTGCGCTGCTCGGCCCGGACGGCCCGAGTGGTACGTTCACGCGCTGGGAGAATGCAACAATTCCGTGGTGACGCTTGTCTCGCGCAGCCGAGCAGGGCGCGTCTCCTGGGATGGCGGCTGTCTGGGCCCGGCGGGGTCAATGGACGAGAATGCTGTTTTTCGGTCCGAGCACATATTAGAGGTGGCGACAAACCGTCCGAATCGCCCGTAACTTCCTCCAGGCTCTATTTTCGGGACTTTCGGTCCACAGGTGGTTTGGAGTGCGATCTAGTATAGTCGCGCGGATGAAGGAGTTCGGCCATGAAACGTCGATCTATTTTGACTGGCGCAGCAGCGATTGGTGCCTCTACGCTGGGTTCGCCAATCCAGGCTGATTCGCCCCAGCGGGTGATTCGAGTAGCGGCCGGGCAGGACCGGTTCAGCGAACACTTACCACTTGGGGGCGGCCGGTCCATCGTTTACTGGAAAGTGTCAGCTCAGGATAACGGCGGCGTATGGTCTGTATTCGAGGCCCAGTGGCGAACGAAAGGTGGCCCACCTCTCCACGTCCATCGGAGCCAGGACGAATGGTTCTATGTGATTCAAAGCGAATTTGTCGTGCAGGTTGGCGATGAGAGGTTCCGCGCGACACCGGGGGACTCTCTCCTTGCACCCCGTCAGGTGCCTCATACCTTTGCTCATGTCGGCGAAGGGGCTGGTAAGATGATTACCGCTTTTCAGCCCGCAGGAAGTATGGAAGCATTCTTTCGCGAGCAGAGTAAGATTACGGCTGCGCCGTCCCCAGAAGAGGTTCAGCACATGTTCAGGGCCCACGGAATGGAAGTCCTTGGGCCGCCGCTCGCGCTGTAAGATGCCGAAACTGACCGGCGCTACCGATATTAGCGGATAACGACCCCTTCAGAGCGCGGTTAGGTGAAGCGAGCAACTTCCAATAGATCCGGTCGTTAGCTGGTTCGCGTTCCCTGGCTGGTGACTCTGGAGACAAGGACGGGTAGACTGCGAGTGAAGGGCGAAGCACCAGGACGTTGACCGAAACACGGATGTCCATCATCAGCGGCGCGCGAATGGCGAGATTCATTGTCCGACTGCTGCCTAACACCGCAAATTCAATGAACACATACTGCTGTGTTCCCAAACCCAACTTTGTCAGAGGAGTTTAGCAAAATGCAGAAGCGCAAACTTGGCAAAAGCAATCTGGAAGTTTCAGCTATCGGACTGGGCTGCATGAGGATGAGCATTGGTCACGGTCCAGTACCGGGGACTAAGCAGGATATGATTGCCGTCATGCGGGGCGCGGTGGAACGGGGCGTCACGTTCTTCGATACGGCTCAGGTTTACGGCCCATTCGCGAATGAAGAGGTGGTGGGGGAAGGGCTCGCCCCCGTGCGCGACCGGGTGGTGATCGCCACGAAGTTCGGGTTCCACCTCACCGGCCCCGACAGACCGGCGTTGGGACTCAATAGCCGGCCTGAATACATCAAGCAAAGCGTGGATGGCTCGCTCAAGAGACTTCGGGTCGAGACGATCGATCTGCTGTATCAGCACCGCGTCGATCCGGAGGTACCGATCGAAGACGTCGCGGGCGCGGTGAAGGATCTGATTCGGGAAGGCAAGGTCAGGCACTTCGGGTTGTCTGAAGCAGCGGCGAAGACAATCCGCAGGGCACACGCTGTTCAGCCGGTTACCGCGGTGCAGAGTGAATACTCGCTTTGGTGGAGGCGCCCGGAAGAGGAGATATTGCCGACGATTGAGGAACTCGGGATTGGCCTGGTTCCCTACAGCCCTCTGGGCAAGGGATTTCTCACCGGGGCTATTACCGAGGACACGCAGTTCGACCCGGCGGACAACCGCAGCGGTATCCCTCGTCTGGCACCGGAAGCGCGCAAGGCTAATCGTGTTCTGGTGGATGTGATTGCCGCCTTTGCAGCGCGGAAGAACGCGACCGCCGCTCAGGTGGCACTCGCCTGGCTTCTGGCACAAAAGGCCTGGATCGTTCCTATCCCCGGCACCACGAAACTGGCGCGAGTTGAGGAGAACATCGGTGCAACGACCCTGAAACTTACGGCGGACGAGCTTCGGGAGATCGCCGACGCAACCGCCGCGGTGCCTGTGCAGGGCGACCGGTACCCCGAAGAGGTAGAGCGAATGTCGTATCGCTGACCCTGCCACTCGATCAGATTACGGAGGGTTTTCGCGGGGTGGGTGAACGCCGGGCTCTTGAGACGCTGATACGGTCGTAAGGAGAAGCGATTGTCAGGGGATAGTGGCGGGCTGCGTCGCGAGCTGGCGCGCTTCCCCGCAGTCCCGGGAGTTGGATGCGCTGCGGCGCCAGACTGCTTACCAGATGCCTGCTACGCGCGCTCCAACGACGCGGGCTCGGTACGAAGTCCTTCATGCAAGGCGCGAAAGCGCAATGATCGCTCCCTGGCCCGCAGTCTCTAATTGCCGCTCAGCTGGACCGTCGCGCTCAACGGCAACTCGCGCGACGACGGACCGACCCAGACCTTGTAGTCGCCGCTCACGATCTCCCATGCGTGACGATCCACCCTGAAGACCGAGAGGAACAGCGGCTCGACGTCGACCGTCACACTCTTCTGTTCGCCCGGTCCGAGAGCGACTTTGTTCCATCCCACCAGCCGCCGCGGCGGCTCGCCAGCCGAGGCCGGCAGCGTGAGATAAACCTGCGCGGTCTCCTCACCGGCTCGATCGCCGGTGTTTCTGACATCGAAGGTGACCTTCATTCCTTTGCCCGGCTGCACCTTCAGCCCGGAGTACGCGTAGGTGGTGTAAGAGAGCCCGAAGCCGAACGGGAACAGCGGCTGCTTCTTCTCCGCGTCGTACCACTTGTAGCCGACCCGCAGACCCTCGTCGTAGACCGCTTCGAACGGTGTCGTATTCGTCAGGAACCCAGGCCGCGCCGGAACATCACCGACCACGAAGCGCGACGGTTCGGATGCAGTCGCGACTGATGCAGCCGCAGCCCGTGCCGGCTGGCGGTTCAGCCTGGGATGCGGCAGATCGGCTTCGCTGCGGGGGAACGTGAGCGGCAGCTTGCCCGACGGATTGACGTCGCCGAACAGGATGTTGGCGATGGCCTCGGAGCCGCGAATGCCCGGAAACCAGGCTTCCAGCACGGCGCTCACCTTGCCGATCCAGGGCATCGTGACCGGACCGCCCGTTTCCAGCACGACAATCGTATGTGGGTTGGCCGTGGCCACCGCTTCGATCAGGGCGTCCTGATTGTCAGACAGCGAGAGATTTGGCAGATCCTCTCCTTCGGACGCGTTCTGAACAGCGAAGACGATGGCCAGTTGCGATGCCCTTGCCAGTGCCACCGCGCTCGCGATGTCGATGCCGGCATCGAACTTCACACTTGTACCTGACACCTTTGCGGTAATCCCCTTGAGGGGGACCGAACGATGATAGGCGGACGCACTCGGCCCCAGGATATTGGGCTCCGTGATGGGCGGAGGCGGAACCGGATTGTCCCCAGCGGGTGAGACCTGGCTCGAACCGCCGCCCGACAACACGCCCGAGTCGGCGTGCCCGCCGATCACCGCGATCGACCGAATCGTCGAGGCCTTCAGCGGCAGTTGGCGATCGGCGTTCTTCAGTAGCACCGCGCCCTTCTCTTCCACCTTCTGCGCGGCCTCAAAGCCGCGGAAGACATCCACCACGTACGGCTGTGGCGGGCTGTCCACCACGCCGGATGCGAACGCCGTTCGCAGAATGCGATGCACCATGTCGTTGAGCCGCGCCAGCGGAACATCGCCTCGCTCCACTGCGTACTTGAGCGCGGTGCCGAAGAAATCGTCGCCGGGCATCTCCATGTCAAGTCCAGCTAGTGCCGCCGTCACCGTGCTGTGGGTCGCGCCCCAGTCCGAGATGACGAATCCCTTGAAGCCGAACTCCTCTTTGAGCAGATCTCTCAGCAGGTGCTGGTTCTCGCAGGCATAAATGCCGTTGATCTTGTTGTACGAGCACATCACGGCTCCAATATCCGAGTTGCGAAGTGCGATTTCGAACGGCAGGAGATCGCTCTCGCGCATCGAACGCTCGTCCAGCACGGAGTTCACGAACATGCGTCCACCGTCCTGATCGTTCACGGCGTAGTGCTTGATCCCTACGATGAGGCCCTGCGCCCGGGCAGCCTTCAACTCCTCGCGTACCATTAATCCCACCAGGATCGGATCTTCGCCCTTGTACTCGAAGGTCCGGCCGGTACGCGGCTCGCGGGTCAGATTGACGCCGGAACCGAGCGACATGTTGAGGCCGTGCGCACGCATTTCGGTCGCGATGGTCGAGCCCGTCTCAGCCGCCAGCGTTAAGTCCCAGGAGGAAGCCTCGGCCTCCGCCGACGGAAACGCCGTGGCGTAGCGACTCTTGCCACCGCTCCCGGTCACGCCGAGCACAGAGTCGGAGATTTGCAGATCGGGCACGCCCAGGCGCGGGATGCCGGGAATGAACGCCCACGGCTGCAACGCCCTCACCGCGGGTCCCGCTTGCGGCGGATCAAAGATCGATTCCCAGCCCATGCCATGCACAAGCTGAATCTTCTCGTCGAGCGTCATCTGCTCGATCACCATGTCGGCCCGCGCATCCGGCGACAGGCTGGCGTCCGCCCACGCGTGACGCCCGGGCTGGCGCATCTCGGGAAGCTGAGCAAACGCCAACGATGCCGTGGACAAGAGCGCCACCGCATGGACCGCCACACGCTTCGATATAGGAATCATGACAAGACTATGCTAACGCCGGGCCGACGAATGAGACTGCCACCGCCTGCCCGACGGATGCTCGGCAGACATCTAGCGATGACACCACATATCGTTTCCACGCCGTCACGCCGCCGAACAGGTTCGATTACAACAGCCTCTTCACGGTTACGGTGACGGTCACTGATTTCCCTTCGCGTTCCAGGTCCAGGCGCTTGGTGGACTCTTCTTGGCGGAACCCGGAGTCCGGGATACCTCAAGCTTGTGTTGTCAGAGCTTGAAGCTACGCTCCCGAACGTCTCGCGCCGCACCTTCCCCGGACTCGATCATTCGGGTCCGTTGAATTCAGACCGTGGCGGCGCTCTATTGACCGTTGCCGAAGCGGTACGGAGCTTCCTCAATAATTGATCCTTGGCGTGCGAATTCACGCCGAGCCTCAAATTCCAGGAGTTAACAATACGAATCGCCATCGTCAAGCTGCATTAGGAGCTGCGTCGAGCTGTTTCAGTCTGTTGTCAATGTCTTTATTCATTGTTTCGGACCAAGGGGCTGGTGCGCAATCCTTCAGAGCTTGGATGTGGCGCACAATCTCTGCCGGGTGTTCCTCAGGAAAGAAATGCCCGCAATCTCTAAGCACGCTGCTATCCGCGTTCTTGGCGACCAGCCTAATCATTTCACCTACCTTTGCACCGAGGCCTTTCTCACCACCGAGCGCCACGACGGGCACGTGAACTTTGTGACCGACCAGTGGAGCCGTCTGGTCCATGCTGATGAAGGCGGCCCGATAGACCCCCATCGCGCCAAGCACACCCTCACGACCGGAAAACGTGCGCAGATATTCCGCCACGGTTTCGGGCTCGATTGTGCTCCGCCGAGCGGTGTGACGATCGTAGAACCAGGTGAGAAAGGCGTGCTCATGGCCAACGACCAGGCGTTCCGGCACCTCGGGTGCGAGCGGAAGAATCCACCACCACATTGATCCTTCTTTCATGGCCTCCGGCGTGTAGGCGATGACCTTGGTGAGCACGTCGGAGAGCATGACCGGCGCTTCGATGTAGAGCAACCCTGCAACTTCGTCCGGATGGTCAGCGGCCCAAAGGAGCGCTGGCGGTCCGCCCATGTCGTGGGCGGCAAGGATGATGGGTTTTCCGCTGCCAAAACTGATCTCGCGGACGAGCGCGCGGAACTCTTCGGCAAGTGCGCGGGCGTCGTAGCCTTCCGTGCCTGCTGGCTTGTCTGAGTCTCCAAAACCCCGCATGTCCGGCACCAGCACAGCGAAACCAGTATCAGCCAGAGCGGGTGCCACTTTGCGCCACGCGTAACTGGTGCTGAGAAATCCATGCCAAAGCAGGATAGGCTGTCCCTGCGGATCACCGCCCAACCAATAATGAAGTCGCACGCCGTTGATGGTGGCGGTTTCACTCTTAAAACCCGGAATTGCAAGCGCGGGGACCACGAGACCGGCGAATTTGCCACCCGCGCCGCCAGCGAGGATCGTCGAGGCTGAACTTATCATGATTTCTCTCTTTCCAGATTGATTGGGTAAACCCACTTGGCGGCGTAAACTGCTTAGAATTTGGGACCTACGCCTCCTTAAGTAGTTCGGTTCGATACTTGGGTGCGAGCGCTTTCACTTTCTCGATGAATACGGCCCGCTCTTTTTCGCCTAGCTTCGGCGGGGGCGTCGTGCGCGTGGCGACCGGTACCCCAACCTCCATGAAGAATTCTTCCTGTCCCGCCGGAGAGCAGATACAGAGCATGCGTACCGACTCGGTGGAAGTGTTGTGAAACTGGTGGGGAGCGTTGGCAGGAATGTTCAGCGTCTCGCCAGCTCGCACGATCGACTTCTTGCCACGAAAGGTCGCCTCCATCTCGCCTTCGAGCAGGATAAAGGTCTCCTCGAAGTCATGCCGATGCGGCGGCGGCCCGCCTCCAGGCGGGACGTGCATATCAATAACGCAGAAGCGTCCATCGGTCTGCTCGCCCGTCACGGTGATCGTATAAGTATCGCCGACCAGACCGACGTGAGGGAGGTTGTCGGGTTGTCCCAGCGTGAGACTACGTTTGGGGTTGTCCGTCGGAATCGTTGGTAGAGCGGTTGACATTTCGTTTCTCCTTTTATGTTTCTTCGTGTTGACCTTCGCCCGTCATTGGCGTTAAAGGACGCTAGTGGAGGCGAAGGCGCGGTGGATGTGTGGCGTCGGGCGGCAGGTGCATGCTTGCGGCATAGGGCTGTCCTCTCAGTTCGGGGCTGCAGGTTTACGCGGCGAGGCTGGGATAGTCGGTGTAGCCTTTGGGGCCGACGCCGTAGAAGGTCGAAGGATCGAGCTTATTCAGCGAAGCGTCGCGCCTGAACCGATCCGGCAGGTCCGGGTTGGCGATGAACATGGTACCGAAAGCGACGAGGTCGGCATCGCCGCTCGCCAGCACCGCCTGGCCCGTGGCTTTGTCGAACCCAGTGTTGATCACGAGCGGCCCGGAAAAGAGCGGGCGGAAAGTCTTCGCTACGTGCTCGATCTCGACTGTCCCGGTTTTCAGGTCTTTTGCATTAGGCTCAAGCAAACAGACGTAGCCGACCCGCCTGGAGCTCAGTTCCTTGATCACGTAACTGAAGGTGGCCAATGCATCGGTGTCGTGCATGCCACAAAGAAG
>Ga0265325_10000264_pt1 | contig 37210 bp, 40 predicted proteins | sample 41420metaG_FD_202090 | JGI IMG/M metagenome (GOLD analysis project Ga0265325, IMG submission 202090) | Rhizosphere microbial communities from Carex aquatilis grown in University of Washington, Seatle, WA, United States - 4-14-20 metaG | ecosystem: Host-associated > Plants > Roots > Rhizosphere... | reverse complement strand
GAGACGTCATCCCAGGCCAAGGCCGGCAAGAAGAGCGGCGACGGCGGCTAGCAGTGCGATGCGCAAGCGACGGGTTATAGCGTGAGCGCGACGCTGCTCGAAAAGGCTGCCGCCAAGATCAATCTCACATTGCGGGTCATCGGCCGGCGTGCCGATGGCTATCACGATCTCGAAAGTCTTGTGGCCTTCGCGGATATCGCCGATGTGCTGACCTTGCAGCCAGGCGCAGAAGACGCGCTTGACGTCGGCGGACCCTTCGCCGGCAAGAGTGGCGCGGTCGCCGACAATCTGGTTCTCAAGGCGCTTGGCGCGTTGCGACAGCAGATGACCGGGCTGAAGGGCGGGCGATTCCTGCTCGAAAAAAACGTCCCGGTGGCGGCCGGCTTGGGTGGCGGTTCTGCCGATGCTGCTGCCGCCCTTCGGCTTATTGCCCGCGCTAACAGCGTGGCTTTGGATGATCCGCGCCTGCTGGAGACAGCCCGCACCGTGGGCGCCGATGTGCCGGTGTGTCTGGACCCGCGTCCACGCATTATGCGCGGCGTCGGCGAGTTGCTTTCGCCACCGCTTGAATTACCCAAACTACCGGCGGTGCTGGTCAATCCGGGCGTGGCGCTGGCGACGCGCGACGTATTTGGCAAGCTCACCGGCAGGTCAGGCGGGAGCGAACTCACAGAGGTGCCGCGTGAATTTGACGCGCTCATCGAATGTCTCAATCAGCATGGCAATGATCTCACCGCTGCCGCGATGGCTTGCACGCCGGTCGTTGCCGAAGTGCTGGCGGCCTTGAAAAAATTGCCAGGCGCAAAGCTCGTTCGCATGTCCGGCTCCGGCTCATCCTGCTTTGCGCTGTTTGCCACGCAACGCGAGGCCGCGGCGGCAAGCCAACGCCTCGGTGCCGAACAAAATGGCTGGTGGGTGCAGGCGACATCCCTGGGCGCAGCGCCAAGTGTACCAAGTGTACCAAGTGTACCTTGAATTTGCCCCCTTTGCCGGCGACCCTTCATACGCAACCTTTTGGTGCCAGCGGAGCAAACGATGAAATACACGTGGTCCGTTGCGGCGATGGCCGCTCTGGCGCTGGTCGCAGCCGATCCGGCTCTTGCGCGTTCCAAGCATAAGGCCAAGGCGGCGTGTGCGGACCAACCGGTTCCGTCCGTGATGAATAGCCTCGGGCGCTATCTGTTTGTGCCGACCGACCAAGCGCCGCAACCCAACGGCTGTGCGCCGCCGGTCTATGCCTACGGCAAATATGTCGGTCAGGATCCCGACCCTAACATTCGTTTCCAGCTGTTGCGCGATCCTGCGACGGGCTATTCGGCCCATCAGAACGATTGACGCTACGTCAGCATTAGTGCGCGCGCGCGATGCAGAACGCGACGGCTTCTTCCAGCGCTGATTTGATATCTGACGGTGGCACCAGTGCCAATGCATCGACGGCGATGGCGCCGTAGTGCCTTGCGCGGCCGACCGTGTCCTCGATCGCATGGTGTTTGGCCATCAATGCAATGGCAGCATCGAGGTCATCGTCGCCCACGGTGCCATCGCCCAGCGTCCGGTTCCAGAACGCGCGCTCGCTTTCGGTGCCGCGCCGGAATGACAGCACCACCGGCAGCGTGATCTTGCCCTCGCGGAAATCGTCACCGACATTCTTTCCAAGCTTGGCGGATTTTCCGCCGTAGTCGAGTGCATCGTCGATGAGCTGAAATGCGATACCAAGATTCATCCCGAACGAACGGCATGCCGCCAGTTCGGCCTTCTCCTTCGCCGCGAGCGCCGGGCCGACTTCGCAGGCGGCGGCGAACAATTCGGCAGTCTTGGCGCGGATGACGGCAAGATACTCGTCTTCATTGGTTGCCGTATTCTTGGCGGTGCCGAGCTGCATCACTTCGCCTTCGGCGATCACGGCCGCTGCGGATGACAAGATGTCGAGGGCGTGCAAATTGCCGACCTCAACCATCATCTTGAATGCCTGGCCAAGCAAAAAATCGCCGACCAGCACGCTCGCCTCATTGCCCCACAACATGCGGGCCGCAACCTTGCCCCGGCGCATGTCGCTCTCATCGACCACATCATCATGCAACAGCGTTGCGGTGTGCATGAACTCCACTGCGGCGGCGAGCTTGATGTGGCCGTCGCCGGTGTAGCCGGCGAGCCTGGCCATTGCCAAAGTCAGCATCGGCCGCAGCCGCTTGCCGCCCGAAGAAATCAGGTGATTGGCGACCTCGGGAATCATGGCGACTTCGGAGCCGGTCCGGGCCAGGATCGTCGAGTTGACGCGCTCCATGTCCGGTGCCACCAGTTCGGCAAGACGATTGAGCGAGGCGTGGTTCGGATACTCAAAAGGAAGGACGACGGCCAAAATTCATCTCCGGACGCTGAGAAACCACGAGCATAGGAACGCTATGCTACCGGGGCAAGTGCGTAAGATCGTCGTATCACTGCATAGTGACTCAGCCGGCAGTGGGCAGGGGGTTGCAAGTGATCAGACATATAACAGCGGTCGTCGCCCGAAATTCCAGCGGCTAGAGTCAGGTATAGGGTCCATGCGCGAACTTATCCGTACAAACGATGCGGTGTTGGTCTCGGCGGTGGTCGCGCTTCTGGAAAGCGCGGGCTTCCGCCCGCTCGTGCTCGATCAAAATATGAGTGTACTGGAAGGTTCGCTCGGCGTTCTTCCGCGCCGTGTGCTGGTCGCGGAAGGGCACGAATTGCGGGCGCGGCAGCTTCTCGTGGATGCCGGGCTCGGCCATGAACTGCGTCCCGATGGAAGCTGAAAGCGAAACAAGTGAAGACGCCATTCTGGGCGGCAGGCTTCGAATCCGGCAGCCGCTGCGCGGCCATCGTGTCGGCCATGACGCGATCCTGCTGGCGGCGGCGACCGCCGCGCGCTCCGGTGAACTGGCGGCCGATCTGGGCGCCGGTGTTGGCGCCGCCGGGCTTGCACTTGCCGCGCGTGTCCCCGGGCTGAAAATGACCCTGGTCGAGGTTGATCGAGAGCTCTGTGCGTTGGCGAAAAACAATGCGCGGCTCAATCGGCTGGACGACCGGACCGTCGTACTTGCGTGCGATGTTGAGGACGTGGCCGCGCTGCATGTGGCGGGACTTTCGGCGGGCAGCGTGGACCGGGTCTTGATGAACCCGCCCTTCCACGATGCCCGACACCAGAATGCATCGCCTGATCCGCGCCGCCGGCTGGCGCATGTCGGCGCTCCCGGACTGCTGGCACGCTGGCTTGGCACCGCCGCGCAGCTCTTGAAGCCGCAGGGCGTGCTGACGCTGATATGGCGGGCGGACGGATTGGACGACGTGCTCGGCGCTCTGGCGCCGGAGTTCGGAACTATCGCGGTACTACCGGTCTATCCGCGGCCGGGCGTGCCGCCGATCCGCGTCCTGGTGGGCGCGGTTAAGGGGGGCCATGGTGCGCAAACCACCTGCGAGGCTCTGGTGCTAAATGACGAGCGGGGTCAGCCGACGGTCGCCGCCGAAGCCGTTATGCGCGCGGGCAAGACACTGCACATTGCGGAAACGTAAACGCGGCGCTCGCTGCCTAAGCTCTGCGCCGTCCGGGCACAATTTCGCGCCACCGTCGGTCGGCCAACTGACGCCGTACGCGGCCCACAGTTTCTTCGCTCAAGTGCGAAAGAACAATCACGGTGCCGATTAACAGGAACAGGAGTCCGATCTTGGGGTCCATCAATCCGCCTCTTCCAATTGCCCCACTCAGCGGTGGTGCCCATTGCATTGCAAAAAGCATTCCAAAGTTAAAAATTAGGCAATAATGGGTACCTTTGATGCATATCGCTAATAATTGATGCAACGCGATGCCCTCCTGACAATTGCGTGGGTGGCGGTCGCCAGCGTCCTCCGCCCTTTGACTTAGGGGGGCGCCACTGCCTATCTGAGTGATATGTCCAGTTCCGTAAGCGCTGCCCCGGCCAATCCCGCCAGACGTGTCATCGATTTGTGTGCGCGGTTGGTCCCGCGCCGCTTTCGAACCGGAATTCCGGTGGTTCCGGTCGTTCGCATTGCTGGGGTCATCGGCGTTGTGACGCCGCTACGGCCTGGCGTTTTGCTGTCGACCATCGCGCGGTCGCTCGAGCGTGCGTTTGAGACGCCTCGCGCGCGTGCGGTGGCGCTGATTATCAACTCCCCAGGCGGCTCACCGTCACAGTCGCATTTGATATTTCGGCGCATCCGGCAGCTGGCGGAAGAGAAGAAACTTCCGGTGCTGGCATTCGTGGAAGATGTCGGCGCATCGGGCGGATACATGCTGGCTTGCGCAGCCGATGAGATCATTTGCAACGATTTTTCGATCGTCGGTTCGATCGGCGTGGTTGGCGCCTCTTTCGGGTTTCATGAGCTGATGGAGAAAGTCGGCATTGAGCGCCGGCTCTATACGTCCGGTGATCGCAAGGTGATGCTGGACCCGTTCCTGCCGCAGAAGCCCGACGACGTGAAACGGATCAAGGCGATTCAACAGGACATTCACGAGCACTTCATCGCGCTTGTGAAGGAACGCCGTGGCTCGCGGCTCAACGGCTCCGACAAGACATTGTTCTCCGGCGAATTCTGGACGGCGCAAAAGGCCATCGAGTTGGGGTTGGCAGACCGTCTAGGCGACATGCGCTCAACTCTGCGCGAGCGCTATGGTGACAAGGTGCACACGCCACTTATTTCGGCCGAGCGCTCGCTATTCGGCCGACGCCTGCCGGGCGTCAATCTTAGCGACGCACTCACGCGCCAGCCCGGTCTTGCCGATGACCTGATCTCGGCGCTGGAAATACGCGCAGTCTGGGGCCGCTACGGGCTGTAGCGGCCAGTTTCGCGCGGCTATTGTATCGGTTTGTTGCCGAACAATTTCGCAACCGCCGCCACTTGCTCGCGCTGCTGCGCAATCGAAGCGGCAAATTCGCTGCTGTTGCCCGGGCTGACGATTTGCCCGGTCGCGGTCAGCCTTTTCACGAGTTCGGGGTCGGACGCGGCCGTGCGGATGTCGTCGGCGATCTTATTGCGCACCTCTTCCGGGATTCCGGGCGGCCCGAACAGCCCGACCAACCCATCAAATTCGAGCGATGGATAGCCGGCTTCTATCGCCGTCGGTACATTGGGAATCGCCGGCGCACGCTCGTGATTGGTCACCGCCAGCACTTTTACGGTACCGGCCTCGACCTGCGGCCGCACGATCGCATAGGCAGGCATGTAGACCTGGATCACGCCGGCGGCGAGATCGGTGACCGCGCCGGCTGGATTTTTGTACGGCACTTTCGCCATCTTCAGGCCGACCGCATTCAGGTAACCTGCGAATACGAAATCGGTGAACCCTGTGGCCGTCGTCCAGTTCAATTGGCCGGGCTTGGCGCGCGCAAGTGCCTCAAGTTCTTTCAGCGAGTTGACGTTCAGCGCGGCCGGGACGCTGACCGCAACAACCGTCTTTGAGATGCGGGCGATCGGGATGAGGTCTTTTGGATCGTAAGGCAGCTTGTCGTGGAAATAAGGATGCGCGGTAAACGAGCTCACCGGCGACACCAGCAGGACGTGATCGTCATGCGCGCTCAGGAAGCTGGTGATCGCCAGCATGCCGTCACCGCCTGGGCGATTTTCCACGACGACCGGTTGTCCCCAACGGGCCGATAGTTTGTCGGCAAATAGCCGCGCGCCGATGTCGACGCCGCTGCCGGGGCCGAGCGTAATGATGAATCGCACAGGCCTGCTTGGCCATGCGTCCGCGGCGGCGGATGGTCCGGATATGATCGGCGATAGTGTAAAGAAAGCGGCGATCAAGCTTGATAGGGCCCATCCGGGCTTGACGGTGCTGCGCATGTTTCCTCCACGGGCCGGCCGGCCGCTCAAAGATTGACGGCCGTTACGGCTCCTTCGATGCAATACCCCCGTGCAGGCTAGCGTATTTACCGTGGCTTTCACCAGCGCGTGCCCGCGCCCAGGCGGCTGCCACGCTTGGCCGCACCCAGTGACCGCGGTCCGCCCCGAAAATGCCGCGTTCGCGACCGAGCCTTGGCGGGTCCATAGAAATCGGAGCCGCCCATGCCGTCCTTATTGCTGTCACCGCTGGTCAAGTGGTCGCTCGCCGCAATGGGCGGAGCCATGATCGTGCACTGGGCGGTCAAGGAAGCGCGCCGGATCAACGAAGAGCTTGATCAGGCGCGTCGCGTGAAGGCGAGGATTACGGATGCTGAAAATCGTCCGACGCTTCGCCGCGATCCGCGGACCGGCGAATATCGGCTGTCATAAACTGCGATCCGGCAAATCAGCCTGTCGATCTTAGTGGCGCGCGGTGCGCTTGTGGCCGCCGACCATCGCGCCGAAGAACAGCACGATCAGCACCCAGCCAATGAGTTGAAACTCAAGCACGACGATACCCTCCGGCGATAATTGCCTTTGATTGCGTGGGTATCAGTCGCTGGTTCAAGAACTTGTAAATTCGCCTCGACTTGACCCTCTAGGGGGCCGCCTCTAGGGTCGAATCTATTCCTGTGCTTAAGAATCAGTATCCATCCGATGGCTGAAGCCAACCTTCGTGCCAGCGAGCGCACGCATCAAGCCAACCTGGACCCGTCACGGTCGTTCCAGGGGCTCATTCTTGCGCTGCAGCAGTACTGGGCGAACTGGGGCTGCGTCATCCTGCAGCCGTATGACATGGAGGTCGGGGCGGGCACGTTCCACCCGGCTACCACGTTGCGTGCGCTTGGCCCGAAGCCGTGGAACGCGGCATATGTGCAGCCGTCGCGTCGTCCCAAAGATGGCCGCTACGGTGAAAACCCTAACCGTTTGCAGCACTACTACCAATTCCAGGTCATCCTGAAGCCGTCGCCTGCGGACATCCAGGATCTGTATCTCAACTCGCTGAAAGCGATCGGTGTCGATCCGAAGATTCACGACATCCGTTTTGTCGAAGACGACTGGGAAAGCCCGACGCTCGGCGCGTGGGGACTCGGCTGGGAATGCTGGTGCGACGGCATGGAAGTGTCGCAGTTCACTTATTTCCAGCAGGTCGCAGGCTTCGAGTGCTCACCGGTTGCCGGCGAGCTCACTTACGGACTCGAACGGCTCGCGATGTATGTGCAGGGCGTCGACAACGTCTTCGCGCTCAATTTCAATGGCCGCGAGGATGAGAAAAAGGTCACTTATGGCGACGTCTTCCTGCAGGCAGAGCAGGAATATTCGCGTCACAATTTTGAGTTTGCCGACACCGCAATGTTGTTCGAGCAATTCAAGATGGCTGAAGCCGCCTGCCAGAAATATCTCGCTGCCGGCTGGGCCAACGGCAAGAAGGAACGTCACCTGTTAGCGCTTCCGGCCTATGACCAGTGCATCAAGGCATCACACGTGTTCAATCTGCTCGACGCGCGTGGCGTGATCTCGGTCACCGAGCGGCAAAGCTACATCTTGCGCGTCCGTGAGCTGGCGAAGGGCTGTGGCGAAGCCTGGCTGGCGACGGAGGGCGGGGGTGCGGCATGACCGGGTTCAAGCCGATCGTGCGGAGGCAGCCATAAAAAGCTATAATCGAATCATCCGGCGCGGGGGCGGAAGATCATGCTGCTCTGGGTCGTTTTATTCATCGCTTTAGCGATCGTCCTGTACGTCATCATTGTCTTCAACCGCCTGGTGCGCACGCGCCAGATGGCGAACGAAGCCTGGAGCGGGATCGACGTCCAGCTCAAGCGGCGCTCCGAACTTGTGCCAAATCTGGTGGAAACCGTGAAGGGCTATGCGGGGCACGAGCGCACGGTGCTGGAAGACGTCACGCGACTGCGACGTGCCGCGAGTGTGCTGCCGGCGAATGACATCGCAGGCCGGGCGCAGGCGGAAGGGGCCTTGTCGGTGGCTTTGGGCAAGCTCATCGCGTTGGCTGAAAATTATCCCGACCTCAAGGCAAGCGCGAATTTTCTCGGCCTGCAACAGCAGTTGAGCGAATTGGAAACGGAGCTGCAGATGGCGCGCCGCTATTACAATGGTGCGGTACGCAATCAGAACGTCCTGGCGCAATCCTTCCCGAGCAATCTCATCGCCGGCCTCTTTGGCTTCGGGCAACGCGAGTACTTCGAGATATCGGATGCTGCTGACCGAAACGTTCCCCAGGTCAAGCTGCAGCCGGCCTCGCCCGCGCAATGATCCGCACGAAGGCAGCGCTCAGGCAAACGCCTTGGCCATCTGCGAGGGCGCTACTGGCGCGCTTTGTCCTGGGCCTGTGGCTTTGCGGCGGCGGCGGCGCGTTTGCGGCCGAGGTCATCCAGACTTTCGAGTCCGAGGTCCGCCTTGCCAGGGACGGCGGCATGACCGTCACCGAGACCATTCGCGTGCAGGCTGAAGGACGCGACATCCGGCACGGCATCTATCGAGACTTTCCGCTGACCTTCAAAGATGCCGGCGGCGCCGTGCGCGAAGTGGATTTCAAGCTGCTTGGCGTCGAGCGCGATGGAAAGGCCGAAACTTATTCCACGACACGCCAGCACGGCATTCTGCGCATTTATGCCGGCGACAAGGACACCAACGTTTCGCGCGGTGAGCACACTTATGTCTTCCGGTATCGCACCGGGCGCCAGGTCCGCTGGTTCGACGGCAAGCCAGAACTCAACTGGAACGTCACCGGCAATTTCTGGAACTTCCCGATTTTGGCGGCAACCTATCGCCTTCAATTTGTCGCGGGTGGTGCGCCCGTGCGCTGGACAGCATTCACCGGCCGCGTCGGCGCGCGTGGCACTGACTACCGCGGCAGTCTGGGTGCGCTGGGAACGCTCACCGTCGATACCACGCGACGCCTTGCACCGGGGGAAGGTCTGACCGTCGTCGCGGAAATCCCCGTGAGCGCCGTCGACCCGCCGAGCGCGAACAAGCTGCTCTGGTACGAAATATTCGATAACCGGCAGTGGATTTTCGGCGGCATCGGCCTGGCGTTGGTGCTGATTTATTACCTCGCCGCCTGGATGGCGGTTGGCCGCGATCCCAGAGGCGGCACGATCATTCCGCTTTTCTCTCCGCCGAAAGGGATTTCCCCCGCTTTAGCCAATTATATCCGCGACTGGGGTTTTGGCCGCGAGAAATGGCGTGCGTTCACCGCCGCGGCGCTGTCGCTCGCGGTGCGCGGACTCCTGCACTTCGATGATCGCGGCGGCTCGCTGACGTTGAAAGCGACCGGCAAAGTGCCGCCTGAGGGCTTCGGCGGGTTGCCTGCCGGCGAAGGCGCGATCATGACCTGGGTGAGGGATGAAGGTGGCGCCGCGACCATCAGCAGTGCGCATGGTTATGCTGTCGAGAAGGTTGGCGAAGCCTTCACCAAAAGCATCGAAAAGGAAAACCGCAACCGTTTCTTCCGGCGCAATCTCGGCTACGTCCTCGCCGGGTTGGCGCTGACGGCGGCTGCGGTGTTCAGTGTCGTCACGTTCGGCGGCTTGCAGGACCAGGACATTGCCATCCTGGCCGCCTTTGGCTTCGGCGGTTTCTTTGTCGGCATGTTCGCGATCCAGCTCCTCCCGGTCTTGTTCAGCGGGTTCACGCTGGCGTCCGTGATGCGCACTATGCTGTCAGTGGCATTTTTCGTCGTGTTCATTTCGATTTCGACATCCATTATACCGGTGGTGTTCCCGACTGGTTTCGGCGACGCGCTGCCTGCTCTGTGGGCGTTTATCGAGAACTACCCGTTTCCGTTTGTGCTGGTGACCGCATTTACGACAGTCAACGGTCTGTTCTTTCACCTGATGCGCGCGCCAACGACGCTTGGCCGTCCGATCATGGATCAGCTGGCGGGCTTCCGGCTTTATCTCGACACCGCGGAGTCCGACCGTCTCAACATGAGCGCGCCCGAGATCACGACGGAACGCTTCGAGTCGCTGTTGCCCTATGCGGTCGCGCTCGACGTGGAAAAACCCTGGTCGGATGCCTTTGCGGCGGCGCTGCGCCGCGCCCATCCCAGTGACTCCGACCCGATGAGCCACTACCAGCCCGGCTGGAGTTCCGGCGGCGGCTGGTCGGGGAGCAACTTCTCGAGTGCGGTGTCATCGTCCGTGTCGAGCATGAGCAGCGCGCTTGCCAGCGCCGTGCCGGTCTCGTCCGGTTCGTCGGGGTTTTCCGGTGGAGGCGGCGGGTCGGGCGGCGGTGGCGGGGGCGGCGGGGGCGGGGGCTGGTAGGCCCCGCGCGGTACGGGTGACATCGGCGGGCCGCCTTGCTAGGCAGGCGCCACAATCGAATTTCCACATTTTTGGCCGCAATGCCCGACCTTCTGATCGAATTCCTGTCCGAGGAAATCCCTGCGCGCATGCAGGCGCGCGCGGCCGAGGACCTGCGCAAGATGGTCACCGACCGCCTGGTCGCAGCCGGACTGGTCTATGAGGGGGCGCGGGCTTTTGCGACGCCACGCCGCCTGGCGCTGTCGGTGCATGGCATTCCCGCACGACAGCCCGACACCAAAGATGAACGCAAGGGACCCAAGGTCGGAGCGCCGGAGCAGGCCATCGCTGGCTTTCTCAAGGCCGCTGGCTTGAAGTCAATCGGCGAAGCCAAGGTCCAGCCCGACAAGAAGGGCGACTTCTATGTCGCGCTGATCGAAAAACCGGGCCGGGCGGCGATCGATGTCATCGCAGAAATGATCCCGGACGTCGTCCGGACGTTTCCATGGCCCAAATCGATGCGCTGGGGGTCCGGACGGCTGACCTGGGTCCGTCCACTGCATTCGATCCTTGCGATCTTTGGCCCCGAAACGGAGGAGCCTGAAATCGTTCCCTTCACCGTCGACGGCATCACCGCAGGTGACGTGACGCGTGGTCACCGTTTCATGGCGCCGGCGCCGATCAAGGTGCGCCGTTTCGATGACTACGTCACCAAACTTGCACAGGCCAAGGTCGTGCTCGATCCGGCGCGCCGTGCCGACGCGATTCTTGCCGACGCCAAGAACCTTGCGTTTGCGCAGGGCTTCGAACTGGTGGAAGACAACGGTCTGCTCGCCGAAGTCGCGGGTCTGGTGGAATGGCCGGTCACGCTGATGGGCAGCTTCGATCAGGCGTTCCTGTCGATTCCCGATGAAGTGATCCGCGCCACCATCCGCAACAACCAGAAATGCTTTGTGCTGCGCGATCCGCAGAGCGCCAGGCTGGTCAATAAATTCATTCTGGTTGCAAATGAAGAAGCCAGCGACGGCGGCAAGGCGATTGTCGCGGGAAATGAGCGCGTGATCCGCGCGCGGTTGTCCGACGCCAAATTTTTCTACGACACCGACCTGAAGACGCGGCTGGAAGACCGGCTGCCGAAATTCGAGCAGATCGTTTTCCATGAAAAGTTGGGCACGCAGGCTGAGCGTATTGCACGCATCGTCGAACTCGCCGGGCAGCTCGCACCGATCGTCGGTGCTGACGCGGCGAAAGCGGAGCGTGCTGCGCAATTGTGCAAGGCGGATCTGCTGACCGAAGTCGTCGGCGAATTTCCCGAGCTGCAGGGGCTGATGGGTCGCTATTACGCCGAGGCGCAAGGCGAGGATGAGGCCGTCGCCCACGCCATTGAGGATCATTACAAGCCGAAGGGGCCCGATGATCTCGTGCCGGGCGACCCGGTCGCCATTGCCGTCGCTCTTGCCGACAAGATCGACACACTGGTTGGCTTTTGGGCCATCGATGAAAAGCCCACCGGCTCCAAGGATCCTTACGCGCTGCGAAGGGCCGCCCTTGGCGTGATCCGGATCGTCGTTGAAAACAAGTTACGGGTACCGCTGCGCTCGCTGTTCTGGAGACACTTCGGCTCGGTCGCTCGCGATGAGGCGCTCGCGCTTGCCATCACATTATTGCATCCGCTTAACGAGCAAATCGCCACGATCAGCGCGAGTGATATCGAATTGGCCGTCAAGCTCGAAGTGCTCGTGTCGGAAAAGGCCAAGGAGGTGGCGAAGCCGCACCTCGTGCAGGCCCATACCTACCTGCATCAAACTCACGATCTCATCGCTTTCTTCGCTGACCGGCTGAAGGTCCAATTGCGCGAGCAGGGTGCGCGTCACGACCTCGTCGACGCCGTATTCTCGCTTTCAGGTCAGGACGATCTGCTGATGATCCTGCGCCGCGTTGAGGCGCTTGGAAAATTCCTCGAAAGCGACGACGGCAAAAACCTGCTCGCCGGCGTCAAGCGCGCGTCGAATATCCTCCGTATCGAGGAAAAGAAGGACAAGCGTGAATTCAACGGCACGCCGGATGCAAATCTGTATCAGCTCGCCGAGGAAAAGGCGCTGGCCGAGGCGATCAATGCGGTGAAAAAAGAAGCAACCGCTGCCGTCGGCAAGGAAGATTTCGCCGCCGCCATGACCGCAATCGCCAAGCTCCGCCCGCGCGTCGACGCGTTCTTCGACAAGGTTACCGTCAATGTTGATGACAAGGCGTTGCGCGAAAATCGTCTCAGGCTGCTGAACGAGATTCGCGAGGCGACCCGTGCGGTCGCTGATTTTTCGAAAATCGAGGGATAACCCGCAAACACTGCGTCGGGCAGCTTCGCCGCAGTCTGCTGATGAATTAATGTGGAACCGTGCGGGGCTTTCGCCGTTTCATATCCATTATCCGCCATCAGGGGAATCTATCATGGTCATCGGTATTGCCCATTTGCAGCCCATCATTGCGATCATCGCCGGCATTCTTATTCTTATCATCCCGCGTTTGCTCAACATCATCGTCGCCGTCTACCTGATTGCCGCCGGCCTGTTGGGTCTAGGCATTATCCGTTAGTCCGAATTCCGGGCTTGCGCCGGGCCGTTCGGCGGTGCTTTTAAGGGCCGTCGCCTCACCGGTACTGCTTGACCCCATGGCCAAACGAAAACAGTCGCGCGCAAGCGTGAAAACCAAGAAACGCGTTAAGAAACGCCTTAAGAAACGCGTGCTGCGGAAGGCTTCCCGGCCCAAGCCGAAGGCGTCCGCTCGATCAAAGGGCAGATGGGTCTACGGTTTTGGCGACGGCCGCGCGGAGGGCAAGGCCTCGATGCGCAACCTCCTGGGTGGCAAGGGCGCAGGGCTGGCTGAAATGGCCAATCTGGGTCTGCCAGTACCGCCAGGGTTCACCATCACCACCGACGTATGCACGTACTACTACGGGCACGACCGGCAGTATCCCAAGGACCTGAGCGTCCAGGTCGAGAAGGCGCTCGCCCAGGTCGGCCGCATCACCGGCAAGACGTTCGGCGACAAATCCAATCCTCTGCTCGTGTCGGTTCGGTCGGGCGCCCGTGCATCGATGCCGGGGATGATGGATACGGTGCTCAATCTGGGTCTCAACGATGAGACCGTGGAGGCGCTGGCGAAGAAGTCCGGCGACCGCCGTTTCGCCTTTGACAGCTACCGGCGCTTCATCACGATGTATTCGGACGTGGTGCTGGGTGTCGGCCACGAGCATTTCGAAGAACTGCTCGATCACCACAAGGAGCGTCAGGGCTACAGCCTCGACACTGATCTGTCCGCCGACGATTGGGCCGAACTGGTCGTGCGCTACAAGAAGCGCGTGAAGGATGAATTGGGCCAGGACTTCCCGCAAGATCCGCATCAGCAGCTTTGGGGCGCGATCGGCGCCGTGTTCGGTTCTTGGATGAACCAGCGTGCGATGACCTATCGCCGGCTGCACAATATTCCCGAGGGCTGGGGCACGGCCGTCAATGTGCAGGCGATGGTGTTCGGCAATATGGGTGACACCTCCGCCACCGGCGTTGCCTTCACGCGCAATCCCTCGACCGGCGAGAGGAAGCTCTACGGGGAGTTTCTGATCAATGCGCAGGGCGAAGATGTCGTCGCCGGCATCCGCACGCCGCAGGAGATCAGCGAGGCCGCGCGCAAGGAAGCCGGTTCCGACAAGCCCTCGATGGAATACACGCTGCCGAAGGCCTACGCCGAGCTCAAGCGCATCTACAACGTGCTCGAGCGCCACTACCGCGACATGCAGGACCTCGAATTCACGGTCGAGCAGGGCAAGTTGTGGATGTTGCAGACGCGCTCCGGCAAACGGACCGCAAAGGCTGCGCTGCGAATCGCGGTCGAACTGGCGAATGAAGGGCTGATATCAAGAAATGACGCCGTCTTGCGCGTCGACCCGCTCACGCTCGACCAATTGCTGCACCCGACCATCGATCCGCGCGCGCATCGGCGTGTCATTGCGACTGGGCTGCCCGCGTCACCCGGCGCGGCCTCGGGAGAAATCGTCTTTTCATCCGACGAAGCGGCACAGCTCAAAGCCGATGGCAGGAAAGTCATTCTCGTGCGCGTGGAAACGTCGCCGGAAGATATTCACGGCATGCACGCGGCCGAGGGCATCCTCACGACACGCGGCGGCATGACCTCGCACGCCGCTGTGGTTGCGCGCGGCATGGGCAAGCCATGTGTCTCCGGCGCCGGCTCGCTGCGCGTCGACTATGCCAGCGGCACGATGACCGCTGGCGGTCAAACTTTCAAAAAGGGCGATTCCATCACCGTCGATGGCTCTACCGGCCAGGTGCTGGCCGGCAAGGTTGACATGATTGAGCCGCAGCTTTCCGGCGAGTTCTCGACCTTGATCGGCTGGGCCGACAAGGTGCGCCGCCTCGGCGTGCGCGCCAATGCCGATACGCCGGCCGACGCAAAGGCTGCAGTGCGGTTTGGCGCGGAAGGAATCGGCCTTTGCCGCACCGAGCACATGTTTTTCGAGGAAGGGCGCATCCAGGCGGTGCGAGAAATGATCCTTGCCGACGACGAGAAATCGCGCCGCGCGGCGATCGCCAAACTTCTGCCGATGCAGCGCGCCGATTTCGTCGAGCTGTTCGAGATCATGGCGGGCCGCCCGGTGACGATCCGGCTGCTTGACCCGCCTCTGCACGAGTTCCTCCCCCATGGCGAGAAGGAAATCGCGGAGGTCGCGGCTGCCATGGGCGCCGACCCGAAGAAGCTTGCCGGCCGCGCGAATGAATTGTCCGAGTTCAATCCGATGCTCGGGTTCCGCGGCTGCCGCATCGCGATTGCCTATCCGGAAGTCGCCGAAATGCAGGCGCGCGCCATTTTCGAAGCCGCCGTAGAAGCCGCCAAGCGGACCGGAAAGCCGGTGGTGCCGGAAGTGATGGTGCCGCTGATCGCGACCAAGGCCGAGCTCGACCTGGTCAAGTCGCGCATTGATGCGATGGCGCAGGCAGTCGCGAAGGAAAAAGGCGTTAAGGTGGACTACCAGGTCGGGACGATGATCGAGCTGCCGCGCGCCTGCCTGATGGCCGGCGAGATCGCGCAAAGCGCCGAGTTCTTCTCGTTCGGCACCAATGACCTCACGCAGACCACGTTTGGAATTTCACGCGATGACGCCGCGAGTTTCCTCGGCATCTATACCGCGCGCGGTATTCTGCCCGGGGACCCCTTTGTGTCGATCGATCAGGACGGCGTCGGCGAACTCGTTAAAATCGGCGTCGAGCGTGGCCGCAAGGTGCGGCCGAAGCTGAAGGTCGGGATTTGCGGCGAACACGGCGGCGATCCGGCGTCGGTCGCGTTCTGTCACGCAGCCAAGCTCGACTACGTATCCTGTTCGCCGTTCCGTGTGCCGATTGCGCGGTTGGCTGCTGCACAGGCCGCGTTGGGCAAGGCTGCGGCCAGCCAGGCGTAAGACGACCTATACCGCGACTTTGGCGAGGAAATCCTCGACCTCGAGCCGCAAATCCGCAACCGCGTGCTCGACCGCTTCGGAGGCATCGCGCACGACTTCCGCCGACCCACGCGTCTGTGTTGCCGCGCCCGCGACGTCACCCAGCATGCCGACGACTTGACCGGTGCCTTGAGCAGCGCTTGCAACGTTGCGCGAAATCTCGCTGGTCGCCGAATTCTGTTGCTCCACCGAAGCCGCCACCGCCGAGGTATTTGCATTGATCTCATGCATTCGCGCGGCAATCTGCCGGATCGCATCGACGGCAGCAGAGGTCGAATTCTGTACCGCGAGGATGTGGTTGGCGATGTCCTCGGTAGCCTTTGCGGTCTGCACCGCGAGTGACTTTACTTCGGAAGCGACGACGGCGAAGCCCTTGCCCGCCTCACCCGCGCGCGCGGCCTCGATGGTTGCATTGAGCGCAAGAAGATTGGTCTGCCCGGCGATGTTGCGTATCAACTTCACGACGTCGCCGATCTTTTGTGCGCCGTCCGCCAAACCGGCAATCTCGCCGTCTGTAGCGCGTGCTTCACTTGTGGCGAGGCCGACGACCTCGCTGGTGTGCGTCAGTTGACGGCTGATCTCGCTGATCGAATGCGACAGTTCGTCGGCCGCCACAGCTGCCGTTTCCACGTTGGTCGATGCTTCATGAAAGGCCTGGACCGCACTTTCGGCGCGCTGCGACGTATGCTCGGACGAACCAAACAAAGCGCGCGCTGTCGAAAGCATTGCGCCGGCGCTGCCGCTCACGCTGCCCAGCAGCTTCTCGACCGTCGGACGGAATGAAGCAATGGCGGCATCGATGGCTGCGCGGCGTTTCTCCTGATCGCGAATGGCGGTTCGCTCCTGCTCGGCATAACGCTGCTCGGTGACGTCTTCATGAGTGGAGACCCAGCCGCCGCCCGGCAGCGGCTCATTCTTCGCTAGGACAATGCGGCCGTCGCTCGCCTGCACATAATGCGCGTGACTCTTGCCCTTCTCGTCGAGAATCTTGCGGCAATAAGACTCAACGTCTCCGGAGAACAGTCCTGTTTCCTTGCGATGCTGGATCAGCTGTTGCAACGAGCAGCCTACTTTCACGATCGCTGGCGAGAGCTTGTACATCTCCAGATATCGCCGGTTGAGCAATATGATGCGGCCCTGCGCATCGAACATGTTCAGCCCTTGCGACATGTTGTTGATGGCGCTGAGCAAGCGGGCGTTCGTAACGCGCAGCCGGCGGTGCAGGGCGCCGGCGAAAGCCAGCGCGGCGACGCATACGCCAGCAAACAGAACGGCTTGGCCTGCGACGGTCGATGGCAGGATGGAAGCGAACATACGGGCCCGTGAAAAATGGTTGGGCCAGTATTGGGTGGCAGCGCTTGCGATATAGTTAATTCTTATTTCCCATTTCTGGCGCGGGAATAACACCGATGAGTAGCGATTTAACGTCCTGCAACGCTAGGACGCGAATATGAGCCGATCAAAGCGCCTGATCACTGGCTGGTATGTGGTGATCGCCATCGCAGGCCTGGGCTTCGGCCTGCTCGGTGAGCGGCGTCCGTTCGGCGAGGACGTGCTGGCACACCCGCTGATCATCTATGGCCTGGCGGTGGGGGGTGGTCTGCTGATCCTGCGCTTTGCCAGCGGACGCCCCGTGCCTGAAATCATTCCCGAGCGTGCGTTGGGCAGGGGTGGTGCTCTCGGGCTGGCAATGTTTCTGGTCGGCAACTTCGTCGCTGCGCACCTCATCGGGCGTTGACCAAGCGTTTACGACGCGCGTGCTCATTCGGGCGCGGTTAACACCTTCGCAAGGTTAATCGGACCATAAAAAAACTGGTCGCATTGTCGCTGATCGGCGGCAAGGCGGTGGTGGAACTTTGTGGTGTCGCGTTTGAGCGAACGGGGAGTAGTTTCGCTAGTGCGTCGGCGGCAGATTGCCGCGTCCATCGGCATTGGCGCGCTGTTTCTCGCCGTCATTCCCGAGCGGATCGGATTTCAGGATCTTGGCGCGTTGCTTGCGCGTCAGCCGGGTGTGGCCAAGCGCTGGCAACAGCATTTGATCGCGTCTCCGTTTGGCACGATTCACGCCGCGATGTTCAGCCTGCCGAGGCCGATCGGGACCTCGATCCCGCATCCACCGATTTACGCGCTCGCCAATTTCGATCCTGCCGACATAACCGGCTCAATCGGCAAACAACCGCTCGGCGACGGAAACGCGCCACTTCAGTTTCCGAAAGCCAATCGCAAGGCCAAGGGCGACTCTCTCATCTCGAGGCCGCGCGAACCGCTACCGCCGCTTCCTCCGGCCCTTGCAATCGAGTCTGCGCCGGAGGCCGACGCCGAGACGGCGATTAAGAAGGACGAAACCGCGGGCCGGTTCGATCCGTACGCGCAATACGAATTTGTCACAGCGCCTGATGAACGCTCGCCGACGCCGGATGTCGATCTGGCCTACGCGGATATTCCCCCGTCCAATATCACTCCGGTCGCGCCGAATCCTGGATCAGTCAAGGACGCAACGCGCCTTTATTTCGGCGTTGACCCATTGGCGTCCGCGCCAGGGGGAGTTTCGCCCTGGGCGCCGGGCGAAGCGCCGGTCGTCCTCGCTTCGCGCGGTGATCCCGACATCAAGGAGTCTGCGTTTACTCCGTTGTTGCACGAGGGCCAGGGGACTGCCGGCGAAAGCGTCGCCAACAAAGGCGAGGTTACGGGCGAAGGGCAGCGGCCGCATTCGCCGGCTGAAAGGCTTGCGCTCACGGGTGTGGCTCGCGCGAAGGCCGAGAAATGTCTTGCGAATGCCGTGTATTTCGAAGCACGCGGTGAAGCAGTGCGCGGACAGATTGCGGTCGCGCAAGTGGTGATGAACCGCGTGTTCTCGCCGTTTTATCCGAAAGACGTATGCGGCGTCGTCTATGAAAATGCCAATCGGCACAATGCCTGTCAGTTCACCTTTGCCTGCGATGGCATCCCCGACATTGTGAACGAGCCCGACGCCTGGGAGCGCGCCAAGCGGATCGCCCGCGACATGCTCGACGGCAAGCTCTGGATGCCGGAAGTCTCGAAGTCGACCCACTACCACGCCTACTGGGTGCACCCGGACTGGGTCAACGAGATGAAGAAAATCTACAAGCTCGGGGTGCATACCTTCTATCGCCCACGCGCATGGGGCGACGGCGAAGACGAGCCGACCTGGGGCGATCCGGTGGAAACGGCAAAAGAAGCCGCCAATGAAGAGGCAAAAGGGCCGGTCAGCCACAGCCGCGAATGGTTGCGGTCGGAAGAAGGGCAGGCGGCCGCCCGCCAAAACGCCCAAAAATAGCGCCGCAAGGGAGCTATGCGCCGTGGAAATGCGGCGGATCACGAATATTCGTTTTTGACCCGGCGCCGAAAGCTATATGTTCCCCGCGCATTCGCTGCCGGAGATTCTGATGTCGACACAACAAGCAACTGCTGCACCCGCAGCCATTGGCTGGCGTACACCCATCGTGGTGGTGATCTGCGGTTGCCTCATTGCGATGATCGCATTTGGTCCGCGGTCTTCGCTCGGCTTCTTCCTCACCCCGATGTCGCAGGAGCACCACTGGGGCCGCGACGTCTTCTCGCTGGCGCTCGCCATCCAGAACCTGCTGTGGGGAATCGGGCAGCCTTTTGCCGGCGGGATTGCCGACCGCTTTGGCGCCAGCCGCGTGATGATTGCGGGCGCCGTATTTTATGCTCTTGGCCTCGCGCTGATGGCGCACGCCACCACGCCCGGCATGCTCGACATTTCCGCCGGCGTGCTGATCGGGCTCGGCCTCTCGGGCTGTTCATTCAATCTCGTGATCGGCGCTTTCGGCAAACTGCTGCCGGAGTCGTGGCGTTCGCTTGCCTTTGGTGCCGGCACCGCCGCCGGTTCGTTCGGCCAGTTTCTTTATTCGCCGATCGGCGTGGCGCTGATGGACAGATACGGCTGGCAGACCGCCATTACGATCTTTGCCGGCGTTACGATGTTAATCCTGCCGCTGGCATTGGCGTTGGCGACGCCAAAGGCTCCTGCCGGCCCAACAGCGGTGGCGAAGCCCACGCAATCGGCGCGCCAGGCATTTGCAGAAGCGTTCGGTCATCGGAGCTACGTCCTGCTCGTGCTCGGCTTCTTCACCTGCGGCTTCCAGCTCGCATTCGTGACCGTGCACTTGCCGTCCTATCTGATCGACCGCGGACTTTCCGCCCAGATCGGCGGGTGGACGCTGGCGACGATCGGCCTGTTCAACATCATCGGCTCGTTGACCTCCGGCTATCTCGGGAACCGCATGCCGAAGCGTTACATCCTGTCGATCATTTATTTTGCGCGTGCGCTTTCGATCGTCGCGTTCATTTCGCTGCCGGCCAGTCCGGCCGCTACAATTGTTTTCGGCGCAGTCACCGGACTGTTGTGGCTCTCGACAGTGCCGCCGACGTCGGCGCTCGTCGCCGTGATGTTCGGCACGCGCTGGCTCGCCATGCTGTTCGGCTTCGCCTTCTTCAGCCACCAGGTCGGCGGTTTCCTCGGTGTGCTCCTGGGCGGCTACGTGTTTGATACCTATGGCTCCTACAATCCGGTGTGGTGGCTTTCGGTGTTCTTTGGCGTGATGTCGGCGCTCATCAACCTGCCGATCATCGAAAAGCCGATCGCGCGTCCTGCCATGGCGCCGGCTTGACGTCAGTCGCCTAATCGCAGAAATCGTCATGCCCGGGCTTGTCCCGGGCATCCACGTCTTTAGAACTATGCAGAAGGCGTGGGTGGCCGGCACATAGGCGTGCGAAGCACGCCGTCCTTTGGACGGTTATGGCCGGCCATGACGAGGAGCGGTACAGCGTGGCGGTATTCAAGGCGATCGTTGTCGAAAAGACGGATAGCGGCACCAAGGCCGCGCTCACGGATTTCGACGAAGCCAATCTGATGGACGGTGACGTCACTGTCCGCGTCGAATATTCCACACTCAACTACAAAGACGGGCTCGCCGTGACCGGCAAAGGGCCGGTCGTGCGCCGGTTCCCGATGATTGCCGGCATTGATTTCGCAGGTACCGTGGAGACCTCCACGCACGCGAACTGGAAAGCCGGCGACAAGGTCATTCTCAATGGCTGGGGCTGCGGTGAGACCCATCTTGGCGCTTATGCCGAGAAAGCGCGCGTGAAAGGTGACTGGCTGGTGCCGCTGCCCCCATCGATGAGCGCGCGCGAGGCCATGGCAATCGGCACGGCGGGCTACACCGCGATGCTCGCGGTGATGGCCCTGGAGCGGCACGGGCTGACCCCGGCGAGCGGGCCGATTGCGGTCACCGGAGCGGCCGGCGGCGTTGGCTCGGTCGCGATCGCGATCCTCGCCAAACGCGGTTTTGCCGTGCATGCGGTCACCGGCCGGCCGCAGGAGGCGGACTACCTTAAAGGGTTGGGCGCGTCCGAAATCGTCGAGCGAAAGGACCTGGCCGGCCCGGCCAAGCCGCTGGCCAAGGAACGGTGGGCGGGCGCCGTCGATGCGGTCGGGTCGACCACGCTGGCGAACCTGCTGTCGATGACACGCTATGGCGGCGCCGTCGCCGCCTGCGGCCTTGCCGGCGGTATGGACCTGCCAGGCTCGGTTGCTCCCTTCATTTTGCGGGGTGTGTGCCTTTACGGCATCGATTCCGTGATGTGCCCGCTGGAACGGCGCCGGGAGGCCTGGAAACGTCTGGAAATCGACCTGGACCGCCAAAAACTGGCCACGATGACCCGCGAAATAGGACTTTCAGACCTGTTTCGTGTGGCTCCGGAGATCCTGTCCGGCCAGGTTCGGGGCCGGATCGTGGTCAAAATCGGGTAAACGCGTTCAGGATTTGTCGACGAAAGGCGTGCATAATTTGTTAGGCCTAAAAATCGGGCCAGCTGTGTTGTAATCTGTTGCGTCAGTTGGAGTACGGGGATGTTGCGTGGTTTTGCACTGACGGTAGGCCTGCTGGCCGCCCTGCCGGCTGCCGCCGGCGAGATGAACGCCGACGAAGCCCGGCGCTTCGTCATCGGCAAGATGTTCAGCTACACATGCTTTGAAGGCACGCGCGGACAGGGCCGGGTCAATTCCGACGGCTCGGTCGCCGGATCCATTCAATTCCAGGGCTCGGGTCCGGTGCGCTACGCCCATCTGCCGGCGAACACACTGCAGGTCAAAGGCGAGGCCGTGTGCGCGTCGCTGCGCGGCATGCTTTTCCAGCCCTGCTTCAATCTTGAACGCGTCAGCGACACCAGCTTCCGCGGCTCGGTCTCTGGTCTTGGTTTTGCCTATTGCGAATTTACCCGCAACGGCGGCCGGCCGGCTCACAGCGTGCAACGCGCAAGCAATACGCATCCGCTCGGCCTGCGGCCGTCACTCACCGCCGACATTCAATAATCGGGTCTCACCCCTTCGCGGGGAAAATCATGCACGTCGTCGTGGCGTGCGCATAAAGCTTGCCCGCGCGATCCTTGAGATCGCCTTCCGACGTTGCCACCGTCCGTCCGCGATGCACGATGCGGCCTTCAGCACGCACCGGCCCGGTGTCCTTGGTCAGCCCGCGCACGAAGTTGAGCTTCAGCTCGAGCGTGGTCCAGGTATCGCCCTTGTGCAGCGTCGAAAAGATCGCGCAACCGAGCGCTGAATCGAGCAACGTCGCGGCGAAGCCGCCGTGAACGCTGCCGATCGGATTGTAGTGGTGAAATTCAGGGATACCTTCGAATACCCCGCGGCCATTTTCGATTTCCGTCAAATGAAAGCCGAGCAACTCGCTGATTGGCGGGTTGGGCACCTTGCCAGCGATCATCGCTTTCAGGAATTCAAGGCCGTCGTAGGATTTGAGAATGTCAGGCGTGACCACGCCGTAAATCTTGCTGCTCACCACGCCCCCCATTTTGGCTTTTGCAGTCTAGCGCAACCGCTCACACAAGATCGAGCCGGAATGGATGACCTTCGGTCGCCGCATCACCAAGGCCGATGGCGTCGATCGCCTTTACCATGCGCCCATTGCGTCTGAGCAGGCGGTCGGCAATGGACACAATGCGCGAATTCGGTTGCGCCGTGCGCGATGCACGCCGGATGTCCCAGGCAATTTGCATTTCATCGCGCTGCGGATTGAGCGCGCAGGCCGCCACATAGGCGCCGGCGGTCGAGCGGCTGATGCCGGCAAAGCAGTGGATCACCAGTGGCGATGAACGATCCCAGGCGCCGACAAAATCGATCAGCCGCTGCACGTGCTCGTGTGCCGGCGCCGTGTAGCCATCCATCGGCATGGTGATGTCGTCGACCGCAAGCACGAGGTGGTTTTCGGGCGCGATGTGGGTTGGCCTTTGGACGCGGTCGACCAGCCGCAACAGCGTCACGATATGGCGCGCCCCGGTCTGGTCGACCGTGGCGTGAAGGCGTGCAAGCGAACAGACGTGAATCATGGGGTCATAAAGCGCGATTCTTTCGTCATATCTATGACCTTGCCGCGGTTATGGAAAGGCCGCGGAAAGCGCTAAACGCGCATCAGTTTTTCAAGACGTTCCTTGTAGCGCGCCTGCGCGGTTCCGGCGGGCCAGGGGCTGAGATAGTCGCGTTCCAGGGCGGCGGAGAATTTCGGCGGCGGGCCGAAGAATTTTCGTGCCTCCGCTGCGGCAAAGCCGGCCAGGCGGGTTGCCTCCAGATAAGCGGCACTGCGGTCGGCGGTCTTGATCAGGGCCTGCAGGTCTTCCGGCAGCTTCGCGGGCAAACCGAAGCGCAGATGGATGGCGCCGAGCAGCCGCTTCTCGACGGCCTTGTAACTGTCGCCGATCACCGCCTTGAACGGCGAGATCATATCGCCGACCACGTATTCAGGAGCATCATGCAGCAGCACCGCCAGCCGCCCGATACGATCGAGCCGCGGAACTTTCGTCCGCGCCAAAGCCTCGACCAGCAGCGAATGCTGCGCGACCGAGAAAATATGCGCGCCTTGCGTTTGCCCGTTCCAGCGCGCGACCCGGGCGAGGCCATGCGCGATGTCCTCGACCTCGACATCGAGCGGCGAGGGGTCCAGCAGGTCCAGCCGCCGTCCCGACAGCATGCGCTGCCATGCACGCAGGCCTTTCGACGCGGTCCGTGCCTTGCTCATCGCTTGCGCTTAAGTTTCGCGACCGCCGCGTGGCGGTGGCAGGTCACGAGATGATCATTGACCATGCCGACCGCCTGCATGAACGCGTAGACGATGGTCGGTCCGACGAATTTAAATCCGCGCGCAATGAGCTCCTTCGACATTTTCTTGGAGATCTCGGTTTCCGCCGGCACTTGCTTCGTGGTCTGGAAATTATTGAGCTTCGGCTTGCCGTCGAGATGATCCCACAGCAGGTTGGAGAATCCCGGCCCGCTTTCCATGATCGCAAGCCACGCGCGCGCCGATGACACCGCCCCCTCGATCTTGGAGCGATTGCGCACGATGCCCGCGTCATTCATCAGCGATTCAATCTTGCGCTTGGGATAGCGCGCGATCTTTTCCGGGGCGAAGCCGTCAAATGCGCGGCGGAAATTATCGCGCTTGCGCAGGATCGTGATCCACGACAGCCCGGCCTGGAAGCCATCGAGGATGAGCTTTTCGAAAAGCGCGCGATCGTCGTATTCCGGAACGCCCCATTCCTCATCGTGATAGGCGACGTACAACGGATCCTGTTTCGGCCACGGACAGCGCGCGAGGCCATCCGGATGCAATATCGCCTTGGTCATGGCGCGGCTTTCGTCTCGCCCGGCCAGTCGAAGGTCGCCCAGGCGGGCTTCACCGCGCGAAGGGTAACGCCGCCCGCCACCAGAGGCGTGCCGGCGGCCAGCGCATCCTCAATTTTGTCGAGGCGTACGAGCGCAAGCCCATGGCCTTTGGCGGTCGAGCCAAGCGTGCCGACCTGTTTGTCGCCCGCCGTGATCGGCAGGCCGCCACTGGGCGCGAATTCGTCATAGGCGATCGGCACCACACGGCTGCGGGCGCTGGCACGATGCTCGACGCGCGAAACGACCTCCTGGCCGACGTAGCAGCCCTTCTCGAAATCGACGCCGTTGAGCTGATCCATGTCGGCTTCGTGCGGAAATGTGTCGGCATAAATGAAATCGAGGCCGCCGCGCGGAACGGCGTGTGCAATCCGGTGCGCCTCATAGGCGTCCGCGGTTGAGAGTGTGGCGCCAAGATCGTCGGCGGCGTCGCCGGCAAGATGCGGCGGCAGCATGACGCGCGCGCCCAGCACGGGCAGGCGCGGATCAGGGTAGCTCAGGCCGTATTCACTATCGCCTTTGCCGTCCCAGACCGCCATCACGCCGAGGACCTCTGACAGGTCCTCGCAGATGACCTTGGCGCGCAACTTGTAGAAATTGAGTTTCTCCACCAGCGCCCCGATCAGCGCCTTCGGCACATCGAGAAAAAAGCCGCCGCCGTCCTCGGCCGGCGCTTCGGCGATGATGAAGTCGACGATGATCTTGCCCTGTGGCGTCAGCAGCGCGGCAAAGCGCGGATGGCCGGGGGAGACCTTGGTCACGTCATTGGTTACGAGCCCATTGAGGAAGCGCCGGGCATCGTCGCCGGCGACCTTGACCACGCCGCGATCGGGGAGAAGTGCTGCCTGCATGCCAATTCCCTGGGGTCTCTCGTGATAGTCTCTTGCCAGAACTCGCGGCGGAACGTAAGCGCTGTCGCGAGAGCCTCAAGCCCCGTCTATACACGTTAAAGCATGGCTGACAGCTACGATCTGCTCCTCAAAGGCGGCACCGTCGTCAATCACGACGGCGAGGGTCTTCGCGATATCGGGATCCGTGCCGGGCGTATTGCCGCGATCGGCGACCTGTCGCGGGCTTCTGCCGGCGAGGTGATCGACTGCCGCGGGCTGCATGTCTTGCCGGGCGTCATCGATAGCCACGTCCATTTTCGCGAACCGGGCCTGACGCACAAGGAAGACCTGGAATCCGGCTCGCGCGGCGCGGTGCTCGGGGGTGTTACCGCGGTGTTCGAAATGCCCAACACCGAGCCCACCACGACTACAGCCGACGCGATCGCCGACAAGATCAAGCGTGCGCATCATCGCATGCACTGCGACTTTGCGTTCTATGTCGGGGCCACCCGCGGCAATACTGCCGACCTTGGCGTACTGGAAATGCTGCCGGGCGTTGCCGCGGTCAAGGTGTTCATGGGGTCATCCACCGGCTCGCTATTGATCGAGGATGATGACGGCGTCCGCGCGGTGCTCAAGGCGATCCGTCGCCGTGCAGCCTTCCATTCCGAGGATGAATATCGTCTGCGCGAGCGCATGAACTTGCGCGTCGAAGGCGATCCGCGCTCGCACCCGGTCTGGCGCGATGCGATCACCGCTCTCACGTCGACGCAGCGGCTGGTCCGTCTCGCGCGCGAAACCGGCAAACGGATCCACGTCCTGCATGTGACGAGCAAGGAAGAAGCTGCATTCCTTGCCGAGCACAAGGACGTTGCCACGGCAGAGGCGACGCCCGCGCATCTCACGCTCGCCGCGCCGGAATGCTACGAGCGGCTCGGCACGCTGGCGCAGCTTAATCCGCCTGTCCGCGACGCCGGCCATCGTGAAGGCCTCTGGCATGGTGTTGCGCAAGGCGTCATCGACAGTATCGGCTCCGACCACTCGCCGCACACGCGGGAGGAGAAGGCGCATCCTTATCCTAAAACGCATTCAGGAATGACCGGCGTGCAGACGCTGGTGCCGATCATGCTCGACCACGTCAATGCAGGCCGGCTTTCGTTGCTGCGATTTGTCGATCTGACCAGCGCGGGACCCGCCCGGCTTTTCGGGATTGCCGCCAAGGGCCGCATTGCCGCCGGCTACGACGCGGATCTGACCGTGGTCGATCTCAAGCGGCGCGAGACGATCACCGACAAGTGGATTGCGTCCCGTGTGGGCTGGACGCCCTATAACGGCGTTGCCGTCACCGGCTGGCCGGTCGGCACGGTGGTCCGCGGCCGGAAAGTGATGTGGGATGGCAGCCTGGTCACGCCCGCTCAGGGCGAGCGCGTCCGCTTCGTCGAAACTCTGGCAAGCTAACGTCGCGCAGGCGGCTATTGCCGCGGCAGCTCGATCGAGAATTCACCGTTGCGAATGCGGGCGCCCAGTCCGTCCGTGAACTTGGCCGCGGCCTCTTCGCCATACGTTGTCACGAACTCGGCCAACGCAACGAACAAAGATGTCTGCGCCAGGCAATCGCCGTCGACGCCTTCGTGGCGTGCCTCGGCCCAGGCTTCCTGAAGGTAGCCCAGTGCCACGTGCTTTTGCTCGCGGTCGGAAATCGGCTCGCGCGCTTCGGCTGAATGTCCCGCTATCGTCATTTTTTTATACCTACGTCCCCGGGCGCCCGTCGGACACCTACCTTGAAAACCCGAGTGGACGTTAGCAGGTGGGCCGGGGCTCGAAACCCCCGCAATAAAGAAAAGGTTAATTGGCCCGGCTAATTTGCATAGCGCGCCGTGATTTCACGGGCGATTTTTGCGCCTTCGTCGAGGTATCGCCGAATGGCAATGTCGGCGGCCGGCGTGCATGTGCGGTAGGTCTGCTGGAATCCGCGGTAACCACGATTGAAGCTCGCCACGATCTTGCGGCGCCGCTCGCCACTCGGCGCCTCGGCATCAATGAGGGACTGCATCTCGTTGCGCCACTTTGGTCCTTCATTGGCGCCGCAGATTGCGCGCAGATAATGCAGCGCGCCCATGACTTCGGCGAGGCGTTCGAGGTCGCCGTCGAATGGCGCGGGCGTATCGCTCTGCGCGTGCGCGGGCAGCGCGAGACAAAGCAAAATCGAACCGATGGTGAGAAGCTTCTTCACGCGGGCTTTCCCGATGTCCCTTTTGCGCATGATATGCGCCGGCTTGACGGCAATCGCAAGGCGGGCCCGATCAGGCGCCCAACAGCGCCGCCGCGGCAGCGACAATTTCAGCCAGCCCATCGGTGGTGCGATAGCCAGCAAGCTCCGACGGGTCGATCCAGCGCGCGTCGTCGAGTTCGCTATTGAGGACCGGCTCGCCGCCACGCCAACGGGCGGCAAATGACATGATGACGAAATGCCGCTCGACCCGGCCTTCAGGATCGCGCGCGATCACCTCGCGGTGGCCGGCCAGTCCGACGGGCTCGATCTCAAGGGCGGTCTCTTCGCGCACTTCGCGGACGACGGCATCGGCAAGAGCTTCACCTGCTTCGACGACACCGCCCGGCAATGTATAGAGATTGAGCGCTGGCTTTCGTGCGCGCCGCACCACGAGCACCTGGCCGTTGCGGAAGATGGCGGCGCTCACCGCCAGAAATGGACGTTGCGGGTAGGTTCTCTCGTCAGCCACGCGGTCTATCGTTTCATCAGCTGGTCAACGACGGCCTGCGGTGACGGCGCGTCGGTCAGATCGGCTTCGCCGTTGATCACTGCGCCGGCGCGCGCGATCAGCGGCTTCAGCCATGTGGTGGCGTTCTCGGCGAGTGCCGCAATCGTGTCGAGACGCCGGTCGGCGTCCATCGCCGCCCGCGTTGCCTCTAGCACGATGGTCATCGTCACGGCCAGAGTGTCGAGCGTGTTACGCACGTTGGGGTCGGCCGTGTCATAGGCCGCAATTGCGAGATCACGGGTCTTGAGATGCGAGGCGCGGAAATGCTCGCGATAGCTCATCGGTTTCCAGGCTAGGAAATCCGCGCGGAATTCCGGGCAGCTCGCCAGCATGTCGAGCAGCATCACCGCTTCATTGAAGCGATTGAGATAATCGGTCGCGAGACCCGTCTCCGGATGGATGTTGGCATCGGAGAGGCGCAGGCCGGCCGCGATATCAAATGTGTCATCCGGCGCTTGAACCGCGTCGGCTGAGTTCTGATATTTCATCGAGCCCCTTCCCCCGACGCGGATCGGGCCGCAGTGTTATCGTGCGGGGTTAAATTGCGCTTAAATACCCGCCTGTTAGGGATCGGTTTATGTGCGGCCGCTACGCAGTCACGTCCGCGCCGGAGGCTATCCGGGCGCTGTTCGGCTACCCGGAGCAGCCGAATTTCCCGCCGCGTTACAACGTGGCGCCCACGCAGCCCATTGCAATTGTCCGCCTGATTGAAGGCAAGCGTCAGTTTGCGCTGGTCCGCTGGGGGCTGCTGCCATCCTGGGTCAAGGACCCCAAGAATTTTACCCTGCTGATCAATGCGCGTGGCGAATCGTTAACGGAAAAGCCGGCCTTCCGCGCCGCGGTGAAGCGACGGCGCTGCCTCATCCCGGCTGACGGTTTTTACGAATGGAAAGCGGCGGGACCACGCAAGCAGCCATACTACGTCCACGCGAAGTCGGGCGTACCACTCGCCTTCGCTGGCCTGTGGGAGACCTGGACCGGACCCAACGGCGAAGAAATGGAAACCGCGGCCATCGTCACCACGCGCGCCAATCGCACGCTCGCCCCGATCCACGAACGCATGCCGGTGGTGGTGCCGCCGGAGGCATTCGACCTGTGGCTCGACTGCGCGAATGTCGATGCCGATACCGCCGCCGCCTTGATCGCGCCCGCGGCCGACGACCTGCTCGAGGCCTACGAGGTCTCGACCGCCGTCAATCGCACGGCGAATGATAATGCGAAACTGGTCGAGCGCTGGTCCGCCCCCGCGGAAGGCGAGCCGGCGCCGCAGCCGGTCGCGGCGCGCGCTCCTCGCAAACGCGCCAAAAATCCCGCGAAGACGGATGACGGGCAGGGGGCGCTATTTTGATGGCCGCGGCCCCGGAACCTTTTTGCTGCCGGTGCATCTAATGCATCGAAACGGAGATTATCGCCTATGCCGGTGACGCAGGCCCAAAAGGCCCACGCGGATACGCTGACGGATGAGGATCTGGTGGAGCTTGCGCGTGCGCGCGACGAGGCCGCCGTTCGCGCCATCACCACGCGCTACAACCGCCGCCTGTTTCGCATCGCGCGCAGCATCCTGCGTGATGACGCGGAAGCCGAAGACGTCGTGCAGGAGACCTATGTCCGCGCCTTCACCGGCCTCGACATGTTTCGCGGCGATGCTGCCTTTGGAACCTGGATTACCCGCATCGCAATGAATGAAGCGCTTGGGCGATTGCGGCGCCGTCGGCCGACGGTGGAGTGGGAAACTTATGGCGAAAACCGCAACCAGGCCGAGATCATTCATTTCCCCGTCTCGGCAGCAGCCAGCGATCCGGAGAAGACCATGGCGCAAAGCGAAGTGCGGGCTGTGCTGGAACAGGCGATCGATGCGCTTCCCGATGCCTTCCGTGCCGTGTTCGTTGCGCGCATCGTCGAAGGCATGAGCGTGGAAGAAACGGCCGATCTTTTCGGCCTGCAGCAGGAAACCGTGAAAACGCGGTTGCACCGCGCGCGCCTGCTGTTGCGCGCGGAACTCGACAAGCAATTGGGTCCCGCGCTCACCAGCAGCTTCCCGTTCGGCGGGCGGCGCTGCGAACGCATGACCGAGATCATGGTGCGCCGTCTCTGCACCGGTTGATTTTCCGGGGAACCTCTCGAGCGCTCGTGCATCCAACCCTTCATCGATGCACCGCACGGCCAAAGGGCCGTGCGAAACGGAGGTTCCCATGTTTGTCAGATTATCCGCAGGTATCGCTGCGCTTTGCCTGCTGTCCGCGCCCGTCTTTGCCCAGGGGGCAAAGCCGTCCGATCCGCAAATTGCGCACATCGCCTATACCGCAGGCCAGCTCGATATCGATGCGGCCAAGCAGGCTTTGGCGAAATCCAAGAACAAGGAAGTGCGCGAGTTTGCGCAGGAGATGGAACGCGATCATGCCGAGGTGAACAAGCAGGCACTCGCGCTCGTCAAGAAACTCAAGGTCACGCCGGAAGACAACGACACCAGCCGTGCGCTGACCAAGCAGGCCGCGGCCAAGCGTGACGAGCTGTCCAAGCTCGATGGCGCGGCTTTCGACAAGGCCTATGTCGCCAATGAGGTCGCCTATCACAAGACCGTCAATGGCGCGCTTGAGACTACGCTGATCCCATCCGCCAGCAACGGCGAACTCAAGAGCCTGCTGCAAACCGGCCTGAAGATCTTCCAGGGCCACCAGCAGCATGCCGAACATGTCGCAACGGACGTGAAGTAACCGAGGATTGCCGCATGACGCCGGGACGGATTGCCATTGCTCTGATGCTAGCGGGGCTATCGTTCGTCCCGGCGCAGGCGGAAACGATCCAAGTCACGATCGACAGACTGGAGTTCGCGCCTGCCGAAGTAAAAGCCAAAGTCGGCGACACCATCGAGTGGGTAAACAAGGACGCGCTGGTGCACACCGCGACTGCGACAAATAACGACTGGGCCGTCAACATTGCGCCCCGCCAGTCGGGAAGCGTCGTGTTGAAAAAACCGGGCGCGGTCGATTATTTCTGCAAGTTTCATCCCAACATGAAGGGACGCGTGGTGGTCGCGCCTTGAGGCGCGACTAAAGCACCTTGCCCGGGTTGAGGATGCCATTGGGATCGAGCATCCGCTTGAGGCCGCGCATCAGCTCGAGCGCGACCGGGTCTTTGTATTTCGGCAAGATGCCGCGCTTCATGACGCCGACGCCGTGTTCAGCTGATATTGAGCCGCCAAATTTTTTCACCACTTCGAAAACAACCGCATTCACCTCGTCCCAGCGTGCCAGGAACTGGGCTTTGTCGGCACCTTCGGGCTGCATGACGTTGTAGTGGATATTGCCGTCGCCGACGTGCCCGAACGGCAGCGTCCTGCTGCCGGGAATGAACTTCATGACGGCCGCATCGGCTTCTGCGATGAAAGCCGGCACATTGGCGACCGGCACCGAGACGTCGTGCTTGATCGAAGCGCCGATGTGGCGTTGCACTTCGCCAAACATTTCCCGTATGCGCCAGAAGGCTTTGGCCTGCTGCACGTTCTCGGCGATCGTGGCGTCGAGCACCAGGCCTTTCTCGTGCCCCTCGCTGAGAATGGTCTCCATCATCGCGCGCAGGCCGGAGCGCGCCTGCGAGGACAACTCGATCAGAACGTACCACGGATGAGGTGTTGCCAGCGGGTTGCGACTCGCCGCGTCATGTTTGACCACGGCTTCGACACCAGCGCGCAGCATCATCTCAAACGAGGTTACGCCGTCCGACGTGTGCTGCTCGGCAAGTTTCAGGAGATCGACCGCTGCCTGCGGCGAGGGCACTCCGGCAAACGCGGTCTCAATCGAGCGCGGCTTAGGCACCAGCCGCAACACCGCTGCCGTGATGATCCCGAGCGTGCCTTCTGAGCCGATGAACAGGTTCTTCAGGTCGTAGCCGGTATTGTCCTTCTTCAGCTTGTTGAGATTATGCAGCACCCGTCCGTCGGCCAGCACGACCTCGAGGCCGAGCGCATGGGAGCGCGCGATGCCGTGAGCAATCGCGGCAGTCCCGCCGGCATTGGTGGAGAGATTGCCTCCGATTGTGCAACTGCCTTCCGACGGCAACAATTGCGGATAAAGCCGATCGGCTTCGGCGGCCACCTCGCGCGCGCGCTGCAGCGTGACCCCGGCTTCCACTGTCATTGTGTTCGAGACGGGGTCGACCTCGCGGATCTTGTCGAGCCGCGTCAGCGACAGCAGCACTTCGCCGTTATGCGGAATTTGGCCGCCCACCAGTCCGGTATTGCCGCCCTGCGGCACGATCGCCGTGCGCGTTTCATTGGCGAGCTTGAGGATGGCCGAAACTTCCGCGACCGATCCCGGCCGCAACACGACTGGCGTGCGGCCGTGGTAAAGGTCGCGCATCTCGACAAGATACGGCTCCTGCGCGGATTTGTCGGTGACCGCATATTTGGGGCCGACAATCGCCGCAAAGCGGTTCAATAGTTCGGGGTCGAGGCGGGGCTGGTCAAGCATGTCATCCCTTTAGCGCAATTTCCGTCGTCATGTCAGCGCGGTGCCGCGGCGCGCTTGAGGCGGTCATTGATCGCCTCGCCGAGGCCGTCGTGCGGCACCTTCATTACCGCGATGCGGCGGACACCGGAAGTGTCCAGTGCGCGCAAATGCGAAAACAGGTTGGCGGCCGCCTCGATGAGGTCGCCGCGCGGCGACAGGTTGAGCGTGGCGCCGGAATAGGCCGGGGCCGCGCCGAAGGCCAGCAGCGCTTCACCAACTTCGGCGCCATCGGCATCGAGACGCAGCGCAGCCTTCGGCGCGTAGTGCGACGACAACATGCCGGGCGCCACCGGTGCATCGTCGGTAAGCGGGGCCGTTGCCAACGCGGCGCCCAGCGTGGCTTCGATCGCTCCGCGCGGCGCGCCGCCCGGCCGCAGCAGCGTGGGCTGTTCCACGCATGACACGATGGTGGACTCGACGCCGACCGTGCAGGGGCCGCCGTCAATAATGAGATCGATACGGCCGCGCAAATCCGCAAGTACGTGAGCGGCACTGGTTGGTGAAACGTGGCCGGACCGGTTCGCCGACGGTGCGACCACCGGGCCACCGAATGCTTCGATCAGGCCGCGCGCGACCGGATGCGCGGGGATGCGCACGGCCACGCTGTCGAGACCGGCGAGCGCGAGATCGGCAACAGCACAATCGCGTTGTTTTGCGAGAACGAGCGTGAGCGGACCTGGCCAGAATGCGGCGGCAAGTTTCTCGGCCGCGGCGTTGAACACGCCCACGCGCCGCGCCGCGTCAATGTCCGCGACATGGGCAATCAGCGGATTGAACGCGGGGCGTCCTTTGGCCGCATAGAGGCGGGCCACCGCCTCGCCATTGCCGGCATCGGCGCCGAGCCCGTAGACGGTTTCGGTCGGAAAGGCGACGAGGCCGCCGGCGGCAAGGCAGCGCGCCGCTGCCTCGGTCGCCTCACGATCAGCCTTCAAAATCCGCGTTCCAGGCTCGGCGGTCATCGCCTCTCTCAAGCTTGCGTTTAGGGGTGCCGGGGTTATAAGACCGGCCTTCAGTCGGAGTGTAGCGCAGTCTGGTAGCGCACCTCGTTCGGGACGAGGGGGTCGCAGGTTCAAATCCTGCCACTCCGACCACTAAATCAGATAGTTAATCGCCGTTTTGGCAGATTTTGGCGCCCGGGCCAATGTCTCGCGTGAGGCACGGGCTCGCCCCCGTCACTCACTCCCGCCGCGGAACGCATTGCCGATCGCATTTATTCTTTTGCTGCTGATGGCTTCGCGCGGGTCTTTTTGGGTCGGCGTCGCGGCCTCGTAGCAATTGACCGTTCCCTTGTCCCACATCCGTCCGGTCCGATTGTCCATCATGATCTGCTGACATCTTTCGCCGGCGGCCGGCATGATGATGAGCGAGCCGGTGTAGATCTCGGCATCGGTGCGTTGCGGTTTTGGCTTGGCGACTTGTTGTGGCTGCAGCGCCGACCAGCCGCTTGGACGCCAGTCATTGAGATAGACGATGACCGTGAAGCAGAAGGCAAGCCAGACCAGCATCATGTAGGTTCGCGGAACGTCGCGCAGGAACCAGCGGCGGTGGGACATGTGACGCGCGGCCATAACCTGCTCCGGAGCACGCAAACGCGGCGGGTCTGACTTGGAACGCAACCAAAGCGGGCGTTCTCGCGCCAGAGTAAGGCCGTTTTCGTTAAGAGACCGTTCAGCCCTGCAGGGCCTGGCGGCCCGCCCCTGAAAACCAAATATTTGAACGGGATTGCCGGGGGAGATTCGCCCTCCGCTTTGCGTGCTAACCCTTGCGGGAGACCATCCGCGCCGCGTAACTTCAGCGCCAGCCACCAATGACGGCGGGCCAAAAGAGCTTGCCGCTATAAGAGATCAGAAATGGGGAGGATGAAGGTCATGCAGCGTTTATTTGCGTTCGCCTCGCGCGCGGTTCTGGCAGCGGCGTGCGTTGCGCTGGTCCCGCCGGGCAATGCGCAGGCGGCCGATTATCCGACGCGCCAGCCCCACATCTATGTTGGCTATCCGCCCGGTGGTTCGACTGACATCCTGGCCCGCCTGTTCGGCGATTGGCTCGGCAAGCGTCTCGGCCAGCAGTTCATCATCGAGAACCGCCCGGGTGCCGGCAACAATCTCGCCACCGAATTTGTCGCCAAGGCGGCGCCGGATGGTTATTCACTGATCCTGGTCAACCCGGCCAATGCCGTCAACGCTTCGCTCTACAAGCATCTCAATTTCGTTTTCCTGCGCGACATCGATCCGGTCGGCGGCTTCATCCGCGTTCCGAACGTGTTGGAAGTGAACCCGTCGGTGCCGGTAAAGACCGTCGCGGAGTTCATCGCCTATGTGAAAGCCAATCCCGACAAGGTGAACGTAGCTTCGTCCGGCAACGGAACCTCGATCCATCTCTCGGGTGAGTTGTTCAAGATGATGACCGGAACGAAAATGACGCACGTGCCTTACAAGGGCTCGGCGCCGATGCTCACCGATCTGCTCGGCGGCCAGGTGCAGGTTACGTTCGACAATCTGCCGTCATCGATCGAGCACATCAAAGCCGGCAAGCTGCGCGCCCTGGCGGTGACCACCGCGAAACGCAGCGAAGAACTACCCGATGTGCCGACTGTCGGCGAGACCGTGCCCGGCTACGAAGCGAGCGCATTCTTCGGCCTGGGCGTTCCGCACGGAACGCCAAAGGAGGTTGTCGATATCCTCAACCGGGAGATCAATCTGGCGCTGAAGGATCCGGCAATGATCGCCAAGCTCAAGGAGCTGGGCGGCACGCCGATCCCCGGATCGGCCGCTGATTTCGGCAAGATCATCGCAGCCGAAACCGCGAAGTGGGAAAAGGTGGTTCACGCCGCCGACCTGTCGATCAACTAGCGGGCGCGCTCAATAACCGGAATGACAACGCGTAAACGTCCCGAACAACTGCGCAGCCACCGTTGGCTCGGCGTCGATGACCTGCGTGCCTTCGGCCACCGCGCGCGGTTGCGCCAGGGCGGCTTCGACGCGGTCGATTTCCGCGGCAAGCCGGTGATCGGCATCATCAACACCTGGAGCGACATCAATTTCTGCCACACGCATCTGCGCGACCGCGCCGAGGATGTGAAGCGCGGCGTGCTGCAGGCCGGCGGTTTTCCCGTCGAATTGCCGGCGATGTCGCTGTCTGAACCCTTCGTCAAACCGTCGACGATGCTCTATCGCAACTTGCTGGCGATGGAGACGGAAGAGCTGCTGCGCAGCCATCCGATCGACGGCGCTGTGCTGATGGGCGGCTGCGACAAGACCACGCCGGCTTTGGTGATGGGCGCGATCAGCATGGGTATCCCCGCGATCTATGTGCCGGCCGGGCCGCAGTTGCGCGGCAACTGGCATGGCCAGGTGCTCGGTTCGGGCTCGGACGCGTGGAAGTATTGGGATGAGAGGCGCGCCGGCCGCATCACCGACGAGGAATGGGCGGAGATCGAAGGTGGCATCGCGCGCTCGTTCGGGACCTGCATGGTCATGGGCACGGCCGCAACCATGATGGCGATTGCCGAAGCGATGGGCCTGGCGCTCCCGGGGTCATCGTCGATTCCGGCTCCCGATGCCGGTCATCCGCGCATGTGCGCAGCCGCCGGCCGCCGCATCGTTGACATGGTGTGGGATGACCTGACGCCGCAAAAGATTCTGACGTCCGCTGCCTTCGACAATGGCATTCGTGTTCATATGGCAATGGGCGGCTCGACCAATGCCATTATTCATGTCGTGGCCATGGCGCGGCGCGCCGGCCTCAAGCTCGACATGAGCCGGTTCGACGAAATTTCGCGCGAAATACCCGTGCTCGCCAATGTAAGACCGTCGGGTGAAGCGCTGATGGAAGATTTCTTCTACGCGGGCGGCCTGCGGGCGCTGATGAACGAGTTAAAAGAGAAGCTCGACCTGACGTGCCTGACCGTGACGGGAAAAAGCATCGGCGAGAACATCGCAGGCGCTGAAGTCTACAAGCGCGATGTGATTCATCCGTTGTCCGATCCGGTGTCGCGCGACGGTGCCACCGCCGTCCTCACCGGCAATCTCGCACCGCGCGGTTGCGTGATGAAGCCGTCGGCGGCCGACAAGCGGCTTCATCGCCATCGCGGCAAGGTCATTGCGTTTGAAGACTATAACCACATGGCGCGCGAGGTGGAGCGCGACGATCTCGACGTCACGCCGGATCACATCCTCGTCCTCAAGAACGGCGGGCCGCAGGGCGGCCCCGGCATGCCGGAATGGGGCATGCTGCCGATCCCGAAGAAACTCGTGAAGCAGGGTGTGCGCGACATGCTGCGCATATCAGACGCCCGCATGAGCGGCACCAGCTATGGCGCCTGCATCCTGCACGTAGCGCCGGAGAGCTTTGTCGGCGGGCCGCTGGCTTTTGTGAAGACCGGCGATGAGATCGAGGTCGATGTGCCGGCGCGCCGCATTCACCTGCATGTCTCGGACGAGGAGATGGCCCGCCGCCGCAGCGCCTGGACGCAACCGGCCCCACGATATCCGCGTGGCTATGGCGCGCTTTATTCGCAACACATCGGTCAGGCGGACGAGGGCTGCGACTTCGATTTCCTGGCGCCGCTCGGGGCGATTCCGGAGCCGGAAATTCACTGAAACCGGTAGCCGGCCACCGCGTGCGCCGGATACCTAAAATTGCATACAACCTAAAGACGAATTTTCATCTACTCGATGGCACGTTCTCGGGTGGGTCACCGGGATCAGGTGTCGATGCGTCCTTCGGTTCTGAAGCTGGCGTTCAATGCCG
>Ga0265325_10000262_pt1 | contig 37299 bp, 32 predicted proteins | sample 41420metaG_FD_202090 | JGI IMG/M metagenome (GOLD analysis project Ga0265325, IMG submission 202090) | Rhizosphere microbial communities from Carex aquatilis grown in University of Washington, Seatle, WA, United States - 4-14-20 metaG | ecosystem: Host-associated > Plants > Roots > Rhizosphere... | reverse complement strand
AATGCCCGAAGGAATCTTGACCGACAGCGTCTTGTGTTGTTTGACGCGTCCGGCACCATGGCAAGTCGGGCACGGATCGGCGACGTAACGGCCGGTACCGTGACACTTGGGGCAAGTCTGCTGGATCGAGAAGAAACCCTGCTGCATGCGCACTTGGCCATGGCCGGCGCAGGTCGGGCAGGTTTTCGGCTCCGAGCCCTTCTTGGCGCCGCTGCCATGGCAGGTCTCGCATTCGGCCATGGTTGGGATGCGGATGCGTGTCTCGGTACCGCGTGCCGCCTCTTCGAGGGATACCTCGAGGTTGTAGCGCAGGTCGGCGCCGCGATAGACATTGGCGCGACCACCGCGACCACCGCCACCACCGCCGCCGAAGATGTCGCCAAAGATGTCCGAGAAGGCGTCGGCAAAGCCGCCCATGCCGGCGCCACCGCCCATACCGGCGCCTCCCGCCGACGGATCGACGCCAGCGTGGCCGAACTGGTCATAGGCGCCGCGCTTCTGCGCGTCGGAGAGGATCTCGTAGGCTTCCTTGGCCTCCTTGAACTGTTCCTCGGACTTGGGATTATCCGGATTGCGGTCCGGGTGGAACTTCATGGCCAACTTGCGGTAGGCCTTCTTGATCTCTTCGTCGGATGCGTCGCGATTGACGCCGAGAACTTCGTAGTAGTCGCGTTTTGCCATCTCAAGTTGGTCCAGAGCCATTACGTGCATCGGCCGGATTGAGGGGCGCGCAGTTTGCGCCCTTCGAATCCGGCCAGTTAAACCGGCGCTTCAGCGCAGTGTTTAACCCTTCTTGTCCTTCACTTCCGTGAATTCCGCGTCGACGACATCGCTGTCATCCTTCTTCGCTTCGCTGCCGCCATGTCCGGCATCACCAGTCGGCTGGGCGCCACCAGCTGCCTGCTGTTGGGCGTAGATCTTCTCGCCCAGCTTCTGCGAAACCGTGGCCAATGCCTGGGTCTTGGCTTCCATAGTGGCCTTGTCGCTACCCTTGATGGCCTCCTCGGCTTCCTTGACGGCGGCTTCGATCTTGCCTTTCTCGTCGGCCTCGAGCTTGTCGCCGTGTTCGGTCAGGGCCTTCTTCACGGAATGCACCATGGCATCGCACTGGTTGCGCGCCTCGACCAATTCATGCGCCTTCTTGTCCTCTTCGGCATGCGCCTCGGCGTCGCGCACCATGGCTTGGATCTCCGCCTCGGAGAGACCCGAATTGGCCTTGATGGTGATCTTGTTCTCCTTGCCCGTGCCCTTGTCCTTGGCCGAAACGTGCAGGATGCCGTTGGCGTCGATGTCAAACGTGACCTCGATCTGCGGCATGCCGCGCGGCGCCGGCGGGATGTCCGACAGGTTGAACTGGCCGAGGCTCTTGTTGCCAGTCGCCATTTCGCGCTCGCCTTGCAACACGTGGATCGTCACCGCCGACTGGTGGTCATCGGCGGTCGAAAACACCTGACTGGTCTTGGTCGGGATGGTCGTGTTCTTGGCGATCAGTTTGGTCATGACGCCGCCCAGGGTCTCAATGCCCAGACTGAGCGGTGTGACGTCGAGCAGCAGCACGTCCTTGACTTCGCCTTGCAGCACACCGCCTTGAATGGCAGCGCCAACTGCCACGGCCTCGTCGGGATTGACGTCCTTGCGCGGTTCCTTGCCGAAGAACTCACGCACCTTGTCCTGCACCTTGGGCATGCGCGTCATGCCGCCGACCAGGATGACGTCGGCAATGTCGCCAACCTTGACGCCGGCATCCTTGATGGCGATCCGGCAGGGCTCGATGGTGCGCTCGATCAGTTCGTCCACCAACGACTCGAACTTGGCGCGGGTGATCTTCATCGTCAAGTGCTTCGGCCCGGACGCATCGGCGGTGATGTACGGCAGATTGATTTCGGTCTGCATTGAACTGGACAGTTCGATCTTGGCCTTCTCCGCCGCTTCCTTCAGGCGTTGCAGGGCCAGGACGTCGGCCTTCAGATCGACGCCCTGATCCTTCTTGAACTCGGTGACGATGTAGTCGATGATCCGCTGGTCGAAGTCTTCGCCGCCCAGGAAGGTGTCGCCGTTGGTGGACAGCACCTCGAACTGGTGCTCGCCGTCCAGTTCGGCGATCTCGATGATCGAGATGTCGAAGGTGCCGCCGCCGAGGTCATAGACCGCGATCTTGCGGTCGCCTTCCTGCTTGTCCATACCGAAGGCGAGCGCGGCGGCAGTCGGTTCGTTGATGATGCGCTTGACTTCCAGGCCGGCAATGCGGCCGGCGTCCTTGGTGGCCTGGCGTTGCGAGTCGTTGAAGTAGGCCGGCACTGTGATCACGGCCTCAGTGACGTCTTCGCCGAGATAGTCCTCGGCAGTCTTCTTCATCTTCTTCAAGACCTCGGCAGAAACCTGCGGCGGCGCCATCGTCTTGCCGCGCGCTTCGACCCAGGCGTCGCCGTTGTCGGCCTTCATGATTCGGAACGGCATCAGGTCGATATCCTTCTGCACTTCCTTTTCCTCGAAGCGGCGACCGATCAGTCGCTTGACCGCATACAGCGTGTTCTTGGCGTTGGTGACGGCCTGCCGTTTGGCCGGTGCGCCGCACAGAATCTCGTTGTCGTCGGCGTAGGCGACGATGGACGGCGTGGTGCGCGCGCCTTCAGAGTTTTCGATCACCTTCGGCTTGCCGCCTTCCATGATGGCGACACAGCTGTTGGTGGTGCCGAGGTCGATACCGATGATCTTGCCCATGTTGTCTTCCTTCAATATGAATTAATCTGCAACGGATATGGGGATTCTGGCTGGCGATTCAAGCGGCTTTGGTCTTGGAAACGATTACCAACGCCGGCCGGATCATCCGTTCGTGGAGCGCATAGCCCTTTTGCAGCACCTGAACGACCCGATTCGCTTCGCCGTCCGCTTCAACCTGGCTGATGGCCTGGTGGCGATGCGGGTCGAACCTCTCTTCGAGGGGATGTATTTCGGTCAGGCCGGATTTCTCAAAGGCGCCAGCGAGCTGCCTCAGGGTCAGTTCGACGCCGGAGCGCAAGGCGGCCGGATCCTGGTTCTCATTAGCCAACGCGGCTTCCAGACTATCCTTGACCGCCAACAATTCGCTGGCAAACCTTTCGGCGGCGAACTTGCCGGCCTTGGCGATGTCTTCCTGGGCACGGCGGCGGACGTTCTCCGTTTCCGCTTTGGCGCGCAGCCAGGCGTCGTGATGCTCGGCAGCTTTCAGTTCGGCGATCTTCAGGAGCTCATCGATGCTGGGCATTGAATCGGTCGTGCTGCCTGCACCTGCGCCGGCGGCAGCATCAAGGGTCGGCGAGCCAGAGGCGGTCTCATCGGGCAGGGTGGGGATCTCGGGTTGCTTGGGTTCCGGCATAGTCGTCAATGGTTAGGTTCGAAGTTGAGTCAAAATAGCGCTGGCAGCACCATGGGGGCGCCGCAGACAATTTCAAGCCCCCGGCAAACGCGGCTAGAATGGCGGCGAATACAAAAAACCTCGGGCTCCAGGCGAAACTCAACGGGCAGGGAGAGGGCGGGCAGGTGCCGTGATCGAACGTATTGGCAAGTACAAGGTACTGCGCGAAATCGGCCGTGGAGCGACGGCCACGGTTTACCTTGCCGAAGACCCCGACCGCGGGGAACCGGTGGCTGTCAAACTTGTCCAGTTCAAGGACAATGACATCGGCCGCTGGGCGCCGCGGATCGCCAAGTTGTTCGAAACCGAGGGCCGGGTGATCCGTAGGCTCGACCATCCCAATATCGTTCGTGTTTTCGACCACGCCATCGAGACTGACCAAGCGTACATCGCCATGGAGTTCATTGACGGCGAAACGCTCGAACACTGCACGAGCTTTGCCAACCTGCTGCCGATCCATGAAGTCGTCGGCATAATCTTCAAGTGTTGCCTGGCGTTGGATCATGCCTTTCGACAAGGCGTCGTGCACCGCGACATCAAGCCGGCCAACATCATGGTCGACAAGGCTGGCAACGTCAAACTTACGGATTTTGGCCTCGCCCTGGACCTCAACCGGCAGGGGCACGACGACTCGACGTTCATCATGGGCGTCGGTTCCCCGACCTACATGTCGCCCGAGCAGATCAAGGAATACCCGCTCGACCAGAAGACGGACCTGTATTCCCTGGGGGTCGTCTTGTATGAATTGCTCACCGGCCGACTGCCATTCACCGGCCGTAACCGGCAGCAATTGATCTTTCGCATCATGAACGCGGATCCGCCGCTGGTGTCGGCGGTCAATCCGAACGTCCCCGAGGCAATGGACAAGGTTATCAAGCGGGCGCTGGAAAAGGATCTCTATTCGCGCTACAAAAGCGGCGCGGAAATGGCCAAAGACTTGGCCTCCGTCCGCTATCAGATTCTCGATGACAGCTACGTGGCGCCGGATTCGACGCATTTCGATGCCTTGCGCAAGCTGTCCTTCTTCCGCGCCTTCACCGATGTCGAGATCTGGGAAACGTTGCGCATTGCCAAGTGGCGAACCATCGACGCCGATACGGTGGTGATGCGCGAAGGGGAGGAAGGCAAGGCCTTCGGCATCATCATCGACGGCGAGTGCGAGGTGTCTTTGTCCGGACGGCGCTTGGCACGCTTGGCTGCCGGCGAGGTGATTGGTGAGACGACGTACTTGAGTCTTTTCGATCCGCACCGCACCAATACGGTGACGACGCTGACGCCAATTACCTACCTGGATGTGAATCCTTCAGCGCTGGGAATCGCCAGCGAAGATTGCGTCGACCATTTTCGCGACGCCTTGATCAGCGCGGTGATCCGCCGCTTGGCGCTGGCCAACACGCAGTTGGTCACCCATGCGCCGCCTGCCCACCTGGGCGCCAAACTTGACCGGGCTCCCCTCGATCTCGAGTTGTTACCTTTGGAAACCCAGCGCCGGTCTTCGCTTGATCGGGTGAGCGGCGGTACGCGATCGCCTAAGTCTTGAAGCGGCCGACGGTTGCCTGAAGATTGCCCGCCAACTGTTCGAGCCGCTGCGCCGACGCCGCCGTCTGTTCAACAGCGACATTGTTCTCCCGCGCCATGCTGGCGATGGAATCGATGTTCTCGGCAACCTGACTGCTGACCCGACGCTGATCTTCCGTAGTTTCTGCGATGGCGTCGAGGCCGTGGCCGACGCGCGTCACGGAGTCGCTGGCTTCGCTGAGAACGGTAGCCACCGTTTCCATGGAAACGCGGCTCGATTCGAGATGGCCGAGTCCGGCCAGAATCGACCGCTGTACGGCATCGGATTGCTGCGACAGCGTGCGCGTGATGGCGTCGATCTCGCTGGCTGAACTGGCCGACTTTTCCGCCAGCTTGCGCACCTCGTCGGCGACCACGGCAAATCCGCGGCCTTGTTCGCCCGCACGGGCTGCCTCGATTGCGGCGTTGAGGGCAAGCAGATTGGTCTGGTCGGCGATGTCCTTGACTTCCCGCGTCATGTTGGTGATGGCAGCCGTACTCTCGACGAAGTGGTTCACCGAACCGGCGATCTCGCGCACGGTTGTCTCGACGGTGCCGACTTCGCCAATCAGCCGAGAAAGACTGACGTTGCCCTTCTCTGAACGGGTCAGGCTCTCCTGCGACTGTTGGTGAACCTCCTCCGTGCTACGGGCAATCGAGGCGATCGCCGAGACCATCTTGTCCACTGACGCCGCGGCGGAAGTCGACGTGTCGTTCTGGCGGTGAGAACTGGAGGCCACCTGGCGGGCACCGCCAACCAAGTCGCGTGCCGCAGTGGATACTTCACCGGCAGATTCGCTGACTTGTCGCACCAGCAGCGCGATCTTGGCCATCATTTCGTTGAATGCGGTGGAGGCCTCACCGACCTCGTCGCTGCCACGAACCGCAAGCCGCTGGGTGAGGTCGCCTTCGCCCTTGGCAATATTGCGCAGCCCCGAAACCATTTGATCCAGCGGCCGCGTCACCACGTTGCGGATGAACAGATAGGTAAACAACAGCAGCGGAATGCTCAGCACCACGGCCGCCAGCAAGGACTTGATGCGCTGGGCGGAAACAGCGGCGTTAACCTGATCGAGCGAAATCTTCATGCTGACGGCGCCGAGTACCGTTCCTTCCGGCACCACGTGGCACATGAGGCAATTCTTGCCCAAGTAGTTCTGGGAGGCCTTGGCGGGCCTGACGACGCGTAGGTACTCGCCACTGGCATCGGATTGGACAGCGCTGAATTCCTGACCAGTCGCCAGAACTTGCTCTTCAACGGCATCCCCCGGCCGACTGTCCTTGGCCGTTCCCGGGCCGAAGGTCTTGATGACGGCCTCGCCGCGAATCACCTTCAGGTCGCGGATGATCGACAGCTGCTTGATCTGGTCGAGGAAAACCTCTCGCTGACCGACGGTACCGGTGATCATCATCCCGGTGAGTCCCGCCAGCGTCGCCTCGTGCATCGATGTCGAGAACTGCGCCGCCTGCTCGATGGCGGTTTGCCTATTGACGTGGCTTTCCCAGAAGATCAGGCTGGTCCAGAAGAGCACCAGCATCGCCCAGATGGCTACCGTGAGCTTCAGCCATATCTTAAGGTCGGCGATCCTCAACATCACGCTACCTCCTGATTGCCGCTAGGATTGCGGCCTGTGCGTAGTCTAGCGCAAAGGTAATAGCACTAGGGAATTGAAAGCGCACTTGCCGCCGCCGCTTCGAGTTGATGTGGCAGTGTGCCCAACAACGGGGCCGCGATTCTTTGGCGAAGTGACGCCAGGTTATCCTGCCAGCGTTCCATACTGGGATCGATGCGATTGGCAATCCAGCCGGCGAGCTGCAGTCCGCGCTGTTCGATGGCCTCGACCGTCAACAGAGCATGGTTCAGGCAGCCGAGTCGCAGGCCAACGACCAGAATTACCGGCAAGCCGAGCGAGACTGCGAGGTCCGCGCTGTTCGTCGATTGTGTCAGAGGGACGATGAATCCGCCAACGCCTTCAACGACAATGAACTGCGCAAGGGTGCGCAATTCGGCCAGTGCGGTGGCGATGTTGGCGAACTCGATGTCGATGTTCTCGTCGTGGGCAGCCAGGTGTGGCGCAATCGCGGCCCTGAATGCATACTGATTCACCAGCCCACGCTCGGTAGCAAACGAACTGGCGGCAATCAGTCGCTCAACGTCGTCGTTGCGGTTTTGCTCGTCGAGCCCGGCGGCGACCGGCTTCATGCCCAGCGCAACTTGGCCTTGCGCTTGCGCCGCGCGCAATAGCGCGCAAGCGGCGTACGTCTTGCCGACCTCGGTGTCGGTTCCGGTCAGAAAGTAGGCTTGCGCGCGGTGCATAGAATTACCTCGTAGGTTGTCGGCAGACCGGCGGCAGTCCGGTTCGCTTCATGGCGTGCCTCGATCGTCTGCCAAGCCTTGCGGCCGAGCAGTCCCGGCCGTCTCGGCCCGCCGACATGGCTTGCTCCCAGCGCTTTCAAGGCCTGCAGGCTAGCGCGCAGGTCCGGGTGATGGAACTGGATCGTCTGGGCGAAGATCCTGATGTCTTCGAGGTTTGCCGCCGCGCAAGCCACTTCAAGTCGATTTGCCGGCGCGAAGTCGAGCACGTGCTGAAAGCCATCGAGGCCGGAAAATGCCTGCCTCAGTTCCTCCAGCGTTCCCGGGCCGAGCGTGCTGATTGCCAGGAAACCCGCTGGCTTGAGCACTCGGCTTGCTTCCGCCATTGCCGCCGCGGCGTTGCACCACTGAAAGGCCAGGTTGGACCAATAAAGGTCTGTGCAGGTATCGGCAAGGGGTAGATGCTCGATGTCGGCGCAGACGCCACCACCGGCGACGCGTAGCATCGCATGGGCGAAATCGATGGCCAGGATTGCAGTGGTTGGCCAGCGTTGTTGGAGCGCCCGGCTGCCGTGGCCGGTTCCGGCTCCGGCATCGATGATGTGCGACGGCGTCTTTGCCGGCAGGGTGGCAAACAGCAGATCGGCTACCCGGCGCTGCAGTTCAGCCACCGAGTCATAAGATCCTGCAGCGCGGTTGAAGCGGTGGCGAACGGCCTGCTTATCCAAGACTGAATTCCGTGATGAGATCGGCAAAAAGTTTACTTGCCGACAGGAATGGCGCGTGCGCCCGGCCTGGCATCGTCGCTAGTCTGCCGTGCCCGACTGCATCGGCAAGCCAACGCGCCGCCGCCACCGGTATCAGTTCATCTTTCTCGCCATGGACGACCAACGTCGGCTGGACGATGCGGCCGATGAGCGGACGCAAGTCGGTGTCGCGCAGCGCCCGCAGGCCATCGAGGAGCGCTGCTGGCGAAGGCAGGCAACTCCCGGACAGGGAATTCAGCTTCCTCGTCGTCGCCAAGGCATCGTCGTCGCCGTGGTTGACCAGTGCGGCAAAGCGCCTGAGTGCCAACGACGGATCGTCGGCGACCGCGGTCGCAAATGCAGCAAGCACATCGGGCGGCAGTCCGTGGCACCAGTCATCAGTCCGGACAAATCGCGGCGTGGCACCCACCAGCACCAGGCGGGCGACTTGCTGCGGCTGGGCCAGGGCCAGGCGCATGGCCTCTTGCGCGCCGAGCGACCAGCCACAGACGGTCGAACCCGCGGGAATCGTGTCCGCAGCCAATGGCTGCCCATATCCGGGCAGGCTCGCCAGGTGTACTCGAAAACGCCTTGCCAATTGTTCGCCGACTGGCGCCCAGACGCGCTGGCCGAATCCCCAGCCGTGAATCAGCAGCAGATCTTTCATGGGCGGATCGCCAACAGTGCTTCGATCAGCTGGTCGACATCATCGACACTGTGTGCGGCACTGAGCGAGATACGTAGCCGCGCCTGCCCCACGGGCACGGTTGGTGGTCGAATTGCCGGAGCCCAGATTGCGCGCGCCAGCAGCGCATCCGCAAGCGCCACACACTCTCTGTTGTCGCCCACAATCAACGGCTGGATGGCCGTCTCTGAAGGGGGCAGGCGCCATCCCCGGCTGGCGCAAAGTGGCGCGGCCGCTTGACGAAATCGCCGGATCAGGTCGGTCAGGTGCTGTCGGCGATCATCGGCATCTTCGATCAGCCTCAGGCTCTCAATCAAGGCGCAGGCGAGCATTGGCGGCGACGCGGTCGTGAAGATCGATGTTCGCGCCTTCTGCCGGAGCCAGCGGCTCGCCAATTCGCTGCCGGCAACGAAGGCGCCGGCCACGCCGGCAGCCTTGCCGAGTGTGCCGACGACCAGCAGACGTGGCGACGAGAGGCCGAACAGAGCCGCCGTGCCGCGTCCCTTGGGGCCGAGAACACCGAAGGCATGCGCGTCGTCCACCAGCAGCCAGGCGTCATGGCGTTCGGCGACGGCCAGGAGATCCGCTAATGGCGCGATATCGCCGTCCATACTGAAGACGCCATCGGTGACAATCAGGCGGGTGCTCGCCTTGGCATTCGCCAGCAGGTTCTCCAGGCCTGCCACGTCACCGTGACGGTAGCGAATGCTGTCGGCGCCGGAGAGGCGGACAGCGTCGATCAAAGAGGCGTGATTCAAGCGATCGGCGAATACGGCGTCACCACGACCGACCATGACGGTCACGGCGGCAAGGTTGGCCATGTAACCGGTCGAGAAGAGTGAGGCGGCGTCCAGGCCGAGAAAATGGGCGAGCTGATGTTCGAGATCGTCGTGGGGGCGGAAATGTCCGCCCAGATAATGGGATGCACCGGCGCCGACGCCCCAACGGCGGACGGCATCGACGGTTGCCTCGATCAAGCGCTGATCGTTGGCGAAGCCGAGATAGTCGTTGCTGGCGAAGGCGAGGACGGAGCGGCCATCGACCACCATTCGGGGTCCGCAGGGCGAGTCGACCAGGCGGCGGTGGCGGTACAGGCCTTGCTCGGCGAGGGCGGCCAACTTGTCTTCGATCACGGTTCCAGCGCCTCCGCCAGTGCGTCGAGGGTTGCCTGACAAAGATGATCGATTTCCCGGTCGTCGAGGATATAGGGCGGCATGAGGTAGACCGTGTTGCCGATAGGGCGCAGCAGCACTTGCCGCTCCAGCGCTGCGTGCTGAAAGCGGCGGGAGAATCCGCCATCCGCGGCAACGTCGAAAGCAAAAATCATCCCGCGCCGGCGATAAGCGCTGACCGCAGGATTGGCGGTCAGCGGCGCCAGGCGCTCGTCGATCTTGTTGCCGCGCGCGCTGTTGCCGACAAGGACATCGTCATCGACAAAGATGTCGAGTGTCGCCAAGGCGGCGCGACAGGCCAGTGGGTTGCCCGTGTATGAATGCGAATGCAGGAAGCCCATCGCCGTCCGGTCGTCGTAGAACGCCTGATAGATAGGGTCGCAGGTCATCACCACCGAAAGGGGCAGGTAACCACCGCTGATGCCCTTCGACAGGCAAAGAAAGTCTGGGCGGATTGCGGCTTGCTCGTGGGCGAACATGGTGCCGGTGCGACCGAAGCCGACGGCGATCTCATCGCAGATCAGGTGCACCTGATGGTGGTCGCACAGTTCGCGCACCAGCCGCAGATATTCCGGATCGTGCATGGCCATGCCCGCCGCGCACTGGACCAGGGGCTCGAGGATCAGCGCCGCCGTTTGTTCATGGTGTTGGGCGAGATGGAGCTCGAGCGCCTTGGCCGCCAAGTGGGCAGCCTCGAGCGGAGAAGCTGCTTGACGGGCATCGGCCGACGGCAGGATGGTGGCTGCCTTGATCAGTGCCGAATAGGCATCGCGGAAGATCGGGATATCGGTGACGCCAAGGGCGCCGATGGTTTCCCCGTGGTAGCCGCCGGCAAGGCAGAGAAATCCGCTCTTGTCTGGCTTGCCGGAGTTGCGCCAGAAGTGGGCGGACATTTTGAGAGCGATTTCAGTCGCGGATGCACCGTCGGAGGCGTAGAAGCAATGTCCCAGGGCGTTGGCCGTCAGCTGGGCAAGGCGTTCCGACAATTGCACCACCGGTTCGTGCGTGCAGCCGGCAAGCATGACATGCTCGAGTCGCTGCAATTGATCCGCGACGGCATCGCCGATGCGCGGATTGCAGTGGCCGAACAGGTTTACCCACCAGGAACTGATGCCGTCGAGAAAACGGCGGCCACTGGAATCTTCAAGCCAGGGGCCGTGTCCACGGACAATCGGCAGCAACGGTGACAGACCATCGCCGTGGGCCTTCATCTGCGTACAGGGGTGCCAGACCGCAGCCAGGCTGCGGGCGAGGAGTGGATCTTGCATGGGGCGGCATTCTACCGCCCCATGGCCAAGCCCCGTCAGTACGGGGTCAGGGATCGATGACCGTCAGCGTCACAGTGGCCGTCGATGTGGCGCCGAACTGGTCGGCGATCGTGTAGGTGAAATGATCGACTCCCTCCTTCCGGACATTCCACAGATAGCGAATCTGGCCGTTGGCAAGAACCGTCACCGTGCCTTCGGCACCGTTGGTGGCGCTGACGATATGGATCTTGTTGCCATCCGGATCGAAATCATTGGCCAAGACGTCGAGGATCGCCGGCATCTTGGTGCCGAACCAGGAATACACATCGTCGACCGCTACCGGCGGACGATTCAAGTAGACGCGGGTGCCGGCAATCACCGCCGTTGACGATTCCGAAGTTTGATAGACGTCGACTTCGCGCTTGTGCGACACGGGATTGCGCAGTGCGCGCTCGACCCAGGGCGACGGCACGGCCTCTTCCTCGTAGCGCCAGGAGGGAGCAGCGACCACGGCTGTGGCTGCCGCAGCCGGCTCGGCAGCGACAACCGTGATCTGGTCGGTGACGACGGTGAATTCGATCTCGCAGCGGCGATTCAGATGGCGTTCTTGCCGCGTGTTGGGGTATTTCGGCTCATCCAGGCCCTTGCCGCTGGCGGTGACGTTATCGGCGGCCAGGCCGCCCGTCTTGACCAGGTATTCCCGCACTGCCGCGGCGCGGCGTTCCGACAAATGCTGGTTATAGGCGGCCGAACCCAAGTTGCAGGTGTGGCCGGTGATTTGCAGCGGGCCCTGCAAGGATGCCTTGCGCACACGTTCGGCAAGGTCGTCAAGGAGCTTCGTCGCCTGCGGCCGCAGGGTCGAGTGGTCCAGATCAAAGAAGGTCTCGGCAGCAACCAGTTCGCTTACCTTGACTAGCTGCTTCCTCGGTTCCGCGAGAGTTGTTGCGGCTACCGGCATTGGCTCGGCTGCGGGGACGGCGACCTTGCGGAAGTTCTTGCTGGCACGCCAGGCGCTGCGATTCTTGCCGTCGAATTCGTAGCGCCAGTAGATGCCAATCCGGCGCTCGTCTTGCCGACTCTCGAAGTCGCCACTGCGATTGGCAACGCTGCCGATGATCATGATGCTGTGCGGCGATCCGGCAAAGTATTTTTCGACACCGACTGAAAGCGTACTCTGCCGCGATGAGGCCTGGCCCCACTCGTGATCGGCGCCCACGGTCAATCGCACCAGCGCATCCTCGTAGAAATGGCCGAAGCGGACGCCAATTCCATAATCGTAGGCCTGGTCAAAGAGCTGCGTCGTGGTGGTGGTGGTGAAATCCTGACGATACGGGCCGGTGGCATCGACGCCATCGCGGGTTTCGGTCGTGGACCGGGCAAATATTCCGGCCTGACGTGCTCCCGTCAATGCCGAGGAAAGATAGGCGCCCCAGAACCACGAGGGGTACTCGGCTCCGGTACCCAGGGTCAGTTTCTGGTCATTCCACTGGTTGCGATCCCAGGCGGCGAACACCTTTGCTACGCGGCTCTCGTCGTCGACCTGCCAGTGATAGTCGAGCTGTAAGCCGCCGGCCTGGTCGCCGATCCAGACCTCGCCCAGCCAGGCGCTCTTGTCGTCGGCGGAAAAGACGTGGCCAATTTCGCCGCGCAGCTTGGTCCGGCTGTCGTAGCCTACACCGACGTGCGTGTCAGCGCCGGCGTAGGCCAGCGGGGCCGTTGGCGGATCGTTGACAGATTGCGCCGCCGCCGGCGCGGCAAGAAGAAGCAACTGGGCGAATGTGATGACGGATTGACGCGTGCGTGCGATTGTCATGTATGCAAGAGCCATGATGGTGATCTGCCAAATGCCATAATCCCATGATTCTAACAGCCGAAGTCTGCAAATCCAGACATCTTGTACCGCTGGTTTGGTTATGGCGACCGCTGGGTCTCGTGCAGATGCGGCGTCAATATTGCCACCATGGCCCGGATCCATTCATCCTGTTCGTTCAGGCAGGGAATGTAGTTGAACTCTTTGCCGGCGGCAGCGAGAAAGGCGTCGCGACACTCGAGATCGATTTCCTCGAGTGTCTCCAGGCAATCGGCGGCAAAGCCCGGGCAGACGACGTCTACCGACCGCAGGCCATCGCCGGCGAGTTGTTCCAGTGTCGGCTGGGTATAGGGCTGGAGCCACTGGGCGGCGCCGAAACGCGATTGGAATGTGAGCAGCCAGGTACTTGGCTCGAGGTCGAGTTCCGCCGCCAGCAAGGCGGCCGTGCGTCTGCATTGGTCTGCGTATGGATCGCCGCGATCGACAGCGCGTTGGGGAATGCCGTGGAAGCTCATCAATAGACGCTCGGCTCGTCCTCCACGTTCCCAGTGGCGCCGAATGCTTGCTGCGAGTGCGCGGATATAGTCTGGATGGTCGTGGTAATCGCCGATTTTGATGATTGCCGGGCCGCGTCGGTTTCTCTTTGCCCAGGCATCTACGGCATCAAAGCTGCTGGCCGTGGTGCTGTTGGAAAACTGTGGGTAGAGCGGCAGGACGATGATCCGCTCTGCGCCCTCGCCAGCAAGGCGATCAAGCACCGAGGCGACCGACGGCGCACCGTAGCGCATGGCCCAGGCGACGGCGACATCGCGCTGGCCATGTTCGCCGAGATAGCCGCGGAGCAGCTTGGCCTGCTTCTCGGTATGCACTTTGAGCGGCGAACCCTCCGCCGTCCACACCTTGGCGTACTTGGCAGCCGATTTCTTTGGCCGGGTGTTGAGAATGATGCCGTTCAGGATCAGCCACCACGGCAAGCGCGGCAGGTCGACCACGCGGCGATCCCAGAGGAACTCTTGCAGATAGGCGCGCAGCGCCTGCGGTGTCGGCGCCGCCGGCGTGCCCAGGTTAATCAGAAGAATCGCCGTGCTCACGGCCGCGTCAAGGCTGCGAGAGAGCCGAGGAGAGCAGCTTGGCGGTAATGTCGACGATCGGGATGACGCGCTCGTAAGCCATGCGCGTTGGTCCGATGACACCGATGGTACCGACCACCTGACCGTCGACTTCGTAGGGGGCGGCGACGACGCTGCATTCGTCGAGCGGCGCAATACCAGACTCGCCGCCGATGAAGACCTGTACGCCTTCGGCGCGAGAAGACAGGTCGAGCAATTGCACCAGGCCCGTCTTCTGCTCGAACAGGTCAAACAGCCGGCGCAGCCGGCCCATGTTCGACGACAGGTCCTCGACACCGAGCAGATTCTTCTCGCCGCTGATTACGTATTGGGTGGAGTCGGTAACGGCTTCGCTACCAGCGGCGACGGCGGCGTTCATCAACTCGACCATGTCTTGGTGCAGTTGGCGCAGGTCTTCCTGCAGGCGCCCCTTGATCTGATTGAAATCCATGCCGGCGAAATGCTGGTTCAGCAGGTTGGCGGCCGCGATCAACTCGTTCGGCCCATAGGCGCGCTGCGTGAACAGGATGCGATTCTGCACGTCGCCGTTGGCGGTGACGATGATCAGCAGGATGCGCCGTTCGCCCAGAGCGAGGAACTCGATCTGGCGAATCTTCGGCAACTGTCGCCGCGGGGCCACGACCACACCGGCAAAGCGCGTCAGTTCCGAGAGCAGCTGTGAGGCGTGGCTGATTACGCGCTGCGGCTGGTCAGGCAGGATGGAGCCTTGGATCTCCGATATCTCGCGCTCGGCCAGCGGCCTGACGGTCAGCAGGGTATCGACGAACAGGCGATAGCCTAGTGGCGTCGGAATGCGGCCGGCCGACGTATGAGGACTGGCGATGAAGCCCATTTCCTCAAGATCCGACATGACGTTGCGTATGGTCGCTGGCGACAGTTCCAGCCCGGAATGGCGGGACAGCGTGCGCGAACCGACCGGCTGACCTTCGACGATGTAGCGTTCGATCAGGGTCTTGAGCAGGGTTTGGGCGCGGCCATCGAGCATGGTCGAATACTATCAGTCGCGCGTCGGCTCGCCGCAAAAGCATTTCCCGCTAAGTAAGCCCATGGCAGATATGGTTTAATCGGCATCATGTTGCGCAATTTCAAGACCAGCATCCGCACCGCGGGCCTCATTGGCAAGTTTCGCAGTCCGGACGTCGCCGCGTCGCTGCCGATAATGGCAGCCTTTCTGTACGATCGGGGCGTCCGCGTCTTGATCGAGGAGTCGACGGCCGCCTCGATCGGCGCTTCCCAGCACGAGGTCGTCAGCTACGAGACCATGGGTGCCGAAGCCGACGTCGCGATCGTGCTTGGCGGCGACGGCACGCTGCTGTTTGCCGCTCGGCGCCTGGCCGAGTTCGGCGTGCCGCTGGTCGGCGTCAACCAGGGGCGACTTGGCTTCATGACGGACATTGGCCGTGACGAGATGCTGGCCGGGGTCCAGCAACTGCTCGACGGTCGATTTTCCATCGAGTCGCGGGTTCTGCTCGAAGCCGAAGTCTGGCGCAATGGCGAGCGCGTTTTCCGGCACCTGGCCTTGAACGACGTCGTGGTGAACAAGGGCGATATCGGTCGCATGATCGAAATGAAGGTCGAGGTCGATGGTACTTTTCTCTACCTGCTGCGCGCCGACGGCATGATCGTGTGCACGCCGACCGGCTCAACCGCCTACGCGCTCTCGGCCAATGGGCCGATTCTGCATCCCAAGCTGGCCGGGATCGGCATCGTGCCGCTGTGTCCGCACGCCCTGTCCAATCGGCCGATTACCATCAGCGACGATAGTCGCGTGGACATCACGCTGCTGTCGCCGTCCGAAGGCCGTATCCACTTTGACGGTCAGTCGCGATTTGATGCTCATCCCGGCGATTGCGTGCGCATCACCGGCGCCACTGTCCGGGTGACCCTGCTGCATCCGCCGAGCTACGACTACTTCGCCATGCTGAGGGAAAAGCTCCACTGGAGCGAGATGCCGGAACCTTAAGCCATGCTGCACCGCCTGTTCATCAAGGATTTTGTCATCGTCGATCGCCTCGAACTCGATTTCGAGGCTGGATTCGGCGCGCTTACCGGTGAGACTGGTGCCGGCAAGTCGATCCTGGTCGATGCCTTGTCGCTGGCCCTGGGCGAGCGCGCCGATGCCGCGGTGGTACGCCAGGGCGCCGATAAGGCGGAGGTCGCGGCCGAGTTCGATGTTGCCGGCGAACTGGCCGCCTGGCTGAAAGACAATGACTTCGATTGCGACACCTGCCTGTTGCGCCGCATCGTCGACGCCAGTGGTCGTTCGCGCGCCACGATCAACGGGTCACCGGCGACCCTGGCGCAGCTGCGGCTGGCGGCCGAGTTTCTCGCCGACATCCACGGCCAGCATGCTTATCATGCCCTGTTGCGGCCGCAAGCGCAGCGGCAATTGCTTGACGCCCAGGCCGGCGCTTTGCCCCTGGCTGTCGAGACCGGCGAGAAATTCCGCACCTGGCGGTCGCTCAGGGAAGCACGCGAACGCGCCGAGCTGGACGTCTCGGCCGCGGCGCAGGAGCGCGATATGCTCGACTGGCAGGCGAAGGAACTGCGCGCGCTGGCCTTTGATCCGGTCCGCTGGCAGGACGACAATCAGGAACATCGGCGGCTCGCCCACGCTGCCAGTCTGCTCGAGGGCGCCGGCGTGGCACTGGCGCTACTCGATGAAGACGAGGCGGCGGCAACGAGTCAGCTAGACGAGGCATCGTCGCGCCTGAAGTCCATCACCGAATACGATGCGACCTTGAAGGAGCCAGCCGAATTGATCGAGGCGGCACGCATCCAGATCGACGAAGCGGTGCATATGCTATCGCGCTACCGGGAGCGGCTCGACTTGGAGCCTGAGCGCTTGGCCGAGTTGGAAGCCCGCATCGAAGCGGTGACCGCAGCCGCGCGCAAGTACCGTGTCGCGGCGGGCGAATTGCCGGACCTGCTGGCGCGTTGCGAGCTCAGGCTGGCCGAGTTGACGCTGGCCGCAGACCCCTCGGCCCTGGCAGCCAAGGAGAACGCTGCGCGTGCGGCCTACGAGGAAGTCGCCGGGCGCCTGTCGCAATGCCGGCGCCGCACCGCGGCCGAGTTGGCCGTCGCTGTGACGACCGGGATGCAACAATTGGCGATGACCGGTGGTCGTTTCGAAATCGGCCTGGAGCCGCTCGGCGAAGGCGGCGTCCATGGCATGGAGGAAATTTGTTTTCTGGTAGCGGCCAATGCCGGACAGCCACTGCGTTCGCTGGCGAAGGTCGCATCAGGCGGCGAACTGTCGCGCATTGGTCTGGCCATCCAGGTAATCGCCAGTTGCGCCGGCCAGGCACCGACCCTCATATTCGACGAGGTCGACGTCGGTATCGGCGGTCGTGTGGCCGAGATCGTCGGTCGCATGCTCAGGCAGTTGGGGCAGGAACGGCAGGTGCTGTGCGTGACCCACCTGCCCCAGGTGGCGGCCAAGGCGGATTGGCAGTGGTCGATCGTCAAGGAGTCCGTGGCCGGGCAAGCGACCAGTCGTGTCGAGGTTCTTGCTGACGAAGACAGGGTCGAGGAACTGGCGCGCATGCTCGGCGGTGTCACCATCACCGAGACGACGCGCCGGCACGCACGCGAGATGCTCGGCTAGCCGGGGGGCGAGTCTGGCCAGCGGCCGGGCGATCCGCCGCGAACAGCCTCGCTGGTCGCTATGCTATATTTCCGGTCACACTCACAATTGCGCCAATATTGTTGCCGTGGCGTCGGAGACATGATCCGTTCCCTCACTTTTCTGTCAATCGCCTTGCTGGTCACTGCTTGCGCCCAGGTGCCAAGCATTACCAGTTACCTTACGCCCCATCGGGTGGATGTCCGCCAGGGCAATTTTGTCACCCAGGAAATGGTCGCCCAGTTGAAGACTGGGCAGACCCGCGATCAGGTACGCTTCGTTCTCGGTACGCCTTTGCTGGCGGACCAGTTCCACGGCGACCGATGGGATTACATCTATCGTTTCCAGCCCGGCCGTGGTGAACTCCAGCAGCGTCGCCTGGCGGTGTTTTTCGACAACAACAAGTTGGCGCGTGTCGAAGGCGATGTGACCGCTGCGGCTCAGGACGCGGCGGGTCGCTCGGCGATCAAGACCGTGGATATTCCGGGGCCGCAATCGACTGTGACAACCGAAACTCAAGTTCCCGCTGCGACCGGCGGCAACTGATCGGTATGGACCAGATACGGTTTGCCGTGGCGGGTGCCGGCGGTCGCATGGGCCGTACGCTGGTCGAAGCGGTGCAGGCCTCTGCTGACGGCGTCCTGGCCGCTGCACTCGATGTGGCGGCGAGTCCTGCATTGGGCCGCGATGCCGGCGAGGCACTGGGATCGCTGACCGGCGTCCATATCGAAGCTGATATCGCCTCGGCATTGGCCGGAGTTGATTGCCTGATCGACTTCACCCGTCCCGAAGGCACGATGGCGCACCTGGAAGTGTGTCGGCGGCGTGGGGTGCACATGGTAATCGGCACCACGGGGCTCGACGTGGAACAGAAGCTGGCCATTCAGGATGCCAGCCGCGATATCCCCATTGTCTTGGCGCCGAACATGGCCGTGGGCGTCAACCTGGTTTTCAAGCTGCTCGATACTGCGGCGCGCATCCTCAGCGATGGTTATGACGTTGAGATTGTCGAGGCTCATCATCGGCATAAGGTCGATGCTCCCTCCGGCACCGCCTTGCGGATGGGCGAAGTGGTCGCGGCGGCCCTGTCACGGGACTTGGCGGAATGCGCGGTATTTGGCCGCCAGGGACATACCGGCGAGCGGCCGCCAACGCAGATCGGCTTTGCCACCGTGCGCGGCGGCGACATAGTCGGCGACCATACGGTACTGTTCGCCGGCACCGGCGAGCGCGTCGAGATCAGCCATAAGGCCGCTAGCCGAATGCCTTATGCCCTGGGCGCCCTGCGCGCCGGGCGCTTCCTGCGCGGCAAGAGGCACGGGTTGTTCGACATGCAGGACGTGCTGGGCTTGCGCTGAACGAGCCGAGGCCGAGCGTGGATTCGAAACGCCTTCGCCGCTGGTTCAGAGAGACCCTGTTTCTGGAAGACGATAAGGACTGTGCCGACCTGCTGGCCGGACTGCGCGGCGGTTGTCTCCCGGAGGCTTTTGCCGATCGCTTGCAGCGGTTGTTTGGTCAGATCGATGCCGAACTGACCAAGGAAGAACGTCTGACAGCTGGTGGCGACGACCAGACGGTAGCGGCGCTGAAGTTGGCCAAGGAACAGGCTGAAGCGGCCAGCATGGCCAAGAGCGACTTCCTGGCCAATATGAGCCACGAAATCCGCACGCCGATGAATGGCATCCTGGGTATGACCGAACTGGCGCTCGATACCGATCTGACGGCGGAACAGCTTGGCTACCTGCGCACCATCAAGTCGTCAGCCGACGCGCTGCTGGTAATCATCAACGACATTCTGGATTTCTCCAAGATCGAGGCCGGGCAATTACATTTCGAGGAAATCGATTTTCCGGTCATCGATGTCGTCGCCGACGCCATGAAGGCCTTGGCAGTACATGCCGAGGAGAAGTGCCTGGAGATGCTGTTCGCGGTCGATCCACGGCTGCCGGTGCGAGTGCGCGGCGATCCGCTGCGGCTGCGTCAAGTCATCACGAATCTGGTCGGCAACGCCATCAAGTTCACCGACCGGGGGGAGGTCGAAGTCCGCGTGCGCCTTGATCACCAGGACGAAGCGGGCATAACGTTACAGTTCCAGGTGCGCGATACCGGGATCGGCATCGCGCCGGAGCAACATCGGCAGATTTTCGAGGCTTTCTCGCAAGGCGATGCCTCGACGACCCGCCGCTTCGGCGGTACCGGGCTCGGGCTGACGATCTGCAGCCGCCTGGTGGCGTTGATGCACGGGCAATTGTCGGTCGAAAGTGCGGTCGGCCAAGGCAGCATCTTCCAATTCACGGCGCGCTTCATGCCGAGCATGGCAACTGGCGGCGCGGACCCTGTCGATACCCGGGCCTGCGTTGGCAAGCGCGTCCTGGTGGTTGACGACTCGCGGGCGCAGGCGCGGCAGGCTGGAGTGATGCTGCAAGCGCTCGGCCTGAAGCCGCAGATCGCGTTCACCGGCCCGGATGCCTTGAAGCAGTTCGATTTGGCGCAGGCCGAGGCTGCCGGTTTCGACTTGGTCCTGATTGATTCGATCATGCCCGGCATGGATGGTTTTGAGCTGGCAGCGCAGCTGATTGCCAAAGGTTTCAAGGCTTCGCGAATCATCCTGCTGACGACCATCCTCAATCAGAAGATCGACAATCTCAAGTGCGAGCGACTGGGGGTTGCCATCCGGATCAGCAAGCCGTGCTTCCCAGGCGATCTGGCGGACGCATTGCACGCGCAGCAAAATGATGGCAACGTGGACCTGGCACCGTTCGAGGTCGATCGCTTCCTCGCCGAAGCGACCGGGGGCAGCCAGAGAACGCTGCGCATCCTGGTTGCCGAAGACAATGCCGTCAACCAGACCCTGGTCAGGAAGTTGCTCGAGAAGGTGGGGCATCAAGTGGTGCTGGCCAACAATGGCCAGGAAGCCGTTGACCGATTCAGCGAAGATCACTTCGATCTCATCCTGATGGACGTGCAGATGCCGGTCATGAGCGGTATTGAGGCGTCCCAGGCGATTCGCGCCCGCGAGCAGCGCCGCAGCTATGTCTTGTCCGGCGGCTGGCACAGTACACCGATCATCGCCTTGACCGCCCATGCCATGGCCGGCGACCGCGAGGCATGCCTGGCGGCGGGCATGGACGATCACCTGAGCAAGCCCCTGCGCAGCGCCGATCTTTATGCGGCCATCGAACGCGTACTCGCTGGGCCAGAGATTGCGCCGGAGCCCGTGGCGGGCGCGTCTTCGAGCAAGAGCGCCGGCAGCCACCTGACGGATATCGAAGCGGCCCTGGCCGGTCACGACCGCGACAAGCTGATGACGGCGGCGCACGACCTGAGGGATCTGCTGGGGAGTCCGGAAGCGCTGTTGGCGATCGATGCGGCGATTCGAGTCGAGTTGGCGGCGCGGCGCGGCGATTTTGCCGCCGCGGGTCGCGATGCCCGTGAATTGCGTCAGGAAATCGAGCGCATCGGCCTGCTGATGCCGCCGACAGCCCGGTGACGGTCGGCCGGCCGTTGCTTCAACCGGTCAGACGCGCTACAATTGACTGGTTTGCCAGGGAATGAGCCGCTCGACGGCGCCCTGAGCGCTTCAAGTCCCACGCCGACCCAGGAGTCCCATCGTGCCTCAGTTTCCGTCCGCCCTGCTTGCATTGGCCGACGGGACGGTCTTCAAAGGCAGCGGCATCGGTGCCATCGGCAGCAGCGTCGGCGAAGTGGTGTTCAACACCGCCATGACCGGCTACCAGGAAATCCTCACCGACGCCTCCTATTGCCGCCAGATCGTCACCTTGACGTATCCCCATATCGGCAATACCGGCGTCAATGCCGAAGACTGCGAGTCCGGGCGCGTTCAAGTGGCTGGCCTGGTGATCCGTGACCTGCCACTGGTGGCTTCCAACTTCCGCTCGGAGCGGACGCTCGATGCCTACCTGAAGGCCGAGAATGTCGTTGCCATTGCCGATATCGACACCCGCAAGCTGACGCGCATCCTGCGTGAGAAGGGCGCACAGGCCGGTTGTCTGATGGCCGGCGATGCCCTTGATGCCGATGCTGCCATTGCCCAGGCACGCGCCTTTCCGGGGCTCGCCGGCATGGACCTGGCCAAGGTCGTCACGACTGATCGGCGCTACGAGTGGGCAGAGGGTGAGTGGCAGCTCGGCAGTGGCCATGTTGCCCAGGGCTCGAGGCAATTCCATGTCGTCGCCTACGACTTTGGCGTCAAGCGCAACATCTTGCGCATGCTGGCAAGCCGCGGCTGCCGACTGACCGTTGTGCCTGCCCAGACCTCGGCTGCCGAGGTCCTGGCCCTGAAGCCGGACGGTGTTTTCCTGTCCAACGGTCCCGGCGACCCGGAGCCTTGCGACTACGCCATCGCCGCCATCGGCGAATTCCTCGCTCGGAAGCTGCCGACCTTCGGTATCTGTCTCGGCCATCAGTTGATGGGCTTGGCCGGTGGCGGCAAGACGCTGAAAATGAAATTTGGCCACCATGGCGCCAACCACCCGGTCAAAGACCTCGACACTGGCCAGGTACTGATCACCAGCCAGAATCATGGTTTCGCCGTTGATCCAGCAACGTTGCCGGCCAACGTGCGCGTGACCCACGTTTCACTGTTCGACGGCAGCCTGCAAGGCATGGCCTGGACCGACCGGCCGGCGTTCTGCTTCCAGGGGCACCCGGAGGCGAGCCCGGGCCCCCATGACGTCGGTTACCTCTTCGACCGGTTCATCGCCATGATGGCCAAGAGCAAAGCCTAAGCAATGCCCAAGCGTACAGACATTCACTCGATCCTGATCATCGGTGCTGGCCCGATCATCATCGGCCAGGCCTGCGAGTTCGACTATTCCGGCGCCCAGGCCTGCAAGGCGCTGCGCGACGAAGGCTATCGCGTCATCCTGGTCAACTCCAACCCGGCGACGATCATGACCGACCCGGAGATGGCCGACGTCACCTACATCGAGCCCATCACCTGGCAGGTGATCGAGAACATCATCGCCAAGGAGCGGCCCGATGCCGTGCTGCCGACCATGGGCGGTCAGACGGCGCTCAACTGCGCGCTCGACCTGGCCAAACACGGCGTCCTGGAGAAGTACGGCGTCGAGATGATCGGCGCCACCAAGGAGGCCATCGACAAGGCCGAGGACCGCGAGAAGTTCAAGCAGGCGATGACCAGGATCGGTCTCGGCTCGGCGCGCTCGGCCATTGCCCACAGCATGGAAGAGGCGCAGCAGGTTCAGGCGGCGCTGGGCTTTCCGGCGATCGTTCGGCCGTCGTTTACGATGGGCGGCAGCGGTGGCGGTATCGCCTACAACCAGGAAGAATTCATCGAGATCTGCAAGCGCGGTCTCGAAGCCAGTCCGACCAGCGAACTGCTGATCGAGGAATCGCTGCTCGGCTGGAAGGAATACGAAATGGAAGTCGTGCGCGACAAGCACGACAACTGCATCATCGTCTGCTCGATCGAGAACCTCGATCCCATGGGCGTCCATACTGGCGACTCGATCACCGTGGCGCCGGCGCAGACGCTGACCGACAAGGAATACCAGATCATGCGCAACGCCAGCATCGCGGTGCTGCGCGAGATCGGTGTCGATACGGGTGGTTCCAACGTCCAGTTCGCCATCAATCCTGATGACGGCCGCATGATCGTCATCGAGATGAATCCGCGCGTGTCGCGCTCGTCGGCGCTGGCCTCGAAGGCGACCGGCTTCCCGATCGCCAAGGTGGCGGCCAAGCTGGCCTGCGGTTATACGCTCGACGAGTTGAAGAACGACATCACCGGCGGTGCCACGCCGGCGTCGTTCGAGCCCTCGATCGACTACGTCGTTACCAAGGTGCCGCGCTTTGCCTTCGAGAAGTTCCCGTTGGCCAACGACCGCCTGACGACCCAGATGAAGTCGGTCGGCGAAGTGATGGCCATCGGCAGAACCTTCCAGGAATCGTTGCAAAAGGCATTGCGCGGGCTCGAGACCAGCGTCTACGGGTTCGACCCGATCGATGCCGAGCGTGAGGAGATCGCCCACGAACTTGCCAACCCGGGTGCCCAGCGCATGTGGTATTTGGGCCAGGCCTTCCGTAGCGGTTTTACACTCGATGAAGTCTTTCAGCTGACCAAGATCGATCCCTGGTTCCTGGTACAGATCGAGGAACTCATCGCCATTGAAGGCGAGATCACCGGCCGGCAACTTTCCGGCTTCGACGCTGATGCGCTGCGCGCCTTGAAGCGCAAGGGTTTCTCCGATCGTCGTCTGGCCAGTTTGCTTGGGGCGAGCGAGACCGCGGTGCGCGAGCACCGGCACAGCCTGGGTGTGCGGCCGGTCTTCAAGCGCGTCGATACCTGCGCTGCCGAGTTTGCCACCTCGACCGCCTACATGTACTCGACCTACGAGGACGAGTGCGAGGCACGGCCCACTTCCCGCCGGAAGATCATGGTCCTTGGCGGCGGCCCCAACCGCATTGGTCAAGGGATCGAGTTCGACTACTGTTGCGTCCATGCCGCCCTGGCCATGCGCGAAGACGGCTACGAGACGATCATGGTCAACTGCAATCCGGAGACCGTGTCCACCGACTACGATACCTCCGATCGGCTCTACTTCGAGCCGCTGGCGCTGGAAGACATCCTCGAAATCGTCGCGGTCGAGAAGCCGGTTGGCGTCATCGTCCAGTTCGGCGGCCAGACGCCGCTCAAGCGCGCGCGCGAACTTGAAGCCAACGGTGTGCCCATCATCGGCACCACCCCGGACATGATCGACGCCGCGGAGGACCGCGAGCGCTTCCAGAAGCTCCTGCACGACCTCGGTCTCAAGCAGCCGCCGAACCGGACCGCGCGCACGGAAGTGGATGCCATTCGGCTCGCCGCCGAGATTGGCTACCCGCTGGTGGTGAGGCCGAGCTACGTGCTCGGTGGTCGGGCGATGGAAATCGTCCACGAGCAGAAGGACCTTGAGCGCTACATGCGCGACGCCATCAAGGTCTCGAACGATTCGCCTGTGCTGCTCGATCGCTTCCTCAACGACGCCACCGAAGTGGACGTGGACGCCCTCTCGGATGGCAAGCAGGTCATCATCGGCGGCATCATGGAGCACATCGAGCAGGCCGGGGTCCATTCCGGCGACTCGGCCTGCTCACTGCCGCCTTACACCTTGTCGTGGGCGCTGCAGGACGAACTGCGCGCGCAGACCGAACTGATGGCCCGCGGCCTCAGCGTTTGCGGTTTGATGAACGTCCAGTTTGCGATCCAGAACGATGTTGTCTACGTGCTGGAGGTGAATCCGCGCGCCTCGCGCACCGTGCCCTTCGTTTCCAAGGCAACCGGCATGCCGCTGGCCAAGATTGCCGCGCGTTGCATGGCCGGTCGCAGCCTGGCCGAGCAAGGCGTCACGCACGAAGTGATTCCGCCCTATTTCTCGGTCAAGGAAGCCGTGTTTCCGTTCATCAAGTTCCCGGGCGTTGACACCATTCTGGGGCCGGAAATGAAATCGACCGGCGAAGTGATGGGGGTCGGCCGCACATTCGGCGAGGCCTTCGTCAAGTCGCAGGTGGCGGCTGGGACACGACTGCCCAAGCCGGGCAAGGCTTTCATCAGCGTCAAGCCTGCCGATAAGCCAAAGGCGATCAATGTCGCCCACCAGCTGCATGAGCTTGGCTTCACGTTGTTGGCCACGCGCGGCACGGCGGCAGCCATCGCCGAGGCCGGCATTCCAGTCACGGCGGTGCACAAAGTCACCGAGGGACGCCCGCATATTGTCGACATGATCAAGAACAACGAGATCGTCTTCATCATCAATACCGTCGAGGAGAAGCGTGCGGCGATTGCCGATTCGCGCTCGATCCGCACCTCGGCTCTGGCGCAGAAGGTGACGCTGTACACCACCATCGAAGGTGCCTGGGCTGCCTGCGCCGGCATGCGTCACGCTGGCCTCGAGACCTATTCCCTACAAGCCCTTCACGGCGAGATTGTCCCAGCACCATGAGCAAGATTGCCATCACCCTGCGCGGCGCCGAACTGCTGCGCGACGAATTGAAGCGCTTGAAGACCGTTGAACGGCCCGCCGTGGTTGCGGCGATCGCCGAGGCGCGCTCGCACGGCGATCTGTCGGAGAATGCCGAATACGATGCCGCCAAGGAGCGCCAGGGCTTTATCGAGGGCAGAATCGCCGATGTCGAGGGCAAGCTGGGCAATGCCCAGATCATCGATCCGGTATCACTCGACGCCGACGGCCGCGTGGTCTTCGGCGCCACCGTGGACCTCGAGGACGCCGACAGCGGCCAGAAGGTCACCTACCAGATCGTTGGCGACGACGAGGCAGACCTGAAGAAGGGAATGATTTCGCTCAATTCGCCGGTGGCTCGGGCGCTGATCGGCAAGTTCGCTGGTGATGTCGCCGAGGTGCAGACGCCTGGTGGGCGGCGCGAGTACGAGATCCTCGACGTCAAATACGTTTGAGCCGCCGCGGCCTCTCGGCCGCTGCCGCCGCCTGCTTCTTGGTCAGTGGCTTGCCGCCGGTCCGAGCTTTCGGCGCGTCCTTGTCCGGATTTTCTTTCCACAGTACCAAAACATTGCCGATATGCTGAACCGGCGCACAGTCGAGCGCGGCGCAAATTTCGCCGAGCAGGGTATCGCGCTGGTCGCGCTCGATGCCGTAGAGTTTGACTTTGATCAGTTCGTGGGCAGCCAGGGCACGGGAAATCTCCTTGACTACAGCTTCGCTTAGGCCGTTGTCAGCGATGCTGACGACTGGATGCAGGTGGTGGGCGGCGGCGCGCAACTGCCGACGCTGAATTTGAGTGAGTTCGATCATGGCGGGATTCTAACGTGACACGCAAGACCCGGCAGCACAAGAAATCGGCGGCGTGGATGCACGAGCACGTCAATGACCCCTACGTTCAGCGCGCCAAGGCCGATGGCTGGCGCTCGCGGGCGGTGTTCAAACTGATCGAAATCGACGAAAAGGACCGTCTGCTCAAGCCCGGCATGCTGATCGCCGACTTGGGCGCGGCGCCGGGCAGCTGGTGCCAGTACGCGGCGCGGCGGATCCAGCCGGGTGGGCGGGTCATCGCTTTGGACTTGCTGGACATGGTGCCGGTGGCCGGCGTTGAATTCATCCAGGGCGACTTTCGTGACGATGACGCCTTGCGCCGCCTGGAAACGATTTTGGCCGGCCGCCAGCTGGATCTTGTAATGTCGGATATGGCCCCCAATATCTCAGGCATTGCTGCGGCCGATGATGCGCGGGTGATCCATCTAGCGGAACTGACCCTGGAGTTCGCCCGTCAACATCTGAGGCCCGGCGGCGACATGCTGGTGAAGGTGTTTCAAGGCGCGGGCTACATGGAGTTGCGCCGTTCGATACAAAACTTGTTTGCCGGCCTGCAGGTGCGAAAGCCTGGCGCGTCGCGGGATCGCAGTCCTGAACTCTACCTCCTGGGCAAAGGTAAGCGCTTGAGTTGACTCGTTTGCAGTGACTGACGTTCGGCTCTAGAATGGCCGAACTGACAACAGAGAGAGACAGTTCCTTGAATAATCTATTCAAAAACCTCGCCATCTGGATGGTTATCGGCATCGTGCTGATGACGGTGTTTAACCAGTTCAATTCCCGGCAGGCGGCACAATCGTCGATGGAATATTCACAATTCCTCGACGAGGTCAAGCAAGGGCACATTTCGAAGGTCGTCATCCAGGGCCGGACCCTGGAAGCAACCACACTCGACGGCAAGAAGATCACCTCCTATGCGCCGCCCGATTTATGGATGGTCTCCGACCTGTTGAAGAACAACGTCAAGGTCGTTGCCAAGCCCGAGGAAGAACAGTCCTTCTTGATGAACCTTTTCGTCTCCTGGTTCCCGATGCTGCTCCTGATCGGCGTCTGGGTGTTCTTCATGCGCCAGATGCAGGGCGGCGGCCGCGGCGGCGCCTTCTCGTTCGGCAAGAGTCGGGCGCGCATGCTGGACGAGGCGAACAATACCGTCACCTTCGCCGACGTCGCCGGCTGCGAAGAGGCCAAGGAAGAAGTTTCCGAACTGGTCGATTTCCTCCGCGATCCGTCGAAGTTCCAGAAGTTGGGTGGCCGGATTCCGCGCGGCGTCCTGATGGTCGGCAGCCCGGGCACCGGCAAGACCCTGCTGGCGCGTGCGATCGCCGGCGAGGCGAAGGTGCCGTTCTTCTCGATCTCGGGTTCCGATTTCGTCGAGATGTTCGTCGGCGTCGGCGCCGCCCGCGTACGCGACATGTTCGAGCAGGCCAAGAAGTCGGCACCGTGCATCGTCTTCATTGACGAGATCGATGCCGTCGGCCGCCAGCGTGGTGCCGGCCTTGGCGGCGGCAACGATGAGCGTGAACAGACGCTGAACCAGCTGTTGGTCGAGATGGATGGTTTCGAGGGTTCGGTCGGCGTGATCGTCATTGCTGCCACCAACCGTCCCGATGTGCTCGATCCGGCGTTGCTGCGCCCCGGCCGCTTCGACCGCCAGGTCGTCGTGCCCTTGCCCGACATTCGTGGCCGTGAGCAAATCCTGAAGGTGCATATGCGCAAGGTGCCATTGGCGACCGATGTCGATCCTTCCATTCTCGCCCGCGGCTGTCCTGGCTTTTCCGGCGCCGACCTGGCTAATCTGGTGAACGAGGCTGCGCTGTTTGCCGCTCGCGGCAACAAGCGCCTGGTCGATATGGAGGATTTCGAGAAGGCCAAGGACAAGATCATGATGGGCGCCGAGCGCCGCTCGATGGTCATGCCCGAAGAGGAGCGCCGCAACACCGCCTATCACGAGTCCGGTCATGCCGTGGTGGCCAAATTGCTGCCGAAGACCGACCCGGTACACAAGGTGACCATCATTCCGCGTGGCCGCGCTCTGGGTGTCACCATGCAGTTGCCGACGGAAGATCGTTACAGCCAGGATCGCGACCGTCTGCTCAATACCGTTGCCGTGCTGTTCGGGGGCCGTATTTGCGAAGAGATCTTCATGAAGCAGATGACCACCGGCGCTTCGAACGATTTCCAGCGCGCCACCGACCTGGCTCGGCGTATGGTGACGCAGTGGGGCATGTCCGACTTGCTCGGACCGATGGTCTATGGCGAAGAGGAAGGCGAGATCTTCCTCGGTCGCTCGGTGACCACGCACAAGAATATGTCGGAGGCGTCCTTGCAGAAGGTGGATGCGGAAATCCGCCGCATCGTCGACGACCAGTACGGCCTGGCGCGCAAGCTGATCGAGGATAACCGCGACAAGGTCGAGGCAATGACGGCGGCATTGCTCGAGTGGGAAACCATCGACGCCGATCAGATCAACGACATCATGGGCGGCCTGCCGCCGCGGCCGCCGAAACCTTCGGCCGCGGTCGCCAAGGCACCGTCGGACAGCGCGCCAGGCGCCGCGCCGCCGCCGGCACCGGCACCAGCCTGAGCATTTCCTTCTAAAGGAGACGCCGCTGGCGCTTGGCGGAAGGTGGACTGTCAATGTTGATCAGTGCCTTGCGCCAGGTGAATGTTGTCAGAGTTCATGACGTCGGTACTGCCCGCGATGGTCTGGCGGTGCTGGCGGCGATTGATGGAAGTGGATGATGGCAAGAAAATACTTCGGCACTGACGGCATTCGGGGACGGGTCGGCGCCGGTGCGATTGCGCCGGAATTTGTCCTGCGGCTCGGCTATGCGGCAGGCAGGACATTGGTACGACGGGAGAATCTGCCGGTTGGTGAGCGTCCGGCCGTGCTGATCGGCAAGGACACGCGTGTCTCGGGCTATATGTTGGAGGCCGCGCTCGAATCCGGTTTTTCCGCGGCCGGCGTCGATGTCATGCTCTGCGGCCCACTGCCGACACCGGCGATCGCCTACCTGACGCGCGCACTGCGGCTCCAGGCCGGCGTGGTGATATCGGCGTCGCACAATCCGTTCGATGATAATGGCATCAAGTTCTTTTCCGCGCAAGGCACCAAGCTCCCCGACGCGGTCGAGAAGGCAATCGAGGAGTGCCTGGAGATGCCCCTGGCCTGTCTGGATTCGGCGCACCTGGGTCGTGCCCGTCGCGTCGACGATGCCGCCGGCCGCTACATCGAGTTCTGCAAAAGCACGTTTCCGAACGAACTCGATCTGCGCGGGTTGAAGATCGTCGTCGATTGTGCGCACGGCGCGGCCTATCATGTGGCGCCCAAGGTCTTTCACGAGTTGGGGGCAGAGGTCGTTGCCGTCGGCGCGTCACCTAACGGCCTCAACATCAACGATCAGGTCGGCGCCACATCGCCTGAACACCTCCGCGGTGCCGTGCTCGAGCACAGGGCCGATCTCGGCATCGCTCTCGATGGCGACGGTGACCGGCTGGTCATGGCCGACGCCGCCGGCAACGTCTATGACGGCGATCAGCTGCTTTACATCATCGCGCGCCAGCGGCGCGGCAATGGCATCGACGGCGTCATCGGTACCCTGATGAGCAATCTCGGCTTTGAGCATGCGCTCGGCCGACTCGATATTCCCTTCGCGCGTGCCAAGGTCGGCGACCGCTACGTGCTGGAAATGATGATCGAGCGTGGCTGGCCGCTCGGTGGCGAGAACTCCGGACACATCATCAGCCTCGACAAACACACGACTGGCGATGGCATCATCGCGGCGTTGCAGGTGCTGGCGGCGCTGGCGATTGCCGGAGAAACGCTGGCAGAGGCTTGCGCCGACCTGGCCATGTATCCGCAGAAGCTGATCAACGTTGGCCTGCCGGCGGGGTTCGACTGGCAGAACGATGATGGAATTCGCCTGGCCGTGGCGTCGGCGGAAAAGGCGCTCGATGGCGCGGGGCGCGTGTTGCTGCGGCCTTCGGGCACCGAGCCATTGCTGCGCGTGATGGTCGAGGCGCGCAGCGCCGGGCTGGTCTTGAATCAGGCCGAGGCCATCGCGGCCGCCGTGCGCAGCGCGACGGCGGTCGACTGACGGACAGGGGGACCTCATGCCGGTTCAGCAGAGCCGGCACGAGGGATCTGCAGCCTTAGGCGAGCTTGGCGCGCATCCGCTTGGCGCGCTCGGCTGGTGCGGGGTGAGTTGCCAGCCAGCCACCGCCGCCGCCACCGGAGAGCTTGGTCAGCTTGTCGAGGGCAGTGACAGCAGCCATTGGTTCATGCTTGGTCTTCTTGAGAAAACCCATGGCATAGTCGTCGGCTTCGTTTTCGTTGGCTTGCGAGTGCTGGGCGAGGATGACCTTCTGGAACAGTTCGCCGATCTGCGAGTCGGCGAGGGCGGCCGCCTTCGAGTCGCTTGCCGCGACGGCACCGCGGACTGCGTCGGTGGTCAGGGCTGCTTTCATGCGCGCCTTGGAGTGACCTGCCTTGATGTGACCAATCTCATGGCCGATGACGTAACGGATCTCGTCATCGGTCATCAGGTCCATCAGGCCGGAGTAGATGCGGACCGTGCCGTTACCCATGGCGAAGGCATTGACGTCCTTGGTCAGGTAGACCTTGAAGTTCAGGTTCAGACCGTCGTACTTGGCCAGTCCCGAGGTGAGCGTGCTGAGGCGCGCGGCGTACGGGCTGTCGGCTTGGGCAACGGTATTCTTCTTGTCGTACTGCACGGTCATTTGATCAAAATGGCTCTTCAGGTCGGCATCGGTGATCGTCGCGGCCTTGCCCATCGACTGGGCGGCACCGACGGCCTTGCCAAGATCGAATGCCTGGCCAGGAGCGGCAACGGAGACACCCAACAGCAGCCCAAGATTCTTCAACACCTTACGACGGTTCATAGCTTCTCCTGTGATTGACAAGCAAAATTGGCATCGGCCGCTGCGTCAGCAACAGCTATTGCGGCGCAGCATTCTAATTGCATTTTGCCGCTGGCAGGCCAACGGCATGCCGAAAATGCGATGACCAAGTGAGCCGTGGGCCGGGTGAACTCTCGCGTCGCTAAGCGGTTTGACGGGACTCGCGGCCGCTCGCTATAATCACCGACTTACCAAACGAGCACGGAACCGACGAGACAATGGCCAGAACAAAATTCGTTGCCGGCAACTGGAAGATGCACGGCGGTCTCGCCGTCAATCTGTCGTTGCTGAACGCTTTGCGTGCTGGCATGGCAGGAGTCAAGGCGCAAGTGGCAGTGTGCGTGCCCTATCCCTATCTCGCTCAGGTCCAGTTGGCGCTGGCCGGCAGTCCGGTAGCCTGGGGTGCCCAGGATGTCTCGGAGCATGCGCAAGGCGCGTACACCGGCGAAGTGGCCGCAGGCATGCTCGCCGAGTTCGGCTGCCACTATGCCATCGTCGGCCATTCCGAACGTCGCGGCTACTACGGCGATACCGACGAGGTTGTGGCGGCGAAATTTGCCGCGGCCAAGGCTTGCGGCCTGGTGCCGATCCTCTGCATCGGCGAGACCCTCGCCGAGCGGGAGGCCAACATCACGGCTGAAGTGGTTACCCGCCAGTTGGAGGCAGTGTTGAGACGGTCCGGCGTCGCTGCATTGGCTGGGGCGGTGATCGCCTATGAGCCGGTGTGGGCGATCGGCACCGGCAAGACGGCGGCACCGGCTCAGGCGCAGGAAGTGCACGCGCTGATTCGTGCTCGTGTAGCAAAGGACGATGCGGCGATCGGCGCTGGCGTGCAGATACTGTACGGTGGCTCGGTCAAGCCGGGCAACGCGGCCGAGCTGTTTGGTCAGGCGGACATCGATGGCGGCCTGATTGGCGGTGCATCGCTGGTAGCGAAGGATTTTCTCGGCATCTGCGCCGCTGCCTAACTCTAGATTGGGAATTGATCATGGAAGGTATTTTGTTTCCTGCGCTGCTGACGGTACATATCTTGGTTGCCCTCAGCGTGATCGGTCTGGTGCTCCTGCAACATGGCAAGGGTGCCGACATGGGCGCGGCCTTCGGTAGCGGCGCCTCGGGCAGCCTCTTCGGTGCCTCGGGTTCGGCGAACTTTCTGTCGCGCACCACGGCCGTTCTCGCCGCCGTGTTCTTTCTGACCAGCTTGAGCTTGACCTATCTGGCCAGTTCGAAGCCAAAGCAGTCGGGCAGCGTAATGGATACGGTGAAGACCGAAGCAGTGGTTCCCGCACCGGCGGAAACGCCGCCGGCGGCGCCGGTTAATGAATCGAAGAGTAAGGACATTCCGAACTAGAGAGTTTTTGCGCGAGTTCGACGAAAGTCGACGCGGTGGCGCAGTGGCTGTGGCAAACTGCGCGACGCGAAAGTCGCCGACGTGGTGAAATTGGTAGACACGCTATCTTGAGGGGGTAGTGGCGAAAGCTGTGCGAGTTCGAGTCTCGCCGTCGGCACCAGGGTTAAACAATGGCAGGCGCCAACGCGCTTGTCGAGCGACAAGGTAGGGGCAGATGCTGGAGAATTACCTTCCGGTCTTGGTTTTCATCGCCGTTGGCCTGGCCTTTGGCGTTGTCCCCATCCTACTTGGCTGGGTGGTTGCGCCGCAGCGCCCGGACAGCGAGAAGCTGTCCGCATTCGAGTGCGGTTTCGAGCCCTTCGAGGATGCGCGCATGAAGTTCGATGTGCGCTATTACCTTATCGCCATCCTGTTCATCCTCTTCGATCTTGAAATTGCCTTCCTGTTTCCCTGGGCGACGATTTTTCGCGAGATCGTCGCCACGCCGGACGTGAGGATGTTCGGTTTCCTCGAGATGCTGGTATTCATCGGCATCCTCGTCGTCGGTTACATCTACGCCTGGGTCAAGGGCGCTTTGGACTGGGAGTAGAGCTTGAGCATCGAAGGCATCCTGCCCGAAGGCTTCGTCACCACCACGCTGGACAAGCTGATCAACTGGACCCGCACGGGTTCGATGTGGCCGATGAGCTTCGGTCTCGCCTGCTGTGCGGTCGAGATGATCCACGCCGGGGTTTCGCGCTACGACCTTGACCGCTTTGGCATCGTCTTCCGACCCAGTCCGCGCCAGTCGGACGTGATGATCGTTGCCGGCACGTTGACCAACAAGATGGCGCCCGCGCTGCGCAAAGTGTACGACCAGATGGCCGAGCCGCGCTGGGTGATTTCCATGGGCTCGTGCGCCAACGGTGGCGGCTATTACCATTACTCGTATTCGGTGGTACGTGGTTGCGACCGTATTGTGCCGGTCGATGTCTACGTGCCCGGCTGTCCGCCGACGGCCGAGGCGCTGCTCTATGGCCTCATCCAGCTGCAGAACAAGATCAAGCGTACCTACACCATTGCCCGCTGAGGAAGCCGCATAGACGCCATGAGCGCCAAACTCGACAGCCTGTGCCAGAAACTTACGGAGTTCATCGGCGAGCGCGCCGCTGCCCCGGTGCAACAATTCGGCGAGATTTCGCTGGAGGTGCGCGCCGAGAATTACCTTGAAGTCGCCGGTTTGCTTCGCGATCACGCCGATCTCCAGTTCGAGCAGTTGATCGACCTTTCCGGCATCGACTATTCGACCTTCACTGGCTGGCAGGGCAAGCGTTTCGCGGCAGTGAGCCAACTGACTTCGGTGACTCACAACTGGCGGCTGCGCCTGCGCGTGTTCGCGCCCGACGATGGCTTCCCCATTCTGCCTTCGCTGGTCGATATCTGGGCCAGCGCCAACTGGTACGAACGCGAAGCTTTCGATCTCTACGGCATCATGTTCGACGGTCATCCGGATCTGCGCCGCATCCTTACCGACTATGGTTTCGTCGGCCACCCGTTCCGCAAGGATTTCCCCGTCTCCGGATATGTCGAGATGCGCTACGACCCGGAACAGCGCCGCGTCGTCTATCAGCCGGTGACTATCGAGCCGCGCGAAGTCACGCCACGAGTGGTGCGTGAGGAAGGTTACGGCCGTGGCTGAGATCAAGAACTACACGCTCAACTTTGGTCCGCAGCACCCCGCCGCACACGGTGTACTGCGCCTGATCCTGGAACTCGACGGCGAAGTCGTGGTGCGCGCCGATCCGCACATTGGTCTGTTGCACCGCGGCACCGAAAAGCTTGCCGAGACGCGTACCTGGTTGCAGTCCGTGCCCTACATGGACCGGCTCGACTACGTGTCGATGATGTGCAACGAGCACGCCTACTGCCTGGCCATCGAGAAGCTGCTTGGGCTACAGATTCCCATCCGCGCCCAGTACATCCGCGTCATGATGGACGAGATCACGCGCATCCTCAATCACCTGCTCAACATCGGTACTCATGCGCTCGATATCGGCGCCATGACGATGGTGCTCTACACCTTCCGCGAGCGCGAAGACCTGATGGACGTCTACGAGGCGGTGTCCGGCGCGCGCCTGCACGCCGCCTACTACCGGCCTGGTGGCGTCTATCGCGACCTGCCTGAGCGCATGCCCCGGTATCAGGTCAACCGTTTCAAGGACGAGGCGACGGTCAAGCGCCTCAATGCCGCGCGCGAAGGTTCGGTGCTCGACTTCATCGAGGACTTCACCAGTCGCTTCCCAGCCCTGGTCGCGGAGTACCACACGCTGCTGACCGAGAATCGCATCTGGAAGCAGCGTACTGTCGGTGTCGGCGCCGTGTCGGCGGAGCAGGCCCTGCAACTGGGCTTTACCGGTCCGATGCTGCGCGGTTCGGGAGTCGCCTGGGACTTACGCAAGAAGCAGCCTTACGAAGTCTATGATCGCATGGACTTCGACATTCCGATCGGCACCAATGGTGACTGTTACGATCGTTATCTGGTACGCATGGAAGAGTTCCTGCAGTCGAACCGCATTATCAAACAATGCGTCGAGTGGCTGCGCAAGAACCCTGGCCCGGTGATCAGCGACGACCACAAGGTGGCGCCGCCGTCCCGCGAGGCCATGAAGGGCAACATGGAAGAGCTGATCCACCACTTCAAGCTCTTCACCGAGGGCATGTACGTGCCGCCGGGCGAGGCCTATGCCGCCATCGAGCACCCGAAGGGTGAGTTCGGGGTCTGGGCGGTCTCCGACGGCGCCAACAAGCCCTATCGCATCAAGCTGCGTTCGCCGGGTTTCCCGCATCTGGCAGCGCTGACGGAGATGTGCAGAGGCCATATGATTGCCGACGTGACGGCCATCATCGGCACCATCGACCTCGTTCTTGGCGACACGGACAGATGAGCGACAGTAAGACAATGCTGAGTCAGGAATCCCTGGGCAAGATCGAGCAAGAGATCGCCAAATATCCGCCTGGCCAGAAGCAATCGGCCGTGATGGCAGCGCTGCGCATCGCCCAGGAAGAGAAGGGCTGGCTGGCCAAGGAGACGATTGCTTTCGTCGCTGGCCACCTGCAGATGCCGGCAATTTCAGTATATGAAGTGGCGAGTTTCTACAACATGTACGACTTGCAGCCGGTCGGCAGGTACAAGCTGACCGTGTGCACCAATCTGCCTTGCGCGCTTTCCGGCGGCGTTCACGCCGCCGATTATCTGAAGCAGAAACTCGGCATCGATTTCAACGAGACGACAGCTGACGGCAAGTTCACGCTCAAGGAAGGCGAGTGCATGGGCGCTTGCGGCGATGCCCCGGTAATGCTGGTGAACAGCGTCCGCATGAAGAGTTTCATGACGCCGGAAGAGATCGATCGCCTCTTGGAGGAATGCAAGTAATGGCCCTCATCGAAGCGATCAATCCGCTGCTCTCCGCGGGCTGGAACAAGGGCGATGCCGGTTGGGGCATCAAGGACTACGAGGCACGCGGCGGCTACCAGTCCTTGCGGCGCATCCTGGCCGAGAAGATGACCCCGGATCAGGTCATCGCCGAGGTGAAGACCGCTGTGCTGCGCGGCCGCGGTGGCGCCGGCTTTCCGACCGGTCTCAAGTGGAGCTTCATGCCCAAGGCGGCGCCGGAGAAGTACATCATCTGCAACACCGATGAAGGCGAACCCGGCACCTTCAAGGATCGCGACATCCTGCGTTACGATCCGCACTCAGTAATCGAAGGCATGATCATTGCGGGCTTCGCGGTCGGCGCCGGCCGGGGCTACAACTACATCCACGGCGAGATCTTCGAGATCTATGATCGCTTTGAGGCGGCGCTGGCCGAAGCACGCGCCGCCGGTTATCTCGGCAAGAACATTCTCGGTTCCGGGCTGGACTTCGAACTCTTCGCCCACCACGGCTGGGGCGCCTACATCTGTGGCGAGGAATCCGCCCTGCTCGAGTCGATCGAAGGCAAGAAGGGCCAGCCGCGCATGAAGCCGCCTTTCCCGGCCAGCTTCGGCCTCTACGGCAAGCCGACGACGATCAACAACACCGAGACGTTCGCCGCGGTACCTTTTATCTTCCGCATCGGCGCCGAGAGCTATCTCAATCTTGGCAAGCCGAACAACGGCGGTACCAAACTGTTCTCGGTTTCCGGCCACGTCAACAAGCCGGGCAACTATGAAGTGCCGCTCGGTACACCCTTTGCCAAGCTGCTGGAAATGGCCGGCGGCATGCGCGCTGGGCGCAAACTCAAGGCGGTGATCCCGGGTGGGTCGTCGGCCCCGGTGCTGCCTGCCGACGTCATCATGGATTGCACGCTCGACTATGACTCGATTGCCAAGGCCGGCTCGATGCTCGGTTCGGGCGCCGTGATTGTCATGGACGAGACGGTGTGCATGGTCAAGGCGCTTGAGCGCCTGTCCTGGTTTTACTACGAAGAATCCTGCGGTCAATGTACGCCTTGCCGCGAGGGCACAGGCTGGATGTACAAGATCATCCACCGCATCGAGCACGGCCACGGCCGGCCGGAGGA